>Ga0207873_1001799_pt1 | contig 19445 bp, 15 predicted proteins | sample BGWIniCompost_FD_187373 | JGI IMG/M metagenome (GOLD analysis project Ga0207873, IMG submission 187373) | Cellulose adapted compost microbial communities from Newby Island Compost Facility, Milpitas, CA, USA - BGW Initial Compost (SPAdes)... ...
CCGACGGGGCCGCCGCCCAGCTCGATGAGGGTCTTCAGGATGCGGGCATCCATCTCGTCCAGCCCGTACTCGTCCACGTCCAGCATCTGGAGCGCCTCGTCCGCGACCTCCTTCGTGATCACGCCATTCGCGCGGACCTGCGCGTAGTCGCGCACGCGCCGGAGCAGCCGGTTCGCGACACGGGGCGTGCCGCGCGAGCGCTTCGCGATCTCCGCCGCGCCCTCCGGGCTGCACTCGACCTCGAGGATCTCGGCGCTGCGCTCGACGATGATGCGCAGATCATCCGGCGGGTAGTAGTTCAGCCGCTGCACGATGCCGAAGCGCGCGCGCATGGGCGGCGTGAGCAGGCCGAAGCGGGTCGTCGCGCCCACCAGCGTGAAGCGCTCGACCGGCACCGTGATGGTCTGCGCCTTGGGCCCCTCGGACAGCCGGATGTCGATCTTGTAGTCCTCCATCGCCGGATAGAGGAACTCCTCGATGATCGGGCGGAGCCGGTGGATCTCGTCGATGAAGAGGATGTCCCCTTCGCGCAGGTTCGTCAGGATCCCGACGAGGTCGCCCGGCTTCTCCAGGACGGGCCCGGACGTGGTCTTGATGTTCACGCCCAGCTCGCGCGCCATGAGCATGGCGAGCGTGGTCTTGCCCAGCCCCGGCGGGCCGTGGAACAGCGTGTGGTCGAGCGGCTCGCGCCGCGCGAGCGCGGCATCGATGGCGATGCGGAGGCTCTCCTTGACCTTTGGCTGGCCGATGAACTCCGCCAGCCGCTGAGGCCTCAGCGACAGCTCGACCGCACTCTCCTCGCTCAAGACTTCCGGCGTCGTGATCTCCGAACGCATGCGTTACCCTGTGAAACGTTCCGGCCTGCAACGGGGGTCGGGGCATGGTACCCCGGAGAGCCCCGGGGGCTCCGGGCACCGGCGCGGCGCAGCCGCGCCTGGGCGCCGCGGCCCCTGCGGGGCCGCTGGGCACCGCTTCGCTGGGCACCGCCGCCGCTGCGCGGCGGCTGGGCACCGCGGGCGCTCCGCGCCCTCTGGGCACCGCGCGTCGTTCCGACGCGCTAGGCTCCGCGCCGGCTGCGCCGGCGCTGGAAGCGGCCGGGCCACCACGCGGGTTCAATACCAGGCGCGCAGCGCCGGAGCCCAGCGGCGCCAGAGGCGCCGCGGTGCCCAGGCCCGAAGGGCAGGTGCCTAGTGAAGCGGTGCCCAGGCGCGGCGCAGCCGCGCCGGTGCCCGGCGAAGCAGCGGAGCCTGAGCTCCGGGCCTAGGCTCCAGCCGCGAACCCCGTGCTTCCCGCCCGTGTAAAACAGCCGACCATGACCGAGGAGGGGACATGGACCACCGCAGCATCCGCCGTGCGACGCGGCGCCCGGTCACCGGCTTCCTGGTGCTGGGCTTCTCGGTAATCGCCTTCGCCGCCTGTGGCGGCAAGAAGGTCACGCGGATCGATCCGGGAACGGTCACGGACCTGTCGGGCCGCTGGAACGACACGGACTCGCGCCTCGTGGCCAACGCCCTGATCGAGCAGAGTCTAACGGCGCCCTGGGCGCGCCGGTACGCCGATGCGCACGGCGGCGAGCCGCCCGCGGTCATCGTGGGCGAGTTCCGCAACCGCACGCTGGAGCACATCGCGGTGGGCACGTTCGTGCGCGATCTCGAGCGCGCCTTCGTCAACAGCGGCGCGGTGCGCGTGGTGGCGAGCGCTGACGAGAGGGCGGAGGTCCGCGCGGAGCGGCAGGACCAGCAGGAACACGCGCGCGCGGACACGCGGGCCAAGCTCGGCCAGGAGCTCGGCGCTCGTTACATGCTCCAGGGCGAGATCCACTCGATCGAGGACCAGGAGGGCGGCGAGCGCGTCGTCTACTACCAGGTCGACGCGACGCTCATCGACCTCGAGACCAACGTCAAGACCTGGGTCGGGCAACACAAGATCAAGAAGGTGATCCAGAGGTCGCGGTTCAGCCCGTAGAGCCGGTGGCGCGGTAGCGCCCAGCCCGCCCGCGACGACGCATAGCTTCACAAACCCTACGCTGCGTGACCCCTGCCCCGCCGGGGCGGAAATCCCCACAATACCGGTGGATGAACCGGCTGAATGGAACTTGACCACCGCTGGCGGTGGTGAAGTCCGCAGGCGGCGGCGCACGGGGGCACGAGTGTGGAGCTTTCCCTGCGGCCCCACCTCGCCCAGGGCCGCGTCCGGTGCAGCGCGGGTAGGCCGGGCAGCACGGTCGCCTGCCCGCGCGCCGGCTGCGCGGTTGGCCAGGTCTTCGTGGTCACCTCACCTTTGCTGTCTCCACCTACGCTCGCCCCTACCGCGCCAGGGTCAGCGGCGCCAGCAGGAACGCCGCCGCGGTCACCAGCACGATCATCAGCAGGTTCAACCAGAACCCCGCCCGCGCCATCTGCGGGATGGTGAGGTGCCCGCTGCCATACACGATCGCGTTGGGCGGCGTGGCGACGGGCATCATGAACGCGCAGCTCGCGCCGAGCGCGACGGGCACGGCGAGGAGCAACGGGTCGGCGCCGATGCCGACGGCGAGCGCCGCCACGACGGGCAGGAACGCGGCGGCGACCGCCGTGTTGCTGGTCAGCTCCGTGAGGAAGACGATGACCGTGCTGACGGTCAGGACGACGAGCAGCGGCGGCCAGGCGGCCACGGCGCCCAGGGCTTCGCCGATCCAGGCCGCGAGGCCCGTCTCCTCGATGGCGTCCGCGAGCGAGAGGCCGCCGCCGAAAAGAAGGAGCACGCCCCACGGCAACCGCTGGGCGTCGTCCCAATCGAGGAGCGGGCTGCGTTCGCGCCAGCCGGCTGGGATGACGAAGAGCAGCAGCGCGCCGCCAACGGCGATCCCCGCGTCGGAGATGCCCGGGAGGACGTCGTCGATCAGGGGACGCGTCACCCAGGCGATGGCGGTGAGCGCGGTGATGCCGCCGACGATGAGCTCGGCGCGGGACAGGGGGCCGAGCCGGCGCAACTCGCTGCGGATGAGATCCGCGCCGCCGGCCGCGTCGCCTCCCGGGACCGGGTAGAGGACGCGTGTGAGCAGCAGCCAGGAGAGTGGGAGCGCGACGAGGACGAGTGGAACGCCGAGGAGCATCCACTCGACGAAGCCGATGCGGATGCCGTACGTCTCGTCCATGAAGCCGGCGAGCAAAGCGTTGGGCGGCGTACCGATCAGCGTGCCCATGCCGCCGATGCTGGCGGCGTAGGTGAGGCCGAGGAGCAGCGTGACGGCGAAGTTGGCGCCCGTGGCACCACGGCTCTCGACGAGCGTGATCACCGACAGGGCCATGGGCAGCAGCATCACGACGGTCGCGGTGTTGCTGACCCACAAGCTGATGAACGCCGTCGCGGCCATGAAGCCCCCGACCAGCCGGCGCGGGCTCGTGCCCACCAGCGCGATGATCGTCAGCGCCATTCGCTGGTGCAGCCCGCAGCGCTGGAGCGCCGCCGCGATGAGGAAGCCGCCCAGGAAGAGGAAGATCACCGGGTTCGCGTAGGGCGCCGCGGCAGCGCCGATCGACGCGACGCCGAGCAGCGGAAAGAGCAGGAGCGGCACGAGCGCGGTGGCGGGAATCGGGATGGCCTCCGTGATCCACCACACTGCCATGAGGATCCCCGTCGCCGCGGTGCGCCAGGCGGCAGGCGTCATCGCGGCAGGAGGCGGCAGCAGGAGCAGCAGCGCGAACAACACGGGACCCAGAATGAGCCCGACCCTGGAACGGGCGCCGCCGCCCGCCTGGAAGCCGCCCCTGGCTTGCCGCTCGCTGGATCGCTCGTCCATTTCGCTCACCCCTACCCCTGGTTCGAGTCTGCCGGGCTGCGCCGCCCGGAGCGAGGCGTCCCGAGTCCGGCGCCGGCGCGGCGAGGCCGTGCCGCCCCGATCGGTTTCGGTGGACCGTGGCCGCGCCGCACCGTACATTGCCGCGGCGCTCGATGCAATCCAGTGAGGCCTGGCCGGTGCGCGGCCGCAACCGGAGCACGCTTCCACGCACGCCCCGGCCGCCTCGAACTCGTTGCACGCTCCGGACGGACTCTGATGCTTCTCCGCGTTCTCCGCGCCTCCGTGTGCCCTAACGATCTCCGCGCTCTCGCGCCGTTGTTCTCCGCGCTCTCGATCATCATGGCCGCGTGCGCAGGCGCACCGCCCGCACCCCGCGAGGTCGCAGGAGCCGCGGCCGTGGACACGGCGCGGCACCGCATCCGCGTGAACCAGCTGGGCTACCTGCCGGACGCACCGAAGGTGGCCGTGCTGTGTGCACTGGAGCCGCGCGCGTTCGATACGTTCCACGTCGTCGACCACCGCACGGGCCGGAGCGTGCTGGGCCCGCTGCCGGTGAAACCCGGCGGCGCGTTCGGGCCGTGCGTGGAGGCCTACCGGCTGGACTTCACAGAGCTGCGCGAGGAAGGCGAGTACCGGCTGGTGGCGGGCAGCGCCGTCTCGCCGCGCGTGCGCATCGGCCGTGACGTCTACCGCGGCGCGGCCGACGTGCTGCTCGCGTACCTGCGCCAGCAGCGCTCGGGGTTCAACCCGTTCTTCCGGGACTCCGTGCACCACCGCACGGACGGGATCCTGGTGGACCACCCGACCCGCGAGGGCGAGTTCATCCCGGTCGCGGGCGGGTGGGCCGATGCCGCGGACTACCTCCAGTACGTGACGACGTCGGCGAACGCGACGTTCCTGCTGATGCAGGCGTGGCGCGACCAGCCGGCCGCGTTCGGCGACGAGCACGACGCGCGAGGGCTCCCGGGCGCGAACGGCATCCCGGACGTGCTGGACGAGGCACGCCACGGCCTCGAGTGGCTGGTTCGCATGTACCCCGAGGACGACCTGATGCTGAACCAGCTCGCGGACGACCGCGACCACTCATTCCCCGACCTGCCCACGACCGACTCGTCCGACTACGGTTGGGGCAAGGGCTCCTTCCGGCCGGTCTATCCGTGCACCGGCAAGCCGCAGGGCTTGTTCGCCGGGAAGAACCGCGCGAACGGCAAGGCGTCCACCGCGGGCAAGTACGCGGCGGCGTTCGCGCTGGGCGCCGCCGTCTGGGCGGACCGCGACCCCGAGTTCGCCGCCGTGCTGCGGCGCAAGGCGATCGCGGCGTACGAGCTGGGCCTCCGCTACCCGGGCGTGTGCCAGACCGCGCCCGGCCGCGCGCCGTACTTCTACGAGGAGGACAACTGGACGGACGACATGGAGCTGGGCGCCGCGATGCTCCATGCGCTCACGGGCGAGGAGCGGTACCTGCGAGACGCGGTGGGGTTCGCGCGCCGTGAGCCCGTCACGCCCTGGATGGGCCAGGACACCGCGAACCACTACCAGTGGTACCCCTGGCACAACAACGGCCACTACGAGACCTGGCGCCAGCTGCCCGACGGCCGCGAGCGGCGACTGCTCGCGACCTTTTACCGCTGGGGACTGCGCAACGTGGCGGAGCGGGCGAACAACGGGTTCCGCGTCGGCATCCCGTTCATCTGGTGCTCGAACAACCTGATGGCGTCCTTCGCGACGCAGGCGCTCCTCTACCGGCGCATGACGGGCGACACGTCGTTCCTCGAGTACGAGTTCGCCGCGATCGACTGGCTCTTCGGCACGAACCCGTGGGGCGTGTCGATGGTGATCGGACTGCCGGAGGACGGCACGTGGCCGCGGGACCCGCATTCCATCGTCGCGCGCCACTACGGCCCGCTGAGCCAGCGCGGCGGGTTGGTGGACGGGCCGGTCTACCGCTCGATCTTCGAGAGTCTGCAATGGGTCCGGCTACTCGAAGAGGACGAGTACGCCGCCTTCAACACGGGGCACATCGTCTACCACGACGACTTCGGCGACTACTCGACCAACGAGCCGATCATGGACGGCACCGCCAACCTGGCGTATCTGCTGTCGGCGCTCGCGGGCGAGGAAGCCGGGACGTGATTTCAGGGCCAGGGCATGGGCGAGGGCAAGGGAACGGATACCCTGGCCCCGTCATCGCGAATCGCCTGGCTCGGAGCTGCGTCAGGATGCTGACGGAAGTGGAGTGTGCTGATGCTCAGTCGTCGACGGTGTCGCCGATGTACAGGTAGGCGACTCTGCTCCGCGCGCGCGGCGCGCCGTCGGACGCCATGATCAGGAGCTCTTCGCCGCCGCGGCGCAGGGCGAGCAGCCCCTCGGCGCGCTCGGCGGCCACCGTCCAGCCCAGCCGATTCTCGGGCCGGCTGTAGAACTCCATGACCTGCGCGATGTCGAGCTTGGTCTCGACGACCCAGTAGCGCTGATTCTCCCTGTCCACGAGGCGCGCCCAGCCCCCTCTCGCCGCGGTGTCGGGTGGCTCCCCCGCCAGCAGCCGCGACCGCGCGCCTTCCATGGCCTCAAGCGTGGCGCTCAGGGCCAGTGCGGCGATCAGATCAGCGCTGGGCTCGCGGCGGGCGACGCTCACGATCTGCGGGACGGGCGTGATGACGCGCGTGAGCCCCTTGGCCGTGCGCCTGCCCTGCCAGCCGGCGTACCCCGTCACGAAAAACGAGCAGGCCATGACGATGAATGCCGCCTTGCCGAACCGCCGGAACGCGGGCGGCCGCGCGACGAAGCCGGCGTAGAACGCAAGCGCACAGCCGAGGGCGATGCCAGCCAGCGGCAGGGCGTGGAGGATCAGCGCGTCGGTCGCGGCGAGGACCAGCAGCACGAGCACGGCCGCGCCCGTGACCGCCGCCAGTCGCCAGACGGCGGCAAGGTCTGAAGGCAGATTCTCCGGGGAGGATTCGCGTGCTTCGTGGTCCGTCATACGGCCTGGGGAGCGTGCGGCTCTCTGGCACGCGGCGCCGTCCGGGGCCGGGCCGGCGTGTTTCCGGGGGGTGTGTCAAAGATAACAGGAGCCCGGGGGCAGACCAACCCGTGGCCCTGCATCCCGCAATGCGCCGCTCGCGCCGGCGCACGCTGCGACGGGCGCGGTGAACGACATCTTGACCGCGGTGGCGAGGCGCACGTACACTGTTGCCTCGATCTTCGTGACCGCATGCTGCGGCCAGGTCGGTGCCTGCGTTTGCGACGCGCGCCGGCCTGGCCGTCGTGTATAGGCCGTCTGAACCCTCCTTGAGAAGCGAAGCAGGCGCCGCCCCGAGCGCGCCCGTCGAATAGCCGGACGAGTCGATGCCGACCCGCCGAGGGGAGCACTGTGCCCTCTCGGCGGGATTGTTCACATCCCCCGAGCCGCAGAGGAGGTACGGATGGCTCCCCCTGGATTCAAACGAGTCTACACATGGACCCTCGCGGCGTTGCTGACGGCGCTGCCGGCAACCGCCGCCGCGCAGGCGACGGGGACGCTTCGGGCGCGCATTGTCGAGGCGGGCACGGCGCGGCCGCTCGCGAGCGCACAGGTCGTGCTGGTCGGGACGAACCGCACGGCGCTGTCGAACGCGGCGGGCGAGGTCCTGCTGCTCAACGTGCCGGCCGGCACGCACACGCTGCGCGTGACAATGCTCGGGTTCGCGGCGGCCGAGCGCGAAGTCCAGGTCTCTGCCGGCGAGGTCACGCAGGTCACCTTCGCGCTGGAGGCCACGGCGTTCAACCTGGACGAGATCGTGGTGACCGGCACGGCCGGCGCGACGTCCAGGCGGACCCTCGGGAACTCGATCACGAGGCTGGATGCGGCGACGGTCACCGAGCAGACGGCGATCACGAGCCTGACGGAGCTGCTGCAGGCGAAGTCGCCGGGCGTGCAGATCCTGACCAACTCGGGGACGCTGGGCGCGGCGGCGGACATCCGGATCCGGGGCGCCGGATCGCTGACGCAGACCAAGCCGGTCGTCTTCGTGGACGGCGTGCGCTACAACATCGAGGACCTGGGCACGTTCACGCCGTCGGGTGCGGGGACGACCGCGTTCAGCGGCCAGGTCACGTCGGCGTTCGATTTCATCAACCCGAACGACATCGAGTCGATCGAGGTCGTGAAGGGCCCGGCGGCGGCCACGCTGTACGGCGCGGAAGCGGCGAACGGCGTGATCCAGATCATCACGAAGAAGGGCCAGCGGGGCGAGCAGGGGATGCGCTGGGACATCCGGACCGAGCTCGCGCTGAACGAATGGGGTGTGCCCATCCCGGACAACTTCACGACGTGTGACCAGGCGAAGATCGACGAGCGGGACGCCGCAGGCAACCCGGTCTGGCCCGGGTGCCAGGGCGTGGCGCCGGGGACGGTCCTGCGGCAGAACCCGTTGCGCGAGGATCCCGCAGCGCTGCGCGACGGCGGGGTGACGAAGGTCACGGTCTCGGCGCGGGGCGGAGGCGAGCGGTACTCGTTCTTCCTGTCGGGCGACTTCCTGGACCAGAACGGCATCTTCTACAACAACTACAACGACCGGAAGTCGCTGCGCGCGAACTTCACCCTCGCCCCCAGCAACTGGTTCGACCTGACCATCACCTCTTCGTACGCCCGTAGCGATCTGCGGATACCGGTGGGCGACGAGGCAGCGCAAGGGATGCTGCTGAGCGCGTTCCGGGGCCGGCCCGGCCGAGTGACGGCGGACCCGCTCAACGCGGGATGGGCCACGACGCGGCCCGAGCAGGCGAACACCTACAACAACACCACACGCTCCGACCGGCTCACACTGGGCGCCACGATCAACGTCCTTCCGTTCCCGTGGTTCAGGAACCGGCTCACGGTGGGCATGGACTACACGTCGAGTCTGGCGCAGATCCTCTCGCCGCCGGGCTCGACGGACGCGGACTACGCGGGCGTGCCCACGGCCGGGCTCGTCGCGCAGCGTGTGCCGCGGCACTACGTGTACACCGTCGATTACACGGGCAACATCGACCGGCCGCTGACCCCGGACCTGACCTCCACGACATCCGTCGGGTTCCAGGCCACATCGCGGAAGTACGAGCTGCTGAGCGCGACGGGCACGGGGCTGGGCGCGCCGGACATCACGCTGATCAGCGCTGCTGCAACGACGGTAGGCGGCAACGCGTTCAGCGAGAGCAAATCGCTCGGGTTGTTCATCCAGGAGCAGATCGGCTGGAAGAATCGGCTCTTCGTGACCGGGGCGATCCGCGCGGACGACAACTCGTCGTTCGGCGAGTCGTTCGACTGGATCTACTACCCCAAGGCGCAGCTCTCGTGGGTCATGTCGGATGAGCCGGTGCTGCGCGACTACTTCGAACGTGCGCGGATCAACAACTTCAAACTGCGCACGGCGTGGGGCCAGGCGGGCCAGGCGCCGGCGCCATTCTCGGCCACGCAGACCTACACGGTGAACAAGGCCGTGCGGCCCGACGGGTCGGTGGTCTCGGCCCTCCAGGCGCAGAGCTACGGGAACCCGGACCTCGTGGCGGAGCGCGGCGTGGAATTCGAGGTCGGCTTCGATGCCGGGCTGTTCGACGACCGCGTCGGCGTCGAGTTCACGTACTACAGCAAGCGGATGCGGGACGTCATCATCTCGCAGAGCGCGCCTGGCTCGAGCGGCTTCGCCGGCACGTTCTACGGCGGCACGCAGGCGATCCTGCGCAACCTGGGCGAGACGCTGAACACAGGCGTCGAGCTGGGGGTCTATGCAACGCCCGTCCAGACGCCCAGGCTCGCGTGGAACGTGAATCTGACGCTGGCCACGAACTCGAACGAGCTGGTGGCGTTTGGCGACGACCGCACCGAAATCGTGGTCAGCGGCCAGTCCTACGGTGCGGTGCAGCGGCACCGCGAGGGCTATCCGATCGGCGGCTACTGGTTCCGCGTGCCCGTGCGGGATGCCAACGGCAACCCGGTTATCTACGAGCACACGAACGGCGCGCGTTACCTCGTGGTCTCCGATAGCATCCAGTACATCGGCACGCCGACGCCGACGCGGGAGCTCAGCCTGGCCAGCACGTTCACGCTGTTCCGCGACTTCCAGCTGTTCATCCTGTTCGACCACAAGGGCGGACACCACCTGTTCAACTACAAGGAGTTCAACCGCTGCGCGCTCAACCAGAACTGCGAGCGGGTGAACGATCCACGCCGGCAGGACGATCCTGAAGTGGCGGCGGCGCGCCTCTCGACGTCCGTCACGGAGAGCAACGCGGCCGCGGGCGTCGCCGCGAACGCGGGCCAGCCGCTCGGCTACTGGATCGAGAAGGCCGACTTCATCAAGCTGCGGGACGTCTCGCTCACGTACACGCTGCCCGCTCAGTTCTCGCAGCTGTTCCGGGCCAGCTCCGCGAGGATCACGCTGGCCGGGCACAACCTGGCCATGTGGACCGACTACAGCGGGCTGGATCCGGAGGTGAGCGGCTACGGCAACCGGCAGTTCGCGCGGGCGGACGTCTACCCTGTACCCATGCTGCGGCGCTGGTCCCTGGCGATGAACTTCAGCTTCTGATGAGGGCGACGATGAGAGCGACGATAGCCAGCATCCGCCGCCACGCGCGCCGGTGCGCGCTCACCGTGGCCGTCGCCGCCTCCGCGGCACTGGCCGGCTGTGGCGACTGGCTCGAGGTGACGAACCCGGGCGCCATCGAGAATCCGGCGCTCGAGGACCCCGCCTACCTCCAGCTCATGTACGATGGCGTGATCGGCGACTTCCAGCCGGCGTTCGCCTGGACGGCGCTGTTCGGCGCCGGCTTCGCCGATGAGCTGCGCATCCACCACACGTTCGGCGAGAACCAGGAGATCGACCAGCGCCGGGTCACGGACATCAACGGCACGTACGCCGCCGCGATCTTCAACGGGCTGCATCGCGCCCGTTTCCTGGCCGACAGCGTCGCGGGCCGCTACCGCACGCTCCTGGGCGACACGGTCGCGAACGATCTCCGGTACGCGAAGATCCTCGGCTTCGCGGGCTACACGTGGGTGCTCCTGGCAGAGAACCTCTGCGAAACGCGGATCAACGCGCAGGGGGCGCCGCTCCGGCCGGACGAGCTGTTCGCCGGTGCGCTCCAGCGGTTCGAGGCAGCCATCGCGGCCGCGCCGATCGCCCGCAGCGCGGCCGAGAACATCGCGGATGCGACGCTGCGCGCACGCACCATCGCCGGCGCCGACTCGGCGCTGAACATGGCGCGCGTCGGGGCAGCCCGGGCCGCGCTCGGCATGGGCGACAAGGCGGCGGCGATCGCGTACGCGCGGGCGGTGACGCCCGCATACGTCTCACGGGATGAGCCGGGCTTCCGCTTCGATGTCTACTACCGGCAGGGGAACGTGTCGGCGGAGACGAGGCGGCACGGCAACCCGTTCTGGGAGTTCACCGGCGGGACGGAGCCGTCCTGGTTCAGCATCTCGGGCACGGGCTTCGAGAACCTGAACGACCCGCGGGTGCCGCATGGGCTGCCGCAGACCGTCTCCGGCGGTGGGCAGTTCATCGTGCCGCGCTCGCCCGCCTCGTTCAGCACGCACGACGGCACGGTCGAAGGGGCGCCGTTCGAGTCCACGTCCAGCATCCGGCTCGCCTCCGCGATCGAGGCCCGCTACATCATCGCCGAGGCGGAGGGCAACACGCCGCAGAACGTCGCGTTCCTGAACGAGCAGCGCGCCGTCGGCGGCCAGCCGCCGCTGGACAGCCCGACCGACGCGGAGTACTTCGCCGCCTTGCGCGAGCAGCGCGCCCGCGAGTTCTTCCTGGATGGGCACCGCATCGGCGACCTGCGCCGCTACGAGGCGCAGCAGGGGGTCGACCTGTGGCCGACGGGCCCGATGTACGGCGGGGTGATCACCTTCGGCGACCAGAAGTGTTTCCCCACGCCCGCGAGCGAGCTGTTCTAGCGCGCCGGCCGGGCAACGGAGTCGAGACGATCGGGCAACCGAAGCGGTCGGGGCCCGGCCGGCCATTCTGCCGGGCCCGGCCCCTCCCCCGGCCGACCAGCGCCCGAGCTCCGGCCGGCGCGGTGGACGGCGGGGCCCGGAAAACCGGGCGCTGGCACTGACGGGGCGGCGGGCGCCGCGTGGCGGCTGGCTTTCTCGGTCGCGCGCTTGACTCCTGGAAGCCCCCGCGGCAGTGTAGGGCTACGGGGGAATGGGGGTGGGAGCGAGAGCGATCACTCCAGCGCGGGGGAGCTCCGGTGAGCGTCTACTATCGGTGCAAGGCCTGCGGCGGCGAGCATCCGTCACCGGTTTCGTACGCGGAAAAGCTCTACTTCGACGCGGCGGCGACGCTGGACGTGCACTTCGAGTGCCCGGAGACGGGACGGGAGGGGCGGTACAACCGGACCGACATGGTCTGGCGGGATACGGAGCCGGAGGAGGCGCGGCCTTCGATGAGGGGATGAGCGGCGGCGGTCCGGATTGATCGGGCCGCCGCCGTTCTGTCTCCAGCAGGTGGCCGGCGCGTGGTGAGCCGCTACGCGCCGGGAAGGCGCCGTGCGTCCCGGGCGCCGCGCGCGACGCCCAGGCCGATGGAGGCGCCGAACGCGAGCGCGGTGCCGGCGCCGATGATCGGCAGGACCGCGACGACGGGCGCGGCCGCCAGCGTGGCGACGGTCCCGGCGATGAACGGGGCGCGCGCGGTGTGCGCGGCGTCGACGAAGCGGAGCCGGTCCCGGACGAAAGCGCGGGTCTTCACGTACCCGACAAGGGCGATGGTGCCACCGACGAGCAGGCCCAGGATCTCTTCCATACGACCCTCCTTTCCCCTGCCCTACGGGCCGATGCGGGCGCACGGTTTCGGCCTCCCGCGCCGCGCGGCCTTGTCCACTCCCGGCCCGGGCTGCAAGTTGCCTGGAACGAGCTTGCGATAGAGCGCGGCACGGAGCCGCGTGCTGGCCCAACGGATCGCGGTGAGGGCGCCGATGTCCTCGGATGAGCTGTTGAGCGCACTGGCCTACCTGCCGGACGACGCGGTGTTGACGGTGTCCGTACGCAAGGCGGACCTGCTGGCCGCGCTGGAGGCGCGGGCGGGCGGCCCGCGCGTGCTCTCGACGTCGCAGGCGGCCGAGTTCCTGGGTTACACGGTGCAGCGCTGGCGGCGCTGGGCGGCGGCGGGCGTGATCGAGGGGGCATGGCAGGACGACGGTGGACGGTGGCGGCTGCCGCGGGCGGCATGCGAAGCGCACATCGAGCGACTCCAGCACGAGGGCTCGTCGCCAGAGAAACGGGCGCGGCGGCGGGCACAGCGGCGGGCGGCGCTGACCGGGCAGCTCGAGATCGAAACCGTCGTCTGAGCGCGGTCTCTCCCCGGAACTTTTCCCACCGGCGCACGGTCACACACCTACCGGCCCCGGGCGCATAATCCCACCGCGGGCACCGGTGCGGTACCGCCGCGAACCGTGCGACCCGCCCCGGGTCGGCGGGACGCGGCGCCAGGCGGGGAGTAGCCATGAGCACACGAGTCTTGACGCTGGCCATCGCGCTGGTGGCGGCGGCGTGCGCGCCGAGGCGCGTGGACGAGGAGCCGATCATCCGCAACGGCGAGCGCATCCCGGACAGCGACGCGACGGTCGAGGCGGTACGGCAGGAGACGGAGGCGCGGCGCGCCGAGATGGAGGCGCGGCGGGACGAGCTCGCGGCCGAAGCGGTGGCGACGTGCACGGGCGCCATCTGCGACGCGCTGACGCGCGGCGAGGTCGCGCTCGAGATGACGGAGGCCCAGGTCCTCGCCGCGACGCGCACCACGGACGAGGCGTGGCAGATCCGGCGCAACGGGCGGATCACGGTGATGGTGCCGCGCTCGATGATGGATGCGCCGCGGGACGTGGTGGGCGAGCTGGCCATGGTGCAGCTCCGGGACGGAGCGGTGGCCTCGTACAGCTACCGGGAGGCGCAGGGCGTGCGGGTGGTCCGCCGGCCGTCGGACGCCACGACGGCGGGCCGCGCGAACGCGCTGGCCGAGATGCTGATCCGCGAGGGGGACGACCTCGCGGCGCGCGGCGACCTGGACGCGGCGCTGGACCGGTACGACCGGGCGCAGGTGCTCCAGCCGGACAACGTGGAGCTGGAGTACCGGATCGCGACGGTGCTGGACAAGCAGCTCCGGCCGATCGAGGCGCTCGTCCGCTACCAGCTCTTCCTCCATCGGCTCGAGCTGGAGAAGATCGAGGCCGTGGGGGATGCGTACGCGAAGCTGGCGGACGCGATCGCGCGTGCCCGTGAGCGCATCATCGTGCTGGAGAAGCAGGCGCGCTAGCACCATGCCCCGCTGCCGGTCGGCCGCGCTGCTGCTGGCGCTCGCCCTCAGCGGCTGCGCCGGATTGTTCGGCTCGTTCGATGTTGCGCCGAGCGGATTGCGAACGAGCGACGACCGGCTGCGCCGCATGCTGGAAAGCGGCCGCGCAGAGGCGGCGCTGGAGCAGCTCGTGCCGGAAGGCAAGGCGGACCCGGGCGACGCGTTGCTCCGCGCGCTCTACGAGGGCATCGTCGCGCACTACGCCGGGGAGTACGAGGCGAGCAGCGCCGCGTTCGAGGTGGCTGTCGAGCTCGCCGAGGACCGGTACACGACGAGCCTCTCGCGCAGCGCGCTCTCGCTCGTCACGAGCGACCGCACGCTCCCCTTCGAGCCGTCTCCGTCTGAGCGGCTGCTGATCCCCTACTACTCGGCGCTGAACTACCTCAACCGGGGCGACACCGAGGGCGCCGCCGTCGAGGCGCGGCGCCTGGGCGCGCTGCTCGAGCGCTACCGGACGGACGAGCGCGCGGACCGCCGGCTGCACGGGCTGCTGCGCGCGTTCGCGGGCGCGGTGTTCGAGGCGGCGGGCGAGTACAACGACGCGGACGTCGCGTACCGGAACGCGCTGGCGCTCGGCGTGGACTCGGTGCTGGCGCCCGCGCGGGACGTTTGGTCGGCGCCGGATTCGATGGGCGACGTCGTCGTGCTCATCGAGCGGGGCTTCGTCGCGCACCGGGTCGAGCAGGGCCTCGCCGTGCTGCTGCTGCCGGAAGAGATCGAGCTGTTCGACGAAGGAGACGCCGAGGAACGCGCCGCGCTCGCGGCGCACATCGCGGCGCGGGTCGTGGCGCACGCGGCAGAAAGCCTGACGTACACGGGCAGCCGCCCGGCCACGCTGTTCGTCGCGCCGCCCGAGGGCTACACGCCGCCCCGGCCGCGCCGGGTGGTGGAGTGCGAGCGCGCGGCGGCGAGCGACACGGCCCGGAGCTCGAGCGGGTCGTCCGGGAGCCGCACGAGCGAGGGCACAGCCCAGAGCGGCGACAAGGCGGACAAGTGCACGAAGCGCCGCGAGCGCAACCCTTATCTGCTCCGGATCGCGTGGCCGGCGTACCGCCGCCCCGCGGAGTCGGCGGCGCCGCTCGCGGTGACGCTGCCGGACGGGCGGGTGGAGCCGGTGCGCGCGTTCGCGGACCTCTCGGACGCGGTGATCCGGGACTTCCAGGCGCAGCGCGCCGCGATCGTGGCGCGCACGATCGCGCGCGGCATCACGAAGCTGCTCGTGTCCCGCGCCGTGGAGTCCGAACTGGCGGAGAAAGACGAGACGGCGGGCCGGATCGCCGGCCTGCTCGGCAACGTGAGCACGGCCCTGCTCGAACAGGCGGACACACGGAGCTGGCACCTGCTGCCGGGGAGCATCGGCATGACGCGCCTGCGGCTGCCCGCGGGCACGCACGCGCTGTCCGTGCCCGATGCGGACGGCTCCTCGCTGGACATCGGACAGGTGGAGGTGCGGCCCGGGCGGGTGACGTTCGTGTCGGCGCGGACGTTCAGGTGAGATCCGCCGCCCAGCCCCTCATCCGCTGATCCTCGCCAGCGCCGCCTTGATCAGGTCCGTGCCCTCCAGCCGGCCGTTCTCTTCGAGCGCGCGCCGCACCGCAACGGTGGCCTGCGCGGGCGTGTAGCCGAGAGCGATGAGCGCGCTGGTGGCCTCTTCCGCGGCGCGGCCCTCGGGGCGCGGGCCCGCGGCGGCCAGGGCCAGATCATCGAGCTTGCCCTGGAGCTCGAGGACGAGCCGCTCCGCCTTCTTCGCTCCCACGCCAGGCACCTGGCGCAGCGCGCTGGTGTCACGCTCGCCGATGGCGCGCACCAGCCGGTCGGGCGAGAGCGTGGACAGGATGGCGAGCGCGAGCCGCGGGCCGACGCCGGACGCGGTGAGCAGCCGCGCGAAGACCAACCGCTCGTGGTCGTCCAGGAAGCCGAACAGCTCGACGGCGTCCTCGCGCACCACCTGCACCGTGCGCAGCTCGACCTCCTGGCCCTCGCGCGGCAGCCGCTCGTAGACTGTGAGCGGAACGCTGATCTCGTAGGCGACGCCGCCCGGCGTCATCACCTCGACGGCCTCAGGCCGGCTGCGCACGAGCGTGCCGCGGACGCGGCTGATCATTGCGCCCTCCCGAGCGCCCGGGCCTGGAACCGCATCGGCTGCGGCGGCACGCGCAGCGTGTTCGCAAAGCAGTGGCACAGCGCGACGGCCACGGCATCCGCCGCGTCCGCCGGCCTGGGCGCGGTCTTCAACCGCAGCAGCCGCTGGACCATGTACTGGATCTGCTCCTTGGTGGCGCGTCCGGTTCCGACGATCGCGTTCTTGATCTCGGCGGGCGAGTATTCGACGACGGGCAGGTCGCGCAGCGCGGCGGCGAGCAGGATCGCGCCGCGCGTGTGGCCCAGCACCACGGTGGTGCGCACGTTGCGCGCGTAGAACACGCCCTCGACGGCGACGATGTCCGGCGGGTGGCGGCCGATCACGTCGCCGATCCCCTCGTAGATCTCGCGCAAGCGGCGCGGCAGCGGCGCGCGCGCGTCGGTGCGGATGATGCCGCACTCCAGCAGCGAAACGGCGCCGTCCGCCTCACGGGCGACGACGCCGTACCCCGTCGTGGCCGTCCCGGGATCGACCCCGAGGACGATGGTCAAGACGCCGCCTCCGCGAGCGCCGCCTCGTCGATGTCCGCGTTGCTGTGGACCTTCTGCACGTCGTCAGCGTCGTCCAGCGCATCCAGCAGCTTGAGCAGCCGCTGCGCATCCGCGCCCGAGACGTGGACCGAGGTCTTGGGCACCATTGCCAGCTCCGCCTGCTGGATCTCAATGCCCTTCTCGCGCAGCGCCTGCTGCACGGCGTGGAAGCTCGCCACGTCGGTCGTGACGACGAAGGCGTCGTCCTCGCGCTGGAGATCCTCCGCGCCCGCCTCGAGCGCCGCCATCATCGTGGCATCTTCGTCGTAGCGGGTGGCATCGATGTAGATCTGGCCCTTGCGCTCGAACTGCCACGCAACGGAGCCGGCCTGCCCGAGCGAGCCGCCATGCTTGGACAGGATGTGCCGGACCTCCGCGACCGTACGGTTCGCGTTGTCCGTCAGCGTCTCGATGTAAAGCGCGACGCCGCCTGGCCCGTAGCCCTCGTACGTGATCTCCTCGTAGCTGACGCCCTCGAGCTCGCCCGTGCCTCGCTTGATCGCGCGTTCGATGTTGTCCGCGGGCATGTTCGCGGCCTTCGCGGTATCCACCGCGAGCCGCAGCCGCGGGTTGAAGTTGGGGTCGCCCCCGCCCTCGCGCGCCGCGACCGTGATCTCACGGATGAGCTTGGTAAACATCTGGCCGCGCTTGGCATCGTTGGCGGCCTTCTTGCGCTTGATCTGCGCCCACTTGCTGTGCCCGGCCAAGGCGCATCGCCTCCCTGATCGGTCCAAAGCTGTTCACGAGAACAGCTTGCGTCGTTTTTCCCATTGCTCTGCCGAAAATATAACGGCGGCGCCGGGCTGAATCAACGAAGAACCCATGACCCAGGCCCCACCCTGGCCCCAGGGGCCTGGGCGGGGGCGAGAGCGTGGGCGCGGGAGGTCAGCGCAAGATCAGCGGAGAATGAGTGTGGTGATGCCGGCAGCCAGGATGGCCACACCAGCGGCGGTCTTGACGGCGGCGGCGCACGCGCGGCCGAGGACGACGCCCCAGCCGACGCGCGCCGCATGGCCGGGCCGCCGCGTCTCCCAGAGGGCGACGATGGCGGCGCCGAGGAAGGAGCCGAGGACGCCGGCAATGACAGGCCCAAGGATCGGGACGGGCACGCCGACGAAGACGCCGGCGAAGCCGCCCAGGATCGCGCCCCAGAAGGCGCGGTTGCTGCCGCCGTAGCGTCTGCTGAAGCGCTTGACGACGAGGAACTCGAGCAGCTCGGCAACGGCTGCGAGCAGCACGAGGGCCGCGATCAGCGCCCACGAGACCTCGCCGAGCAGGGCGGCGATGGCCAGCACGCCGATCATGATCCACAGGCCGGGCACACCCAGCGGAATGAGGAGAAGCGCGCCCGCCATGAAGGCGAGGGCCGCGGCGATCAGGAGGACTCTCACCATTCCGTGTGCTCGTGCTGCGTGATCGGCCCGGCGGCCTGCACGGCCCCCACGTCGCGGTCGCGGGGGCGAACGCCGGCCAGGGCGGGGTCGCCGTGCATCACACGCCGCCACAGCACGTGCCGCACGCGCAGCGCGAGCAGCGCGGCAACGACGGCGAGCGAGAGCGTGAAGCCGGCCCAGATGCCCGCGGCGCCGAGCGGGGTCTGGAAGCCGAGCAGGTAAGCGGCCGGCAGGCCGACGCCCCAGTAGCCGAGGCCGGCGAAGAGCATCGGCACGCTGGTGTCCGCGGCGCCGCGGAGGATGCACAGGCCGGTGACCTGGGAGCCGTCGAAGACCTGGAACGCCGCGGCGAACAGGAGGAGCGTGACGCCAAGCTGCAGGACCTCCGGCGACGACGTGTAGAGGCCGACCAGCGCCGCGGGAAACATCAGGAAAACGAGGCCGCAAAGCCCCATGAAGCCGACGGAGAGTGCGTAGGCGGCCAGCGCCGCGCGTTGCGCCCCGGCCGGATCGCGTGCCCCGATATGGTGGCCCACGCGGATCTGCCCGGCCAGGCTGGTTCCCAACGCGACCATGAAGGTGGTCGAGGCCAGGTTCATCGCAATCTGGTGCGCTGCGAGCTGCACCGCGCCGAGCCACCCCATCATGGTGGCGGCGGCGAACGAGAAGAGGCCGACCTCGAGGCCGAGCTGGCCGCCGATCGGCGCACCGACGACCACGATGCGGCGGAGCAATGCGGGCTGCGGCCCGAGCCGGTCCCCATGCCGCACCGGCCACAGCGCGGGCCGCCTCGCCAGGTAGAGCGCCGCCGCGGCGAGCATGGCCAGCCGCACCACGGTCGTGGCCCACCCGGCCCCGACGGGGCCGTACGCGGGGATGATGCCGTCGACGCCGTAGATCAGGACCCAGTCGGCGATCGCGTTGATCGCGAGGCCGAGGAGGGTGATGGCCGTGGGCGGCGTGGGGCGGCCCATGCTCTCGAGGTACTGGCGGAACGCCACGAACAGCATCCAGCCGGGCACGCCGGGCGCGAGCGTGCGCGTGTACGCGCCGGCGATCGCGGCGACCTCCGGCTCCTGGCCGAGCAGCAGCGCGATGCGCTCGCCCATGAGCGACACCCAGATGACCGGGATGCTCGCCGCGAGCGCGACCCACACACCCTGCACCAGCAGACGCCGGCACTCATCGACACGCCCCGCGCCGAACGCCTGGCTGATCAGCGGCCCGGTACCCAGCACCACGCCCGTGCACACGACCTGAGCGAAGAAGTGGATGGCGGAG
>Ga0207873_1001800_pt1 | contig 19434 bp, 13 predicted proteins | sample BGWIniCompost_FD_187373 | JGI IMG/M metagenome (GOLD analysis project Ga0207873, IMG submission 187373) | Cellulose adapted compost microbial communities from Newby Island Compost Facility, Milpitas, CA, USA - BGW Initial Compost (SPAdes)... ...
TCCCCCCCCCCCGGTAAGTTGGCCACCGCCGTAGTCATAGTTCTTCGGTGCACGAGGGTTATGAACGACGGAGCCCAGCTCGCTGAGCGACGTTCCTTCCTCGAGCAGGGGCCAATCGACAGGAGAGCCGAGTCACGGACGCCATCGCCCCCCGCGTGGGTGGTGGTCGGCGGAGTCTGCGCGCTCGCCCTGGTAACGATGCACCCGTGGGTGCCCGCCTGGGGCGGAGACGCGGTCATCCACCTCCGAATCGCGGAGCTGTTCGCGCAGGGCCGGCCGTTCGAGTACAACCCGGGCGAGCCCGTCGGCGCGTCAACGAGCCTGCTCTGGACGCTGCTCCTGGCCGGATTCTTCCGCGTCCTGGACCCCGCGGCGGTCGCGTGGGCGGTGAAGGTCGTGTGCTTCGCCGCGTGGTACGGCACGGCCGTGGCCATGGCGGCGTGCTGGTCGCGGCTCTACGGCGACCGCGCGGCCGGCCTCCTCGCGGCGTCGGCCTACGCGCTGAGCCCGGGGATCTTCCGGAACGCGACCGGCGGGATGGAGGCGAGCTTCTTCGCGCTCCAGCTCGTGCTCCTCTTCGCGGTGGTGTTCGTTCCCCGGGGCGAGGGCGCGCCGGCCCTGGCGTCCGGCGCCCCGCGCGAGGGCAGCCCGACGCACACGGCGTCCCCCACCCGGTCGGAGCGCGGACTGCTCGCCGCGGCCTTCGCCCTCTCGGCGACGGCGACGCTCACGCGCCCCGAGGGGCTGATCTTCGTCACGCTCCTCGCCGGATACCTGGCCGTGCGCGACCGCGGCAGACCGCGGCTGGCGCTCGGGATCCTCGCCGGCGCGGCCGTGGGCGTGGCCGGCACCGTCCTGGCGAACCTGTACGCAACGGGGTCGCCGATCCCGGACTCCGCGGTGGCCCGGCTGGCGACGGGGCTCAGGGCCAGCGTCCGGATCGGGCCGCTCCACGCCGACCTCCGGTCGGTCGTCCTCCTGCTCGGGTACCTGCCGTTCACTCTGGGCCTCGTGTTCGGACTCTCGCGTCGGCTCGCGTCGGCCGGTGGCGGGGACCGGGCGGGCGCGGTCCGCGAAGGTGACGCCGGCCCGACCCGCGAGGGCGATGCGCGGCCCGCTCCCGAGCCCTGGCGCGCGCCCGTCGAGTTCACGCTCGTGCTCACGGCCGCGCTGCTGGTCTTCTACACGTTCGTCGCCGGCGCGGCCCACGCCAGCCGGTACTGGCTTCCGTTCTACCCGTTCGTCTTCGGCGCGGGGAGCGGGACGCTCGTGCTGGTCTTCCGACGCCTGCGGCGCGAGGGATGGTCCCGCACCGCCGTGCCGGGCGCCGTCGCGTGCCTTCTGTGGCTGGCCGCGTTCTACGCCGCGGATGCGTACCGGCGGCGCGGCGCCCCGATCGGCCACCCGCACGGCCAGGTCGCCGCGGCGGTCCGGGAACGGCCGGCGTTCACCGAGCGCTACCTGCGGGAGCTGGGCGTGACCGCCGCGGACCCCCGCCCCGTCTCCGTCGCCGTCACCGAGGTCCAGGTCCGCTACTTCCTCGCCGACGACGGCTCCGTCCGCATCCTGAGCCTGGATGGCCGGACCGGCGCCGATTTCGGCCGCTACCTGGACCCCGAGACCGGGCTGCGCCGCTTCGATCTCTACCTGCGCGAAGTCCGGCCGGATTTCGTCGAACTCGGCCAGTTCGACCCGGCGGAGCCCGTACTCCCCGCCGTCCTCGAGGCGTGGGAGCGAGGCGAGGAGCGGATCACGGTCGACGGGTTCGAGTTCCGTCGCACCGGCATCCCGTACGTCGTCCGATTCGTGCACGAGCCATGACGACGACGGTCTCGCAGACCCCGCGCGGCGAACCCGCCGCCCGTGCCCCGGAGGCCTCCCGGCGCCTTGGTACGATCGGGCTGATCTGGCGGTCCCTGCGTCCCCGGCAGTGGCTCAAGAACCTGGTCGTGGTCGCGCCGCTCGTCTTCGCCGAGCGGCTGCTGGACCCCGCGAACGGGTTCCGGGCCGCGGCCGCGTTCCTGATCTTTTGCGCGATCGCCGGGGCGGTCTACCTCTTCAACGACCTCGTCGACCGGGAGGCCGACCGTCTTCATCCGCGAAAGCGGACGCGCCCGCTGGCTTCGGGAGAACTGTCGCCCGGCGCCGCGGTCGCCGCGCTGGCGCTCCTCGTGCCGGCAGCCGTCGCGGCCGCCGTCTGGCTGGACATCGGCTTCGCCGTCGTGTGCGGGACCTATCTGCTGATCAACGTCGGCTACACGCTGTTCTGGAAGCACGTCGTGCTCCTGGACATCTTCCTGATCGCGGCCGGCTTCGTGCTGCGCGGGATCGGTGGCGCGGAGGCGCTCGACGTGGCGATCTCGCCGTGGCTGCTGCTCTGCACTTTCTTCCTCGCCCTCTTCCTGGCCGCGGGGAAGCGGCGCCACGAGCTGGTCTCGGTCGCGGATCCCGCGGCTCACCGCCCGATCCTCGCCTCGTACAGCACGCTCCTCGTCGACCAGTTGATCGCGATCCTCGCCGCGGTGACGGTGGGGACGTATGCGCTGTACACCATCGCCGAATCGACGCGCGCACACTTCGGGACCGAGCGACTGGCCTACACGATCCCCTTCGTCGTCTTCGGTATTTTCCGGTATCTTTACCTGGTGTACCACCAGAACGGCGGCGGACGGCCCGAAGAAGCGCTCCTGACCGATCGGCCGCTCCTCGCGAGCGTGCTGCTCTGGGGCGCCGCGGCCGTGATGATCATCTACGTCCTCGGTTGAGGTCCCATGACGTCATCGTCGACGCTCGGTCGGGAACCGGCTGAGGCCCTGGGAGCGCAAGCGGCCCCGGCGGCGATACGGCCCCCCGAAACGCAACCGGCCCCGAAAGCATCGAGGCTCCCGGACGCAAGAGCGCACCCCCGGGCATCCAGGCCCTCGAAGGCGACGCGCTGGCGGACCGCGGTGGTGATCGGCGCCTCCTCGGGGATCGGAGCGGCGCTCGCGAACCGCCTCGGCGCGCAGGGTACGCGGGTCGCCCTCGTCGCGAGGCGCGGGGAGTTGCTGAACGCCCGCATCGCCGAGCTCGAGGAACGATTCGGCCCCGGCTGCGCCCGCGCCTACGCCCACGACGTCCGCGAGGTCGACGAGATTCCCGATCTGTTCGGCCGCATCGAGGACGACCTCGGCCCCCTCGAGCTGGTCGTCTACGCGGCAGGCGTAATGCCCAGGATCGGGTGGGAGGATTACGACTCGGCGGCCGACCGGGAGACCCTCGAGATCAACCTGATCGGCGCGGTGGCGTGGCTTAACGAGGCCGCGGACCGGTTCCGCCGTCGGGGCGGCGGCACGATCGTCGGGATCGGATCGGTGGCCGGCGACCGCGGGCGCGGCGGCAACCCCGCGTACGCGGCGTCCAAGGCGGGACTCGCGAATTACCTCGAGTCGCTCCGCCACCGGCTCCTGTACGACGGCGTCAGGGTCGTGACCGTGAAGCCCGGGTTCGTGGACACGCCGATGACGGCGGGGCTGCCCGGGCTGCGCGGCGTCGTATCGGCGGATCGCGCGGCGGAGCTGATCCTCCGCGCCGCCGCCCGAGGCCGCGCCGTGGCCTACATCCCCGAGCGCTGGCGCTGGGTCAGCCTCGTCGTCCGGGCCATTCCCTCGCGGCTCCTGGCCAGGTTGAGGATCTGATGGGTGCGATGGAAGGTGGTATGAAGCTCGCGGCCCCTGCCCCGGTGGATCGGACCGCCACCCGCTCCGGCGCCGGCCACATCGAGCGCCTCGCCTCCTGGGGCGGCGCGCTCTCGGGCGAGGCGATCGTGTACCGGCCGGACACGTGGGAGGCGGTCGAGGAGGCGCTCGATGCGGCCCGCCGGCAAGGCCGTCCGGTCGCGTTCCGCGGCGCGGGCCGCAGCTACGGCGACGCCGCGCTCGCCACGGGCGGAGTCGTCGTCGACTTCGGCCGGCTCCGCTCCATCCTCGCGTGGGACCCGGAGCGAGGGATCATCGACGTCGAGCCCGGCGTCACGATCCACGACCTGTGGACCCGCGTGCTCCCCGACGGCTGGTGGCCGCCCGTCGTCCCGGGCACGGCCACGGTCACGGTCGGCGGCGCCGCGGCCATGAACGTCCACGGCAAGAACCACTGGAAGGCCGGCTGCTTCGGCGACCACGTCCTGGAGTTCGAGATCGTCCTCCCGACGGGCGAACGCCTCGTCTGCGACCGCACCCGCAACGCCGACCTGTTCCACGCCGCGATCGGCGGGTTCGGCATGCTCGGCTACTTCACGCGCCTGCGGCTGCAGTTGAAGAAGGTCGAGACCGGGAACGTCGTCGTCCGGGCGTTCCCGACGCGGAACCTGTCGGAGGCGTTCGACGTGTTCGAGGCCAACGCCGAGGACGCCGCCTACCTCGTCGCCTGGCTGGACGGCTTCGCCCGGGGCGACCGGCTCGGCCGCGGGATCATCCACCGGGCCGATTACGAGACCGGGAGCGCGGATCGCGGCGCCGCGGCCCACACGCTCCGGCCCGAGTACCAACTCGCGCCCCGAGGGTTGATCCGCGTCCTGCCGAGGTCCCACATGTGGCGACTCATGCGGCCGTTCACGAACCGCGTCGGGATGCGGCTGGTCAACGCGGTCAAGTACGCCGTCGACCGGCGCTCGCACCGATCGCCGGAGCCCGAGCCCTGGCCGCTGGCCGCCTACTCTTTCCTCCTCGACGCCGTCCCGGACTGGCAGCGCAGCTACGGGCGCGGCGGACTGATCCAGTACCAGGCGTTCGTCCCGGCCGCACAGGCCCGGCGCGTCCTCGCGGCGCTTCTCGACCTGCCCCGGTACCGCGGCTTTCCGCCATTCCTCGCCGTCATGAAGCGTCACCGGGAAGACCCGTTCCTGATCCGCTACGCGGTCGACGGCTACTCTCTCGCCCTGGACTTCCCCGCGACGAGGCGCAACCAGGCCGCGTTCAAAGCGGTGCTCCGGGAGATGGACGAGATGGTGATCGCCGCCGGCGGGCGCTTCTACTTCGCCAAGGACGCCACGCTGGAGCGCGGCGCCCCCGACCGCTTCCTGCCGTCCGACTGTCTCGAGCGATTCCGGGAGCTGAAGCGACGCCACGATCCGGACGGTCTCATCCAGTCCGATCTCTACCGGCGTCTGTTCTGAGGAAGGAATTCCCGGGCGGTCCCTACTCCAACTCCAGGTCCGTCTCCGAGAAGTGCTCCCGCCGCTCGACGGAGAGCACGCCGGGGACGCCCCGGATCGCCCTCATGACCTTCTTGAGGTGGGTCAGGTTCTCGACTTCGACGACGAAGGAGCCGGTCATCCCGCCTTCGACGGCCTTGATCTCCGCCGAGCCGATGTTGGTCCCGGTGTTCGTGATCGCCGTCGCGATCTCGGAGAGGAGGCCGCGGCGGTCGTCGCCCTCGATGACGAGGCGGACGAAGAAGCGGTCGCCCGCCTCGGCCTCCCACTCGATCTCGATCCGCCGCTCCGGGTGGTCGCTCAGGTTGAGGATGTTGGGGCAGTCGGTGCGATGGATCGAGATCCCGCGGCCGCGGGTGATGTAGCCGACGACGCTGTCGCCGGGGACCGGCTGGCAGCACTGGGAGTACCGCACCATCAGGTTGTCGAGCCCCTGGATGCGGACGCCGCGGCCGCCGCCCCGGACCCGTTCGACGAGGCGCTCGAACGCCGTCGGCGGCCGTGGCGCCACGGGCTCCTCGCCCGGGTACAGCTCCTTCAGGATCGCCGAGAGCCCGATGTCGCCCCTGCCGAGCGCGGCGAGGAGGTGGTCGAAGCTCGCCTGCCCCAGCGCCTCGACCGCCCGGTCGATCGCCTCCTGCGACGGGCGCTCCTTCCGCAGCTTCTTCAGCTCCCGCTCGAACAGCTCCCGGCCGAGGGCGAGCGACGACTCGAACTCCTCCTGCCGGATCCATTGCCGGATCTTCTGCCGCGCCCGCGCCGTCTTCACGAAGGCGAGCCAGTCCCGCGACGGACGCTGCTTCGGATCCGTGATGATCTCGACCGTGTCGCCGTTCTTCAGCTCCCGGGCGAGGGGGACGATGCGGCCGTTGACCCGCGCGCCCGCGCAACGCAGCCCGACCTCCGTGTGCACCGCGAAGGCGAAGTCGATCGGCGTCGCGCCCTTCGGGAGCTGCTTCACGTCCCCCTTGGGCGTGAAAACGAAGATCTCGTCCTGGAACAGGTCGATCCGGAGGAACTCCATGAACTCCTCCGGCTCGCGCGTCTCCTGCTGCCACTCAAGGACCTGCCGGAACCACGTCAGCGTGTCGTCGACCTCGTCCGGCGCGCCCTTGAGTCCCTCCTTGTAGCGCCAGTGCGCCGCGATCCCGTACTCGGCCGTGCGGTGCATCTCGTACGTCCGGATCTGGATCTCGTACAGCCGCCCGCCGGGTCCGAAGATCGTCGTGTGCAGCGACCGGTACATGTTGGACTTGGGCGTGGCGATGTAGTCGTGGAACCGCTCCTGGAGCGGCGTCCACTTGTTGTGGATCACGCCCAGCGCGTGGTAGCAGTTGGCGACCGTGTCCGTGATCACCCGCACCGCCATGAGGTCGTAGATCTCCTCGTACGGCTTGTTGCGGGTGACCATCTTCCGGTAGATCGACCAGAGGTGCTTCGGCCGGCCGTACACCTCGCACGGGATCCCCGCCTTGCGCAGCTCCTCCTCGAGCGGAGCGCGCAGCGCCTCGATCTGCTCCTCCCGCTCCTGGCGCTTCTCGGCGACCTTGCGGGCGAGCTCGCGGTACGCCTCGGGCTCGAGGTGCTTGAAGGCCAGGTCCTCCAGCTCCCAGCGGATCTGCGCCATACCGAGCCGGTGCGCGAGCGGCGCGTAGATCTCCCGCGTCTCGAGGGCGATGCGACGCTGCTTCTCCGGCCGCAGGTGGTCGAGCGTCCGCATGTTGTGCAGCCGGTCGGCCAGCTTGATGAGAATGACCCGCGCATCCTGCGCCATCGAGAGGAGCAGCTTCCGGTAGTTCTCGACCTGGTGCTCGGTGGTCGAGCGGTACTGCACCTTCCCGATCTTCGTGACGCCATCGACGACGACGGCGATCTCCTCACCGAACTCGGCACGGACCTCCTCGAGCGTCGTCTCCGTGTCCTCGACGACGTCGTGGATCAGCCCCGCGGCGATCGAGACGGTGTCCAGGTGCAGGTCGGAGAGGATCTTGGCGACCTCGACGCAGTGGTCGACGTACTCCTCGCCCGAGGCGCGCTTCTGCCCCGCGTGCGCCTTGCGGCTGAACTCGTACGCGCGCGCGATGAGGCCGAGGTCCAGCCGGTCGGCGTTCGGCTCGATGGACGCACGCAGGCGCTCCGGCAGAACCGCCAGCGCCGCGCGCGTCTCGGTTCCGGTCGTCGCCGTCACGGCAGATTGCATAGGATCCGATCCACTCCTCGGGCAACAGGATGCTCAAGAAGAAGCTAGCAAAGGAAATACCCGCGTGCCAGGGAGGGCGTGCCGGAACCGATGGCTCCGGAGCGACCCGGCGCCGCGCATGTCCCTCTATTGCGCCAGCAGCCCCGCCTCGACGAACGACACGTAGCGCCCGTCGCCGATCACGACGTGGTCGAGGACCGGGATCCCCAGGATGCGGCCCGCCTCGGCGAGCTGTCGAGTGATCTCGCGATCCTCGACGGAGGGGAGCGGGTCTCCCGAGGGGTGGTTGTGGACGAGGATGATCGCCGCCGCGCTCTCGGCGATCGCGGGCCTGAAGACTTCCCGGGGGTGCACCACCGATGCGTCCAGGATCCCGCGCGTGATCAGGAGGTCGGAGAGCACGGCGTGCTGGGTGTTGAGGAGGAGGATCCGGAACTCTTCCTGGGCGAGGTCGCGCATGGCGGGCGCGCAGCGCTCGTAGACGTCGCCGGGACCGCGGATGCGGGTGCGCTCGAGCGGCTCCTCGCGGGCGAGCCGGCGCCCGAGCTCGAGGGCCGCCGCCAGGCGCGCGGCAACCGCGGGCCCCACGCCACGGATCCGCGCGAGCTCCGCCGGCGTGGACGCCGAGAGGCGGCGGAGCGAACCACCAGCCGCGCGCAGCAGCTCACCCGCGACCGCGACCGCCGAACTGCCCGCCGTCCCGCTCCCCACGAGGATGGCGATCAGCTCGGTGGAGGAGAGCGCCGCCGCGCCGGCCTGGCCGAGCCGTTCCCTGGGCCGCTCGCCCGCCGGCCATTCCTTGATCGTGTACCGCGGTCCGGGTTCGCTCACGCGCCCACACTACACGGCGGGCAGGGGCACGGGAATAGTGGAAAGGGTCCGCGGATCCCAGAGGTCAAGCGCCGATGCCCGGCCTTGCGAGCCTCCTCGTCCCAACGGCGCGGGCCGACTTTGGCACCGAAAAGAGCGCCGGCCGACGCACACGCCGGCCGACGCCACCACGGATCGAGGTGCGCGCGACGTCGCCTACGCGACGCCCGCGCCGTGGCACTTCTTGTACTTGCGCCCCGAGCCGCAGGGGCAGGGATCGTTGCGCCCGATCTTCTCCTCGGCCGTCGCCGGGTGCGGCGCCCCGCCGTCCTCGCCCCTGTTCGTCTTGAGGTGCGCCAGACTCCCGGAGCCGACGGGGCGGCCGCCGAGCGGGACGCGCGCCGCGGAGCGGCCCGCCCCGACCAGCGTCGCCACGCCGTCCGCCGTCTCCCGCTCCACCGCCGGCTGCTCCAGCGACGGCCGCGTTTCCGGCACATCGCTCGGGCCCGTCAGGATCAGGCGACGCGGCGCGGCCGGCCGCGGCTGCGGCACCGCGAGCTGCGCCCGGAACACCAGCGACGCGACCGTCTTGCGGATGTCCGCCATGAGGTCCACGAACATGTCGTAGGCCTCCTTCTTGTACTCGATCAGCGGGTCCTTCTGACCCCATCCGCGGAAGCCGATCGACGCCTTCAGGTGATCCAGGTCGTAGAGGTGGTCGCGCCACTTCTCGTCGATCACACTGAGCATGATGAAGGAGAGTAGGCGCTCCTCGTGCTCGCCGAAGCTCTTCAGCTTGCGCTTGAACGCCTCCCGGACCCGCTCCATCACCACGGCCTCGACGTCGTCCGGCGTGTCGAACTCGTGGTCCGGCGTGTTCTCCTTCGGCAGCTCCTCGACGACGACGAAGTAATCGATCACCAGGCGGTTGCGGAGCCCGGCCAGGTCCCACTCCTCCGGGTGCTCGTCCGGGTCGACGTACTCCGAGATCGTGCCCCGGACCGCGTGCTCGACCATCTCCCAGACCTCGCCCTTGAGGTCCTCGCCGCCCTCCAGGGCGAAGAGGCGCAGGTCGTAGATGACCTCGCGCTGCTGGTTCATGACGTCATCGTAGTCCAGCAGCCGCTTGCGGGCCTCGAAGTTCTGGACCTCGACGCGACGCTGCGCCCGCTCGATCGAGCGGGTCACCAGCGGGTGCGTGATGACCTCGCCCTCCTCGGCCCCGAGCTTCTCCATGATCCCGGCGATGCGCTCCGAGCCGAAGAGGCGCATCAGGTCGTCCTCGAGGGAGAGGAAGAACTGCGACGCGCCCGGGTCGCCCTGACGCCCCGCGCGCCCGCGGAGCTGGCGGTCGATCCGCCGCGACTCGTGGCGCTCAGAGCCGATGATGTGGAGCCCGCCCGGCTCGACCACGTAGTCGTCGGGCTTGTCCGTCAGGTCGACGGCCAGCGTCGGGTCGGCCGGCAGCGGCAGTTTCGCCGGGTCGATCCCGTGCCCCTTGAGCCAGCCGACCGTGCGCGGCTCCGTCACGCCCGGCCCCAGTTTGATGTCCGTACCGCGGCCGGCCATGTTCGTCGCGATCGTGACCGCGCCCGGCTGCCCCGCCTGCGCGACGATCTCCGCCTCCTGCTTGTGGTACTTCGCGTTCAGCACGTTGTGCGGGATGCCGCGCCGCTTGAGCATGCGCGAGAGCGTCTCCGAGACGTCGACCGAGACCGTGCCGACCAGCACCGGGAGCTGCATGCGATGCAGGCGCTCGATCTCGTTCAGGATCGCGTTGTACTTCTCGCGCTTCGTCCGGTAGACCAGGTCGTGCCGGTCCTCGCGGATCACTGGCCGGTTCGTCGGAATGACCGCAACCTCCAGCCCGTAGATCTGGTGGAACTCGCTCTCTTCCGTCTCCGCCGTACCGGTCATGCCGGCCAGCTTGTCGTACATGCGGAAGTAGTTCTGGATCGTGATCGTGGCGAGCGTCTGCGTCTCGCCGCGCACGGCCACGCCTTCCTTCGCCTCCACCGCCTGGTGCAGGCCGTCGGACCACCGCCGCCCCGGCATCTTGCGGCCCGTGAACTCGTCGACGATGACGACCTGCCCGTCCTCGACGATGTACTGCTCGTCCTTGTGGAAGAGCGTGTACGCCTTGAGGAGCTGGTGGATGACGTGGATCTTCTGGCTCTTCTCCGCGAATTCGCGCTCGAGCGCCTGGATCCGCTCCCGCTTCTCGTCGACCGACAGCTCGGGGTCGCGCTCGATCGCCCCGATCGCCTCGGACAGGTCCGGCACGACGAAGGCGTCCGGATCCTCGGGCGAGAGCACGTCCAGCCCCTTGTCCGAGAGGTGGACGTTGTGCCCCTTCTCGTCCATGGCGAACAGCACGAGTTCGTCGAGCTCGTGCAGTCGCTTGTCCCGCATGTAGATGCCTTCGATCTGCTGAACCAGCTTCTGCAGGCCCGGATCGTCGGCGAACAACTTCAGGAGCCGCTTGTTCTTCGGCATCCCGCGCTTGGCGGCGAGAAGCTTCTCGCCCGCCTCCTGCGTGCGCCCCTCCGCCAGGTCGCGCTCCGCCTCCGCGATCAACTCGTTGACGATGTGCGTCTGCTTGCGGTAGAGGTTCGCGACCATCGGGTTGTACTGCCGGTAGACCTCCGACTGCTCCTGCCCGACGGGGCCGCTGATGATCAGGGGCGTGCGTGCCTCGTCGATGAGGATCGAGTCGACCTCGTCGATGATCGCGTAGTAGTGCCCGCGCTGGACCCGCTGGTCCAGCGAGAGGACCATGTTGTCGCGCAGGTAGTCGAAGCCGAACTCGTTGTTCGTGCCGTACGTGATGTCGGCAAGGTAGGCCTGACGGCGCTCGGGGGTGCCGGGCTCGTGCAGGTCGATGCAGTCGACCGTCATCCCGAGGTAGCGATAGAGGGCGCCCATCCACTCGCTGTCGCGCTGGGCCAGGTACGAGTTCACGGTGACGAGGTGCACCCCGCGCCCGGCGAGCGCGTTGAGGTAGAGGGGCATGGTGGCGACGAGCGTCTTCCCTTCACCCGTCGCCATCTCCGCGACCTTGCCGCGGTGCAGCTGGATCGCGCCCATGATCTGGACGTCGTAGGGAACCATGTCCCAGACGACCTTCTGCCCGGTGACGACGATCTCGGATCCGAGCAGCCGCTGCGCCGCCGCCTTCACCGTGGCGTAGGCCTCGGGGAGGATCTCGTCGAGGACCTGCTGGATCGTGGCCTTGAGCTCGTCCTCGGTCTCGTTGATCTGGAGCTGCAGCCGTTCGCGTTCGGCGGCGTCCTCGGTGTGGCGCTTCGTCTCGCGCAGCTCGGCGAGCCGCGCCTCGAGCGCCTCCGTCCGTTCCCGGACGATCCCGCGCAGCTTCTCCGTCTGCTTCTTCAGCTCCTCCTCGGGCAGGGCGGCGAGCCGCTCCGCGATGGTGTTGATCTCCTGCACCAGCGGAAGCAGCCGCTTCACCTCCCGCTCGTGACGCGTGCCGAAGACCTTGGAGAACAGATTCTTGAGCATGGATCCGCTGTCGCGTTGAGTTCCGTCGTCACCTCGATCCGGGGTGATACCCCCTGGGCCGGGACCGGGTCCAGTTCAGGCGCGCCTGAGGCGCGGGCGCGGCCGCGTGAGAGCGCGGTTACGGCGCGTGGGCGCCGCCCAGGGACGCGCGGGCGCGGCCGGTACCATGGGCCCTCCGATAGGCGCCCGGGCACGGCCGGCGGCTATGCCGCCGGCGGCGTCGTCGCCGCCCGAAGGGCCGCGCCCGCGCACCGAACGTGCGCTACCTCAGACCGCTTCCGCTCCCGGCGCTACCGGTCGGCCACGCCCACCCCCGTTCCACCCCGTACAACCCCTCCCGCCGAATCATCTCCTCGACCGCCGGCGGCACAAGGTACTTCACCGGCTCCCCCGCCGCGAGACGCCGGCGGATCTCCGTCGCCGAAATGTCGACGCGCGTGACCGGGAGCCACTGGTAGGCGAACTCGCGAGGCAGCTCGGGCGGCTCGGCACCGCCGCGGGACATGACCACGATCGTGGCCAGCCGGGCGATCTCGTCGGGTTCGCGCCACGTGTGGAACTCCCGGAACTGGTCGACGCCCAGCAGCAGGAAGAGCGCGCCCGTCGGGTCCCGCTCCCGCAGCTCACGCAGCGTGTCCACCGTGTACGACGGACCGGCGCGCCGCAGCTCGATGTCGCTCGTGGCGAAGCGAGGGTCCCCGGCCGTCGCGGCGCGGAGCATCTCCAGTCGCTGCTCGGGCGTCGCCTGCACACGCCCGCGCTTGTGTGGCGGCACCGACGCCGGTACGAAAACGACCTGGTCCAGCCCGAGCGCCGCCCATGCGTCCTGGGCGACGATCAGGTGGCCAATGTGCACGGGGTCGAACGTGCCCCCGAAGATTCCTAGCCTCACCGGCCGTTGGCGAGGGAGATCGACCGGGCCTGCTCGGCCTCGGCGGTGTTCGGGAATTCGCGCAGGAGCCGCTCTTTGGTGGCTTCGAGCTCCTCCTTGTACCCGAGCCGCTGGTACGTCTGGATCAGCCGGAGCAGCGCCTGGGGCGCGTACTTCGACCGTGGGTACTGACGGAGCAGATCCTCGAAGTAGATGATGGACGAGTCGAACGCCTGGCGCTTGTAGTAGTACTCCCCGGTCAGCAGGATCTTGTGCGCGAGCTTGTTGCGGAGATCGTCGATCAGCTCCTGCGCTCTCGGCGCGTACTCACTGTTCGGGAAGTAGGCGATCAACGCCTCGCAGTGCTCGATCGCCGCCTGCGTGTACTGCTGGTCGAGCTGCGGCTTCGGTGAGAGGCGGTAGTACGCCTCGCAGGTCTTGAAGCGGGAATCGTCCGCGTATTCGCCGGACGGGAAGTCGGTGGCGAGGCGCACGAACTCGGCCGCGGCCGAGATGTACTCCTTCTTTCCGAAGAAGGCATTGCCGAGCTGGAAACGCACTTCCTCGTTCCGCGGATCGCCGGGGAACCGCGAGGTCATCTGGGTGAACGCGCGGATCGCCTTGTCCCAGTCCTTCTCGGCGAGGGCCGTCATCCCGAGGTCGTACAGCTCGTCCGGCCCCAGCTCGTGGAGAAGAGGGCCGCGCGGACCGCAAGCCCCCGAGACGACCACGGCGACTGTCGCGAGAAGCCAGCTTCGAAGTCTCATCCCACCCGATGCCATCATCGATTCGTCTCCGGCCGGGGTCTGCTACACTCCCGGGCGAAGCGGGGTTTCAAAGATCGTGCACGAAAGAGCGGGCGTGGGGTCGGAGCAGCCGGGCTCAGGGGTGGAACCGGATGTCGTCGATCCGTTGCCTGGCCCGTTCGACGATCTGGCCGCCGCCTCGGGTCCGGTTCAGGTCGATCACCCGCTGGTATGCCTCCAGGGCCTCGTCGAACCTGCCGAGGGCGTAGAGGATCTCGCCGCGGTCGAACCACGCCTGGTCCTGTATGTTCTCCGGCTGGCCGAGCTCCGTGACGAGGGCGAGCTGCTCGAGCGCCTCGGTGAGGTTCCCGGCGCGGTGCGACTGGCGCGCCAGCTCGTACGCACAGTTCCCGGCGTGCCACGTCGCCTCGGTCGTCCTGCGACCTCGGGGGACGCGCTGGCGGTACGCCATGAAGTATCCGATCGCGGCCCTGCAGTTGCCTTGCCCCTCCAGGGATAGCCCGATTTCGAAGAGCAGCGCCGGCGTCGAATCCGCCGACGCCGACGCCAGCGCCCGCTGGTAGAATTCGAGCGAGCGACGGGCGTTCCCCATCTCCGCGTAATAACGCGCGAGCTGGGGCGCGTATTCGCCCACATCCAACTCGGGGCGGAGCGCAAGGGCGGCCTCGATGCCGCCGGCGAGGCCGAAGCGGTCGCCGCGCTCCCGTGCGCGATCGGCGAGTTCGAGGTAATCCAGGATCGCCTGGTCCCGGTACTCCGGCGCCCTCAGCAGGAGCTGGTCGTAAGCCTCCCGAGCGCGGTCGAGCTGTCCGGTCTTGGCGAAGGCGTGCGCGACCCGGAGGAGAACGTCCTCATCGTCGCCGCTCTGGCGCAGGGCAAGGCGATACTCGGCGAGGGCGTTGGTGTAGTTGGAATCGGCCCAGAGTCGGTCGCCGCGCACGATCGCCGGCTCCGGATCGCTGCATGCGACGAGCCACGTGAGCGAGGCGAGAAGAACGACGGCTCGAACCGCCCCGAAAGCGAGCCGCTCCGCACTGCTCACTCCATTGGCACCGCGCCCGGGCGCCTCGTCGGCTACCGTGTCGATACGCATCCGCTGTCCTGCGTCGTCACGCATCCTGGTCATCGGGCGTCGACGAGTCGGACGAGCCGATCTCGGCGCCCTCGCCCGTCGACGCATCGTGCGGCACCGGAGTCGCCGCCACGAGAGATAGATACGCCCGGACCTGCGGATGGTTCGGGTCCTGCGCCCGGCAACGGCCCCACTCCCCCGTCGCCTCGTCGATCGCACCCCGACGGTAGAGGACGAGACCCAGGTTCAGACGCGCCGCGAGGAAGTGAGGGTTGACGTCGAGGATCGCACGCAGCTCCGCTTCCGCGCCGTCGAGGTCGCCGACCTGCATCAACGCGGTCGCGAGCTTGTTGCGGATGTCCAGGAAGCGGGGCCTCAGCTCGAGCGCCGCCCGATACTGCGCCGCCGCCGCCTCCGGCGCCGACGCGGCCATGTACAGGTCCCCGAGGTCGGCGTGCGCGTTCGCGAGCCGCGCCGAGATCGCCGCCGGGAAGCGGCCGTCCCCTGCCCGCTCCAGCTTGCCGGCCCGCTCGAACGCCTCCCGCGCTTCGTCGTAGCGCCCCAGCTCGTTCAGCGTGATGGCGCGGTTCAGGTGCGCCTCGACGTACCCTTCGTTCAGCTCCAGAGCACGATCGAGCTCCTCGAGCGCCTCTTCCGGACGGCCGAGAAAGCTCAGACAGAGCCCGGCCAGGTTCCGGATGTCCGCGTAGTTGGGATGTTTCTCCAGGACTTCCCGGAAATCCGAGAGGGCGGAGGCGTAATCCCGTCGTTCGAACGCTCGCCTCCCCCGTGCGATCAACTGGTCGATACGGGGTTCCATAATGCGGAAAGATAACCTCCACGCGCGGGCAACGCTACCACCGGCGCCTCGCGTGTCGACGCCGATGCCGGCGCCTCGCCCATCGGTGCCGTTCCCTGTATGAGAGCCGTTCCCTTTGGGAATAACGAACAGCCACTTCCCTTGATGACGGAAGAACGCCAGATTCATTGGCGGCTTCGGTGCAATCCGCAGCGAGATCCACGAGGGACGAAGTGAGGGCCGTAGGATCGGTGATGACGCCCCTGGATAGGAAGATGCCCGGGTATCGACCCGCATCGCCCGTCCCATTCCCCGGACATGCCTGGCCCTTGCCCGATTCGTGCGTGCTGGCAACCTCCACCCGTTGAATCCGATCACCATGCGCGTACTGATCACCGGCGCTGCCGGCTTCCTGGGCTCGCACCTGTGCGAGCGTTTCCTGGCCGAGGGTCACGAGGTCATCGGCATGGACAACTTCGTGACCGGAAGGCCCGAGAACATCGCCCACCTGATCGGCCGGGACGGCTTTCGCTTCATCCGCCACGACGTGACCGAGTTCGTCTACGTCGACGGCCCTCTGGACGGCGTGCTCCATTTTGCAAGCCCGGCCAGCCCGGTCGACTACCTGGAGCTGCCGATCCAGACGCTCAAGGTGGGCAGCCTGGGCACGCACAAGACGCTGGGTCTGGCCAAGGCCAAGCGTGCGCGCTACCTGCTGGCCAGCACGAGCGAGGTATACGGAGATCCGCAGGTGCACCCGCAGACCGAGGACTACTGGGGGCACGTGAACCCGGTCGGCCCGCGAGGCGTCTACGACGAGGCGAAACGCTTCAGCGAGGCCATGGCCATGGCCTACCACCGGGCGCACGGCGTAGACGTGCGGATCGTTCGCATCTTCAACACGTACGGCCCCAGGATGCGGCCCAACGACGGGCGGGTGGTCAGCAACTTCATCGTGCAGGCGCTCAGAGGCGAGCCGCTCACCGTCTACGGCGATGGCAGCCAGACTCGCAGCTTCTGCTACGTCGACGACGAGGTCGAGGGGATCTACCGCCTGTTCATGAGCGATTACGTGGGGCCGGTCAACATCGGCAATCCGGTCGAGTTCCGGATCCGCGAGCTCGCAGAGATGGTGATCCGCATGACCGGAAGCGAGAGCGAGATCGTGGAGCGGCCGCTCCCCCAGGACGACCCCAAGGTGAGACGGCCTGACATCTCGCTCGCGAGGCGAGTGCTCGGCTGGGAGCCCAGAATCTCCCTCGAGGAAGGGCTCCGGCGCACGATCCCCTATTTCCAGGAGCTGGTCGAGACCGACGGCGCCGTCGCGAGAGCGCTCTAGGGGCAGGCGGAGCCGATCGAAAGGGTCGGGCGCATTCCGTGTGCGCCTGCCACGCGCCGGATCGGATGGGGATCGGCGCTCTCCACGCTCTACCGCACGAGCCCCTGCCGCTCCAGTTCCGCGAAGCTGGCGTCGACGCGATCAAGGACTCTCTCTTCCGTCGACCACGCGATCAACTCGTCGAGCCCCTCGTCGAAAGAGGTGCGAGCCTCGAAGCCGAGCACGGCGCGGGCACGGGATGGATCGCCCACACAGTGGCGGATATCGCCCGTCCTGTACCTGCCCACGATCTCGGGCGCGATGTCGACACCCAATCTCCGGGCGAGGGCCAGGGCCACACCGCGCACCTCGACCGGCCGGCCCGTGCATACGTTGTAGGCGCCGGTCTCCACCTCTTCGACCTCGAGGGCGCGCACCACAGCGCCGGCCACGTCCGAGACGTGGATGAAGTCGCGACTCTGTCGCCCGTCTTCGAAGATGAGCGGCGCTCGCCCGCTCCTCAGCCTTCCCATGAAGATCGCCGCGACACCCGTGTACGGATTGCTGAGCGCCTGGCGCGAGCCGTAGACGTTGAAGAAACGAAGCGCCACGGTCGGGATCCGGTAGGCGCGGCCGAAGCACAATCCGAGCTCTTCCTGGGCCTTCTTGGTGATCGCGTAGACGCTGGTGTGCTGGAGGGGCTTGTCTTCCGAGGTGAGGGCCGGCTCGAGCGCGGAGCCGCACGCCGGGCAGAGGAGCTCCCACTCCCCTGCCGCGAGTCGCCGTTCATCTCTGGGCCCCGGCGCAAGCATGCCGTGCTCGGCACACCGGTACGCTCCCTCGCCGTAGATCGACATCGAGCTCGCGACGATGAAGCGCCGGAAGCGGGCCGGCTCCCTGGCCATCGCCTCCATGAGGACGCCCTGGCCATCCACGTTGACCGACGTGTAGTAGTGCGGCTGATACATCGATTGGCCGACACCGACGGCCGCGGCCAGGTGCACGACCGAGTCCACGCCGGAGAGGGCCGCTTCGACCGCGGCCGGGTCCCGTACGTCTCCCCGTCGGAACTCGATCGCCCCCGAGAGAACGTGCCTCTCGAGATAGCGCGGGATACTCGCCCCTTCCCCATGCACCTGCGGGTCCAGGTTGTCGAGGACGACCACTTCCACCCCGCGCTCCACCAACCGATCCACCACGTGCGACCCGATGAACCCCGCTCCTCCGGTGACGAGCACTCGCATGACGACTCCTTTCGAGAGGCCGATTCGCGTGCCGGCGGGGCGTGCAATTACTTTGCCGCGACCGTGGCGACCAACGGGCGTGTGGCCGGAGATCCGCCTCGGATCTCCGGCCACACGAAAAGAAAACGGGCCGGTCTGTAACCGGCCCGTCGGGCATCGACTCATCCGCGGCCCACGCGGTGACGAGAGCTGCCGCACACGGCCGCCCGTCGTTCGGAGCGGGCCGGGCGTCGTGGCGTCAGCCACCGCCGCCGGACCCCTCCGCGGGCACCGCGCGCCTCGGAAGAGATTCGGCGCCCGTAGCGGCGCTGACTTTGCTTGCCGGCACCGCCTTCCTGCGCCCGATGCTGGTGTACTCGAAGCCTGCCTCGGCCATGCGGGCCGGCTCGAAGAGGTTTCTTCCGTCGAAGATCACCGGCTCCTTCATGAGCGCACGCAGCCGCTCGAGATCCGGTCGCCGATACGGCTTCCACTCCGTCAGGATCAGGAGCGCATCGACTCCCTCGGCCGCCTCGTAGTTGCTCGCACAGTAGACCACCCTCCCCTCCAGGTCCGCAAAGTGACGGCGCGCCGCCCGCATGGCCTCCGGATCGTGCACCCGCACGGTGGCCCCACGCTCCACCAGCCCCCGCACCACCACGAGGCTTGCCGCCTCTCTCATGTCGTCCGTCTCGGGCTTGAAGCTCAGGCCCCAGACCCCGAACGTCCGCCCCTCGAGGTGCTCGCCGTAGCGCTCCTCCACCGCCTCCAGGAGCAGCCGCTTCTGCCTTGCATTGACCGCTTCGACCGCCTCCAGGATCCCCGCATCCACCCCATAGTCCTGCATCGTGCGGATGAGCGCCTTCACGTCCTTCGGAAAACAGCTCCCCCCATAGCCGATCCCGGCAAAGAGAAAGCTCGGCCCGATCCGCTCATCGGTGCCGATCCCCCGCCGCACCAGGTCCACATCCGCGCCCACCTCCGCACACAGCCGCGCAATCATGTTCATGAAGCTGATCCGGGTCGCCAGCATCGCATTCGCCGCATACTTCGTGATCTCGGCGCTCGCGATGTCCATGAACAGGATCGGCTTGCCCGTCCGAACGAACGGCTCGTAGAGCTCCGTCAAGACCCGCTTCGCATACTCGCTCTCCACGCCGATCACCACCCGGTCCGGCTTCATGAAGTCCTCGACCGCTGCCCCCTCCTTCAAGAACTCCGGATTGCTGCACACATGCACCGGATGGCTCGTGTGCTCCTCGATCACCGCCCTCACCCGCTTCGCCGTGCCCACCGGCACCGTGCTCTTCGTGATGACGATCTTCTCGCCGTTCATGTTGCGCCCGATCGCCTCGGCCACAGAAAGCACGTGCCTCAGGTCCGCACTGCCGTCCTCGCCCTCCGGCGTGCCCACCGCAATGAAGATCACCTCGCTCTGCCGGACCGCCTCTCCCACATCCGTCGTGAAGCGGAGCCGTCCCTCCTCCAGGTTGCGGCGCACCAGCGGCTCGAGCCCCGGCTCGTAGATCGGTATCTCGCCCCGTGAGAGGCGAGCGATCTTCTCTTCGTCGATGTCCGCGCAGATCACGTCATTGCCCGTCTCCGCAAGACACGCCCCCACCACGAGTCCCACGTACCCCGTTCCGATGACACCTACGTGCATG
>Ga0207873_1001801_pt1 | contig 19433 bp, 17 predicted proteins | sample BGWIniCompost_FD_187373 | JGI IMG/M metagenome (GOLD analysis project Ga0207873, IMG submission 187373) | Cellulose adapted compost microbial communities from Newby Island Compost Facility, Milpitas, CA, USA - BGW Initial Compost (SPAdes)... ...
GTCGGGCGGTGGGGGGAGCGGCGGCGCGGACCGGGAGGTGCTCGTGCTGCGAACGCTCTACGCGGGAGTGGATGGCTACGACGTCGTCGCCCCGAGGGACCGGCTCGAGGCGTTATGGCGCGCGCTGGTGGAAGCGGGCGCGCGGCCGGCGGGTCACGGCACGCTGGAGGTGCTGCGGATCGAGGCGGGGCGGCCCCGCTGGGGCGCGGAGCTGGACGAGACGGTGATCCCGCTGGAGGCGGGGCTCGGCGATCGCGCGATCAGCCAGACCAAGGGCTGCTACACGGGGCAGGAAGTGATCGTGCGGATCCTGCACCGTGGTCACGTGAACTGGCACCTCCGGGGCCTGCTGCTGGGCGAGGCGGCCGCGCCGGCGCGCGGGACGGTTCTGGTGCGGGCGGGTGAGGCGAAGCCGGTGGGGCGCGTGACGAGCGCCTGTTCATCGCCCGCGCTGGGTCAGACCATCGGCCTGGGCTACGTGCGGCGGGAGGTAGAGCCGCCGGCGGAGCTGCGGCTGGGCGGGCCCGACGGTGCGCCGGTGCGTGTGGTCGCGCTTCCCTTCCCTGAGGCCGAGCGAAAGGACAGACCCGTGTGAGGCCACCGACTCACCCGCCAGCGGGCATCGCTGGCGTCGCGTCGCGTCGCCCGGGCGTCGCGGCTGCGCTCCGCTCCATCGGGCCGGGCGCCGTGGTGGTGGCGGCGTTCATCGGCCCCGGCACGGTGACGACCGCGACGCTGGCGGGTGCGCGGTTCGGCTACACGTTGCTGTGGGCGCTGACGTTCGCGCTGGTCGCGACGCTGGTGCTACAGGAAATGACGGCGCGGCTGGGCGTGGTGACGGGCGCGGGCCTGGGCGAGGCGATCCGCGTGCGCTTCGGCGGCCGGGGGAGCCGCTTCGTGGCGGTGGCGCTGGTCCTCTCGGCGATCGCGTTCGGGAACGCGGCGTACGAGACGGGCAACCTGCTCGGTGCCGCGATGGGGGCGAGCGTGATCGCGGGCGGCACGACGCGGACATGGGCGCTGCTTTCGGGCGGCGCCGCTTTTTTTCTGCTGTGGACCGGCCGATATCGCGTTGTCGAGCTGGTGCTGATGGGGATGGTGGCGTTGATGTCCGTCGTTTTCCTGGCGACGGCGATGGTGCTGGCGCCGCCGGCGGCGGAGCTGCTGCGCGCGCTCACCGTGCCCCGGCTGCCTGCTGGCGAGGGCGTGCTGGTCGCGGTGGGTCTGATCGGGACGACGGTCGTGCCGTACAACCTGTTCCTCCATGCGGCGGCGGTGGCGGAGCGCTGGAACGGCGCGGAGCACCTGCCGGCCGCGCGGCTGGATCTCACGGTGAGCATCGCGCTGGGCGTGGTGGCCAGCTGCGCGATCGTCGTCACGGCCGCGCCTCTGCAGGGCGGCGAGGTGGCGAGCGCGGCGGACATGGCGGTGCAGCTCGAGCCGTTGCTGGGCGAGTGGGCGCGGGTGTTCTTCGCGGCGGGCCTGCTGGCGGCCGGGCTCACCTCGGCGATCACGGCGCCGCTCGCGGCGGCGTACGCGACGGCGGGCGTGCTGGGCTGGCCGCGGGACCTGCGGGACCGGCGGCTCAGGGCGGTGTGGATGGCCGTGCTCGGTGCAGGACTGGTCTTTTCGGCGATCGGCGTCCGGCCGGTGCCGGCGATCGTGTTCGCGCAAGTGGCGAACGGCGTGCTGCTGCCGGCCGTCGCCGTTTTCCTGCTCGTGGCGGCGAACGACCGGGCACGCATGGGCGCGCAGGCGAACGGCCCGGTGCTGAACGCGCTCGGCGTGCTCGTCGTCCTGGTGACGGTGGTGCTGGGCGGGCTCGCGGTGGGGAGGGCGCTCGGCGTGGTGTGATGCGAGCCGGCGCCGTCGGTCCCGTCGGTGGCCGCCGTGCGGTGCGAAACCTGCGGCGGCGCGGCCGCGTGCAGCGGCCCGGGACACCCACACACGGAGGACGCGACCATGGCTGGCCGATCGCACCCCCACCCGTCGGAGGAACTGGCGCGCCGCTATCGGCGGATGCGCGAGCGGCTGGACCGCGAGCCGGTCGCGCACCTCGAGCGCGGCGGCTTCGGCTACGTGGACGGCTTCCACGGCGCGTACGCGGAGAGGCGGGAGTATGCGGAGCCGCGCGGCCTGCTGCGGCCGGCCGAGCCGGAGCGGAGCGGCTGGCCATCGCCGATCCACCGTCTGTCCGGCGAGTCCTACCAGCGGCACCTGAACGCTCTCCGGGATCGCGACCTCGCCCGCGCGGTGGACTTCGCGCTGTACGAGACGATGGGCGAGGCCGCCGCGCACGTCTCGGTGTATGCGAGCGATGCGGTGATCACGCTGGAGGGGCCGGTCCCCCACCCCGCGGCCGCCGCGGCCGCTGAGGAGACGGCCCGCGCGGTGCCGGGCGTGCGGCGCGTGCGGAGTCGCCTTTGGGTGCGAGGGGTGCGAGGCGCTCGCTTCCGGGGCGGCCACACGCCGCTGCCCGGGCGCTAGCGGCCGCGGCCGAGTGGCCAGGCGCTGCTGGCCGCCCGCCAGCGCATTGCGTCGGCCCGCCCGGGGGCCCATCATGCGCTCCGGGGCGGCGCGGGCGGTGGGGGGTGACTGGCCGGTTCGCGGAGGAGCGAGCAGGAATGCGGGGCACGGTCGAAGGGGAAGCGCGCAAGGCGCTGGCGCGCTTCAGACGGGCGCTGGAGAAAGTGGAACGGGAGCTGGAGGCGCTCGCGGGTTCGCTCCGCCACGCGGAGGCGGAGGACTTCCCGGCGGAGCGGTTCGATGAGGCGGCGGCGCTCCTCGAGGAGCTGCACGAGTTCGCCGTCGCGCAGGCCGAGCGGTTGGAGGAAAAGCTGCTGGTGGCGGGCGGGCTCGAGCCGGGTCGGATCCGGCGGCGTGGGGGATGAGGGGCGCGGCGCACGAGGGCGGCGGCTCCACGGAACCGCGTCCGGCGGCCGCCGGCGGGGAGGCGGAAGCGCCTGCGCGGCGGAGCCGCCCCTACCGGGGCAAGGGATTCCACCTGTTCACGTACGGCACGCTCCGGCGGAGCGGAGAGGGGGCCGCGCTGCTGGAAGGGTGCAAGCCGGTCGGGCCCGCGACGATCACGGGGACGCTGTACGACATCGACGGCGAGTACCCGGCGCTGGTGCTGGCCGGCACTGGGCGCGTGCAGGGCGAGATCTGGCACTGTCCCGCCCGCGTGCTCGCGCGGCTGGACGCCTACGAGGAGGTGGCCTCCGGGTTGTTCCGGCGCGTCGCCGCGCTCGTGGAGGGAGTGCCGTGCTGGGTCTACGTCGCGGGGCCAAAGCTGGCGCGGCGGCTGACGCCGCGGCGCCGGATCGAGTCAGGCCGCTGGCCGCCGCCTGAGGGCAGCGGGGACTGAGCCGCGCCGTGGTCGGCCGGAGCGGGCCGGCGGTCGCGCGCGTGCGGCGCCTCCTCCGAGCTGCGGCCGCGCACGCACGCACCCGATTAGAGTCGATCCTGATTCCCTGAGGACAAGCGAGGCGATGGATCGCAGACGATTCCTGCACGCCGCCGCGGCGGCGCTGGGCCCGGCCCTGTTCGCGCCGGAACGCGCGCTGGGCGCGGCGGCACAGGCCGCGGCGGTCCGCGGCCGGCCGCGCGCCGGAGCAGCGGATCTGCTGCTGCGCGGCGCGCTGGTCTACGACGGTACGGGCGCGCCGCCAATCGAGGCGGACGTGCGAGTGAGCGGCGACCGGATCGTGGAGGTGGGCCCGCGCCTCGCGGCGCGTGGCGCGGAAGAAGTGGACCTGCGGGGGCTCGCGCTCGCGCCGGGCTTCATCGACATCCATGCCCACACGGACCTGGTGCTGCTCGTCAACCCGCGGGCGGATAGCAAGGTTCGACAGGGCGTGACGACCGAGGTCGCGGGGCAGGACGGCAGCTCGGTGGGGCCGCTGACGAAGGAGGCGTTCGAGCGCCGGCGGGAGTCGTACCGCCAGCGCTACGGCGTGGACCTCGACTTCCGGGACCTGGGCGGCTTCTTCCGGCGGCTGGACGAGCAGGGCGCGGCGGTGAACCTGGCGAGCATGGTGGGCGCGGGCACGATCCGGGGCTACGTCGTCGGCCAGGACGACCGGCCGGCCACGCCGGAAGAGCTGGCGCGCATGGTCGCGCTGGTGGAGGAGGCGCTGCGCCAGGGCGCTTGCGGCCTGTCCAGCGGGCTCGAGTACACTCCGGGCGCGTTCGCGGACCGGAACGAGCTGGTCGCGCTGGCGCGTGTGTTGCGCGGAACCGGACTGCCGTACGCGAGCCACATGCGCAACGAGGACGACGAGCTGCTCGCGGCGGTCGAGGAGGCGATCGCCATCGGCCGGCAGGCGGGCGTGCCCGTGCAGATCTCCCACCTCAAGGCGCAGGGCAAGCGGAACTGGTGGAAGGGTCAGCCGGTGCTGGACCTGATCGAGTCTGCGCGCGCCGCGGGCACGGACGTGATGTTCGACCGCTACCCCTACATCGCGTACAGCACGAGCCTCTCGAACCTGTTCCCCGTGTGGACGCGCGACGGCGGGAACGCCGCGTTCGTCGCGCGGCTCCAGGATCCCGCGCTGCGGCAACGCATCGAGGCGGCGGTGCGGGAGAAGGTGGAGGACGAGCTGGGAGGGTGGGACGCGGTGCAGGTGACGTCCGTGGGCGACGCGTTCGCGTGGGCGCGCGGCCGGCGGATGGGCGAGCTGGCGAGGGAGCGCGGCGAGGATCCGTACGCGTTACTGCTGCGCATCATGATCGAAGCCGGGGGCGGCGGCATGGTCGGCTTCGGCATGAGCGAGGAGAACACCGCCCGGTTCCTCGCCCATCCGCTGGGCATGATCTGCTCGGATGGCGGCGCGCAGGTGCGGGGCGCCGAGGAGATGCAGGGCTCGGTGCACCCGCGCAACTACGGCTCGTTCCCCCGCGTGCTGGGCTACTACTGCCGCGAGCAGAAGCTCATGCCGCTGGAAACCGCGATCCACAAGATGACGGGCATGCCCGCGGCGCGGTTGCGGCTCGAAGGGCGCGGGCGGATCGCGCCCGGCGCGTTCGCGGACCTCGTCGCGTTCGACCCGGACACCGTGGCGGACCGCGCGACGTTCGAGCAGCCGCACCAGTACCCGGTGGGCATTCCGCACGTGCTGGTGAACGGCGTGTTCGTCATCCGGGACGGCGAGCACACGGGCGCCACGCCGGGGCGGGTGCTGCGGCCGGCACCACCCGGCCGCCTCCCTGCCTGAACACGCGGCCCGCGTTGACTTGCCCGATCACACGCGTGGAGGAACGACGGGGTCGATCGGCGGGCAGCGCGAGGCGTCGACGGGCCCGGCGGGAAGTCCCGCCGGGCCCGTTTGTGACCGGCCTCCGGTGGGGTTCCAGTCGCCGCCCGGGGGGGCAGCCGGCGTCGCCGCCGGATCACCGCGCGTACGGGATGCGCGGCCCAGGATCGAATCGTCCCACCGCCCCTCCGCCTCGTCGTCAAAGGGCGGTGGCGACTCCGCCCGTGGACGGAGCTGGCGCGAATGGGGGCAGGGTAGCAGCCCGCGCGCCCGTGGACCAGAATGAAAGAACGTGGGGCGGGCCGCTCGCCCGGGCAGGGACAGCCCGACTCGCCCGCAACGGGCGCCGGCGGGTGGATCCGTGGCGGGACGGAGGTCGGCGGAGCCGCGACAGGAGCAGATGAGATGACATTGATCGGTCGGGCCTGGTCGGTGCTCCGGGCGTCCGGTCGGGCAGCGCTCGCGCGAGCATGGCACGCGGCGCAGCGCTGGCTGGATCTGGCGCTCCATCCGGTGCGGCGGCAACGCGCGCTGGCGCGGCTCGCGGCGCGGCCGGCTCCTTCGACCGTTCTCATGGTGTGCCACGGGAACATTTGCCGGAGCCCGTACGCCGAAGTCGCGCTGAGGGCAGCGCTCCCCGATCCGTTCCGCGAGCGGATCCGGGTGGTGTCGGCCGGGTTCCTTGCCGGCGAGCGCCCGGCGCCGGCGGTGGCGATCGAGGTGGCGGCCCGTCGGGGCCGGGACCTGCGTGCCCACCGGTCGCGGGCGCTGGACGCGGACCTGGTTCGCGGCGCGGATCTGGTGGTGGTGATGGAGCCGCGGCAGGCGCGTGCGCTGCAATGGTTCTACGGCGTGGATGCGCGGGCCGTGCTGGTCCTGGGCGACCTGGATGCATCGGCGGCCGGCGGGCGCGCGATCCGGGATCCGATCTTCCAGCCGGCGGAGGTCTTCGAGGAGTGCTACGCGCGGATCGACCGGTGCGTGCAGGTTCTCGCGGAGGCGATCACGGCGACGGCAGCCCGTCGCGGGCAGAGGGAGCGGCGCTGACCTGCGCCGGGAGCGGCGGCAAAGCGCGCCTCAGGGCGGCTGCGGCAAGGAGGCCGATCGCGGCGCCGGCGAGATCGGCGGCAGACAGGCCGACCACCACGCTGCCGGCGGGTACGCCGAGGAAGGCGGCCGCGAGGATCCCGCTGGCGATACCGGCGTCGCGCCTCGATCGCGCCCAGAACGCGGCCGGACAAACGAGCGCGGCGATCCAGGCAGCGGTCAGGAGCCGCTCGAGGAGCGGGGGGAAGCGATCGCTGTAGTGCAGCAGCGCCCAGCCGCTGCCGAGCGGGTGCCGCAGGCCGCAGGACGCGATGCCGTTCAGCTCGATGCAGTAGCCATCCTGCCCCGGCTGTCGCCCGACCGTGATGGAGATCTCCTCCCCGACGGGGACGCGCGCCAGTGCGCCGGCCAGTCGCAGGTCGGGGTGATCGAGGAGCATTCCATCCGCGCGCGTGCGCACGCGTACGACCAGATCCTCACGGTCCGCTCCGACCAGGATGATCTCCCGCTGATCCTCATCGTAGATGCTGAAGATCGAAGCGAGGGCCGGAGGCGGCGGCCCCGCGACGGCCCGAACGTGGAGCGGCGTGCCACTCCGCAGCATCCGGAGGACGGCGCGTGAGTCCGTCAGGCGGGGCGGAGGGAGCGGAAGGCCTCCGAGCCGGGCATCGAGGACACGCCCCTCGTAAAGGGCGAGGTGCGCGAGGTCCGGCGTCCACTGAGCATAGTAGACGGAGTCCGGGAAGGCGGGGGCCAGGGCGTACGCCGTGAAGCCGAGCACGGCGGCGGCGGCCAGGGCGGCGGCGCGGGCAAGGCGGCTGGCGAGGGCGGGGGTCGGGCGGAGCAGGAGCGGGATGCAGCGCCACGCGCGGGCGCCCAGGCCGGCACCGGTGGTGTTGAAGACGACGTCGCTGAGACTCGGGTCGCGGCCAGGGATGACGTGCTGCGCGATCTCGATAGAGAGGGACAGCGCGACGCCGAACAGGAGCGCGCGGCGTGCGGAGGCCCCGAGTGCGGCGAGCGCCGCGCCGAAGGGGAAGAACAGGATGATGTTGGCCACCACGTCCGACATGCCCGCAACCCCGCAGACCAGGCACCACACGGGCGTGTCTTCCGGCGCGACCGGAGAGGGGGAGAGCGTGGCGGCCAGGATGGCAGCCGCGCAGAGCGCGAGGGCGAGGCGTGGGAGCATTGCGCGCCGGGTCGAGCGGCCCGTGGACATCCCCGTTCGCGTGCCGCCGATCATCGCGCGGGCCGGGGCCGGCGCAGCGGGCGCGCAGCCGAGCCTCCAGGGGCCGATCGGCCCGTGGGCAGGGCGCGGAGCGTGATCGCCGGCTCGAGGAGGGCGCCGCGCTGCCTGGCTGCCGTAGCGACGATTCCGGCTCGGGTGATCCAGCCGCCGTCGGACGCTCCGACGCGGTGCACTTCGATGACCGTATCTCCCTGCAAGATCGGGATGCGGACGACGGCGGCGCGGCCTGCTTTCCGGGACGACGGAGGCCTCAGAGCGCAGGATCGGGCAGAAAGGAAACTCACGCCGGTCCAAGTTAGCATCGAGCGGGATTCTGCGCGAGGAGCGGCGGCACGTCTCCGCCGGCCGGAGCGAAGGCGTGCGGCGGCCGCCAGGTTCAGCCCTCCCAACTCCTCACATCGCGGCCCCCTGGATGCGGTTCGCCGTGGCGACGTGGGCGCCGGTGCTCGTCATCGCCCGCGATCCGGCGTTGCCGTTTCGCGAACGCCCGGTCGGGCGCGCCATGTAGGGGCGCCGCCACAGCTGTTGTGATGCCGCTCGGCGGAAGCACCTGCAGAAGAGCTGTGGGTCTCCGCAGTCGCGGGCGCGTGACTCGTCGGGTGCCCTCTGACCGAACGGGGGTTCGACCTGCCTCCCCGGGCCGGAGCTGGCATGCGGCGGCGCTCCACGATGGCCGGAGGCCGTTCCGCGCCGAACGGGGCCGACGCGGCGCCCGCCCGCCGGATCACCGGCGTGCGGGGTCCGGACCGTGGCACAGGTTTTGAGAACCGCCGGGGACGCATCCTCACCCGGTGACGCGCATCCAACTGGATCTGCCACCGCACCGCGCCCTGCCGGCGGGCAGGGGACCACAGCGACGTACGGATCAGTGCCATGAAAGTGGCGATTCTCGCTGGAGGGAAGGGGTCTCGCCTCGCCGAGGAGACGACCATCCGGCCGAAGCCGATGGTGGAGATCGGAGGAATGCCCATCCTCCTGCACATCATGCTGCATTACGCGCAGGCGGGCTTCAAGGAGTTCGTCATCGCGCTCGGCTACAAGGGCGAGTACATCAAGAAATACATGGTGGACTACGCCTCCCTCAGCGGCAACATCAGGATCACCATGCGGAACGGCAACGTCGAGGTCCAATCGGCGCTGCGTCCGGACTGGACGGTGGACCTGGTGGACACGGGGACCGAGACGTTGACCGGTGGGCGGATCAAGCGTCTCGCACCGTACCTCGGCGGCGAGACGTTCATGCTCACGTGGGGTGACGGCGTTTCCAACGTCGATCTGCACAAGCTGCTCGCGTTCCATCGCTCGCACGGGAAGCTGGCGACCGTCACGGCGGTGCGTCCGCCTGCGCGCTACGGCCGCCTGCGCATCGAAGGCGACCAGGTGGTCGAGTTCTCGGAGAAGCCGCAGATGGAAGAGGGCTGGATCAACGGCGCCTTCTTCGTCCTCGAACCGGGCGTGCTGGATTACATCGACGGCGACTACACAATGTTCGAACACGCCCCGCTCGAGCGTCTGGCGCGGGACGGGCAGTTGATGGCGTACAAGCACGAGGGATTCTGGCAGTGCATGGACACCCTTCGTGAGAAGCAGATCCTCGAAGAGCTCTGGATGTCCGGGAGGGCGCCCTGGAAGACATGGGAATGAAACCAATGCGCGTACTCGTCACAGGACACGACGGCTACATCGGATGCCGGCTCACGCCCATGCTCCTGGAGCGTGGCCACGATGTGGTGGGGCTGGACAACTTCCTTTTCCATGACTGCGCCTTCGGGCCCGAGCCGGTCGAGGTTCCGTCCCTGCGCCTCGACATCCGGGACGTCACGCCGGACCATCTGGTGGGCTTCGATGCGATCCTGCATCTCTCGGGGATCTCCAATGATCCGCTGGGCGACCTGAATCCGGAGTGCACCTACGAGATCAACCACCGCGCCTCGGTTCACCTCGCCAAGGCGGCCAAGACCGCCGGCGTTCCGCGCTTCATCTTCGCCTCCTCGTGCAGCAACTATGGCGCGGCGGGGGATGATTTCCTGGACGAGAACTCCCCGTTCAATCCGGTGACGCCGTACGGGGAGTCGAAGGTCCTGGTCGAGCGCGACGTGAGTGCGCTGGCGGACGAGAACTTCAGTCCGACGTTCCTGCGGAACGCGACCGCCTATGGTGTTTCGGCGCGGCTGCGCGGCGACCTGGTCGTGAACAACCTGGTCGGATACGCCTACACGACTGGCGAGGTGCTGATCAAGAGCGATGGGAGCCCGTGGCGTCCGGTCGTGCACATCGAGGACATCAGCCGTGCGTTCATCGCGGTGCTGGAGGCGCCGCGGGAGCTGGTGCACAACGAAGCGTTCAACGTCGGCGCGACGGAAGAGAACTACAGGATCCGGGACCTGGCGGCGATGGTCGCGGAGGTCGTTCCCGGCAGCCGGGTGACGTACGCCCCGGGCGCGCAGCCCGACAAGCGTAACTATCGGGTGAACTGCGACCGCATTCGCCGCGTGCTGCCCAGTTTCCGCACGGAGTGGACGGCCCGGAGAGGGATGGAGGAGCTGCTCGATGCGTACATCCGCTACGGGCTGACTGCGGAAGAATTCCTGAGCTCGCGTTACCTGAGAATCAAGCACGTCCGCCGGCTGATGGACGAAAAACGGATCGACGCCTCGCTACGCTGGGCGACGGAGGGAGTGGAGGTGACTGCATGAGCGTGAGCACGCGGTGCCGCTCCTGCGGCTCGACGGGTCTGAGCCCCTTCTTATCGCTCGGCGAGCAGCCCCTTGCGGATGGCCTTCGGCGCGCGGAGGATCTGGCACGACCGGAACCGCGTTACCCACTGGATGTCGCCTTCTGCCCGGAGTGCACGCTCGTACAGATCCTGTACACCGTACCACCGACCGAGCTCTTCGGCGCCGATTACCCGTACTACTCCTCCTTCTCCGATTACCTGCTCGAGCATTCTCGCCGGAATGTGGAGGCCCTGATCGCCGAGAGGCGTTTGGGACCGGAAAGCCTCGTGATCGAGCTGGCGAGCAACGACGGCTACCTGCTCCAATACTATCAGGCCGCCGGCATTCCTGTGCTCGGCATCGACCCCGCGCCCGGCCCGGCCAAAGCCGCGATCGAGCGTGGCATCGAAACGCTGGTCGAGTTCTTCACGCTGGACCTCGCCGACCGCCTGGCCGCCGAGGGCAAGCGGGCGGACGTCATCCACGCGAACAACGTGCTGGCCCACGTGGCCGATACGAACGGCTTCGTTGCCGGCATCGCCCGCCTGCTGAAGCCGAGCGGCGTCGCGGTGATCGAGGTCCCGTACGTGCGCGACCTGATCGACCACTGCGAGTTCGACACGATCTACCACGAGCACCTCTGCTACTTCTCCGTGACGGCGTTGACCAGGCTGTTCGCGCGCCACGGACTCTCGTTGAACCGTGTGAAGCGCGTGCCGATCCACGGCGGCTCGCTGCGCTTGTTCGTGGAGCCCGTGGAGCGAGTGGAGCAGAGCGTGAAGCAGTTGCTCGCGGAGGAGGAGCAGCTCGGCCTGACCAGGTTCGACTACTATGCCGACTTCGCCGCTCGCGTCCGGCGCGTGATCGAGTCGCTGCAATCCCTCGTGCGGGGGCTCAAGCGGGAGGGCAAGCGCATCGCGGCGTACGGCGCGGCGGCGAAGGGTACGGTGCTCCTGAACGCGTCGGGGCTCGGGACGGACGAGATCGACTTCGTCTGCGATCGCAACATTCACAAGCAGGGCCGCTACATGCCCGGCCCGCCGCTTCCGATCGTCGCGCCGGATCGCCTCCTCGAAGCCATGCCGGATTACGTCCTGCTGCTGCCCTGGAACTTCAAGGATGAGATCCTGCAGCAGCAGGCCGAGTACCGCGCGCGGGGCGGTCGTTTCATCATCCCGATTCCCGAACCCACCATCGCCTGATGCGGCCAGCGACAGCGTGCGCCGCCTGCCATGGAAGCAGGCTGCGCTCGATCTACTCGGTCACCGGCATCCCGGTGCACAGCGTCCTGTTGATGGAGACGGTGGAGGAGGCGCGTGCGTTGCCGCGAGGCGACCTCGAGCTGGCCTTCTGCGAGGATTGCGGCTTCATCCAGAACATCCGGTACGACCCGACGCCGCAGAACTACTCGCCCAGGTGCGAGGAGACCCAGCACTACTCCAGGACGTTCGATCGCTGGGCTCGGGCGCTTGCGCAGGACCTCATCGACCGCCACGGCCTGCGGGGCAAGAAGATCCTCGAGATCGGGTGTGGCAAGGGAGATTTCCTCGTCCTGCTCTGCGAGCTGGGCGACAACGAGGGGATCGGCCTCGATCCGGCGTACCGGCCTGACCGGACGAGGAGCCCGGCGGCCTCGCGGATCCAGTTCATCAACGACTTCTACGACGAGCGGTACACCCACCTGAAGGCGGACGTGATCGTCTGCCGGCATACGCTCGAGCACATCGGGCCGGTGCGGGCCTTCGTGGATACCGTCCGCCGCACGGCCGGCGATCGGGAGGACACGCTCATCTTCTTCGAGGTTCCGGCGGTCGAGCGTGTGCTCGAGGAGGGCGCGTTCTGGGATGTGTACTACGAGCACGCGTCCTACTTCAGTCTGGGCTCGCTCGCCCGCCTGTTCCGGGCGAGCGGGTACGAGGTGACCTGGCTCTCCAAGGCCTACGACGATCAGTACCTGCTGATCGAGGCGCGGCCGGCTGCGGGACCCACCTCGCCGCGTTTCCCGGACGAGGACGATCTCGATTTCCTGGCGCGAGCCGTAGACCATTTCGCCAGCGCCGGACCGGCGCAGATCGAACGGTGGCGGAACGAGGTCGCGGAGGCCCGGGCGAGGGGCGAGAAGGTCGCGCTCTGGGGATCAGGCTCCAAGGCGGTGGCGTTCCTGACCACCACCGGATGCGGTGACGCGGTCGGCGCGGTGGTGGACGTCAATCCGTACAGGCACGGTTGGCACCTGCCGGCCACCGGTCACAGGATCATGAGCCCGGCCGAGCTCCGGGACTTTCAGCCGGATCTCGTCATCGCGATGAACCGCATCTATCTCGAGGAGATCGGCGCGGACCTGAGAGCGATGGGGCTTTCGCCCCGGCTCGTCGCGCTCTGATCAGCCCCGGCATGGCAACGCGCTGTCCTGCCTGCACTGCGGTCAGCGTCGACGCCTTCTTCGAGGCCGCGTCCGTACCGGTCTTCTGCAATGTGCTCCGGCACGATGCGGAGCAGGCGCGCGCGATGCCTCGCGGAGCGATCCGGCTGCACGCCTGCCCCGAGTGCGGCCTGGTTTTCAACGCCGCATTCGATCCTGCCCTGGTCGAGTACGGAACGAACTACGAGAACTCGCTGCACAGCTCGGAGGTGTTCCAGGCGTTCGCGGATCGACTCGCACGCCGGTTGGTGGAGCGCTTCGGGCTGAGGCGCGAAGTCGTCCTGGAGGTCGGATGCGGGCGCGGCGAGTTCCTTGCCTTGCTGTGCCGCCTGGGGGCCAACGAAGGCATCGGCTTCGACCAGAGCTTCGATGGGGTGGCCCTGCCGGACGCCGGGGAGGGGACGATCCGGATCGAGCGGGCGCCTTTCCCGGCCCATGCGACGGGGCTCCGCCCGGCGCTGACCTTCTGCCGACACACGCTCGAGCACGTTCCCGAGCCCGTGCCGTTTCTGGAGGCGATGGTCGCGGTCGCCGGGCGGCGACATGGGGGCGGGATTTACGTCGAAGTACCGAACGCGCTCTACACGCTGCGCGACCTCGGAATCTGGGACATCATCTACGAGCACTGCGCGTACTACACCGCGTCGTCCCTGTCGCGGCTGCTCGCGCGAGTGGGCGTGCACGTGACGGCCGTGTACGAGGATTACGGCGGCCAGTTCCTCTGCGCAGAGGGACAGGTCGATGGCGCGACAGCGCCCGCGCCCGCTGACACGCCCGGATGGGCCTCGATGCTCGGCGCGTTTTCCCGTCACCAGCGCGCGAAGGTGGCCGAGTGGGAGGCGCGTCTCGCGTCCTACGCCGCCCGCGGAGAGCGGGTGGCCCTGTGGGGTGCGGGCTCGAAGGGTGTGACCTTCCTCAACATGGTGCCGGGCACGGACGAGGCGGTCAGCGTCGTCGTCGACCTGAACCAGCGGAAGCACGGCTGTTACACGAGCGGCACGGGGCATCCGATCCGGGGGCCTGAAGCGCTGCTGCGCGATCCGCCGTCGGTGGTTCTGGTCATGAATCCGTTGTACGTCACGGAGATTCGGGAGCGCCTCGCCCGTCTGGGGTTGTCGCCCGTCATCGAGGTCGTCTGACCGGCTGTTCGGGGAGGGAGGGCCAATGCGCCGCACTCTTCGCCACCTCCTGGTTCGGCAGATCGAGCGGCGCTCGGCGCGCTACCCTGAGTCGCGCCTCCCCGCTCCGCTGGTGGTGGTTGCGCCGCATCCGGACGATGAGGTGCTCGGGTGCGGCGAGCTCGTGCGGCGCAAGCGAGCTGCCGGCGCGCCGGTCAGGATCGTCATCGTCAGTGATGGTTCGGCCTCGCACCGGAGGTTCATCGGGGCGGAGACCCTCCGGATGCTGAGGGCGCAGGAGGCGCTGGAGGCCGCGGCCCGGCTCGGCGTGGGTCCGGAGGATGTCATCAGGCTGGATCTTCCCGATGGCAGGCTCGGCGAGCACGTCGGCGAGGCGGCGGCAGCGCTCGAGCGCATCTTTCAGGAGTATCGCCCTCGCGAGGTCGCGTTCCCTCATCGATGGGAGAGGACCCCTGACCACGTCGCGACGTGGGAAGCGACACGCCGCGCCGTCCGAGGCCTCCGAGGCGTGACCCTACTGGAGTACGGGATCTGGATCTGGCGGGTCTGGCCGATCGTTCCCCTCCAGGGGAGTCGGTTCCTGTCGCAGGCGCGGAACCTGGCGGGCGAGGCAGTTCCGGCGCTGCATCTGGCGAGGGCCTTCAACGTGCGCCTCGCAGTCGAGCGTCCGGATCTCAAGAGGCACGCGCTGGCCGCACACAGGACACAGGTCGAGCGGCCGGCGGAGTGGCCAGACTGGCCAGTCCTCAGCGATGTGGACGGCGGACTCTGGCTCGAAGCGCTGCTGGGGAGCGCCGAGTACTACCGGCAGACCGAAGTCGGGGAGGACCGGCAGCCCGCAGCGCCGGTGCATCGCGATTCCGTTGCCGCGGGGGTCTGAGATGTCCCGGCCGCTGGTCATCCGCTCGAGATCCGTCCGTGCCGCGATCCGCGGCTCGCTGGCGGCATCGCTGATGATCGCGGGGTGCGGCGATTCACGAACCCCGCCGGAGATCGCCGTCAGCGAGGCGTCACGCGCGTTGTTCTTCCATCACATCGTGGATCCGGCGCCGCCCGGGGGCGCGGAGTGCTGCACGGACGTGATCGGCGTCGGCGATCTCAACGGAGACGGCTACGCCGACATCGTCGTCGGCGGTGAACACGCATCCGGCGCCGGCCTCGTCTGGTACGAGTATCCCACCTGGACGAGACACGCGATGGCGGCAGGCGATTTCACCACCGACATGGAAGTCGTGGACTTCGATGGTGATGGCGACCTGGACGTCGTCGCAGGCGATATGACCACCGGCATCGTCTGGGTGGAGCGGACGGCGGACGGATCGTGGAAGAAGAACAAGCTTGCCGACGGCTACGCGCACGACCTGGCGGTTGCGGATCTGGATGGCGATGGGCGGATGGACGTCGTGGTCGCCGACAAGAGGGGCGCATACGTGCTCTACGGCCGCGGCGACGGCGTCACGCGCGAGGAGGTGAGCAGCGAACCCGGCGAAGGGCTGGATGTCGCGGATCTCGATGGCGACGGGAATCTCGAGATCGTCTACGCGAATCGGTGGTTCGCGCGGAACGCGCCGGGGAGCGGATGGCTTGCCCACGAGATCGACGGCGGTTTTCCCGCTGATACGCGGGCGCGCGCGGCGGACATCGACGGGGACGGGCGCCTGGACGTGGTCCTCTCCGCGTCGGAAGGCACGTCCAGGCTCGCCTGGTTCGAGCAACCCGGGCCCGGTGGGAGCGGCGCGTGGGCGCGCCATGACATCGGCGAGGACACGCTGACAGGGGCGCATTCGCTGGCGGTCGTGGACATCGACCTGAACGGCACTCGGGACGTCGTCGTCGCGGAGATGGGCACGTCGCCGGCGAGACGGATCATCGTCTACCTGAACGAGGGAAGCGGCGCCGCGTGGCGTCGGGTTCTGCTCGCCACACACGGGTCCCACAACATGCTCGCCCATGACGTGGACGGGGACGGTGACGCCGATCTCCTCGGCAAGAACTACAGCGGCCCCGGGCGCTTCGTGGAGTACTGGGAGAACCGCAGTGCCGACCTCCGTCTCGTGCCCTCCGCGCTGATGGCGGGCGGGCGGCCATCCGGCTGGGTCTATGCGCCCATCGACACGGCGCGGCCGGCTGCCGACGCGCGCAAATTCGGCCTGGTGGCGGCGGATCTGAATGGAGACGGCGCCGCGGATGTCGTGGCGGGGAGCACGATCTACGTGAACCCGGCCAACGGGCAGGAGGGCCCGTGGAGGCGGGTGCAGACGGACGCCGCCAGCGATGTCATTCACGCGACGAGCCTCGTACAGAACGGCTGGCGTGCCCTGGTCGCGGTGTCGCCGCGAGCGCTCCAGCTCCTCACGGCGGAGTCCGATGCGGGACTCGCATGGGTGGCCCGTGACCTCCATCGGCTGCCGGAGGGCCGGACGCAGGGTTACGTCGCCACCGCTCCCGAGCAGGGCCGATACGACCTGTTCTTCACTCGCGGCACGGGGCTGTATCGCCTGCGCGTGACGGACGAGCCGCCCGAAGCCTGGAGGTTGTCACAGGTGTGGGAGGGGGTCCAGGAGGAGGGCGTCGCCGCCGCGGATCTGGACGCGGACGGCGACACGGACCTGATCGCGGTGGACGGGGACGGTAAGCGCCTGTTATGGCTGGAGGCCGCCGGCGAGGATCGATGGACCGCCCACCGGATCGGTGCGAGCCTGCGCTGGCTGGACCGGGTCGCGGTGGCAGATCTGAACGGGGACGGGCGTCTCGACGTCATTTTCACGGAGGAAACGCGGGACGGCGAGTACAACGCGCGCGTCGCGTGGCTCGAAGCGCCGCAGGATCGGGTGTCGGGGCAATGGCTGCCGCGCACCATCGCGGTCCTCCGATCCGCGAACAGTCTCGACGTCCTGGACATCGACGACGACGGCGACAGCGACGTCGTCGTCGCGGAGCACACGGACCTTAGGCCGGGCGCGCTGGCGAGCGACAACTTCGTCGGGGTCTTCCTGAACCGGGGAGACGGAACGTTCGAGCCCGAGGTGATCGAGATCGGCCCACACTCGAGCCATCTCGGCGCACTGGCGGTGCGCCTGACGCCCGGCCCGGATTACGATGTCGTCTCGGTTGGCTGGGAACAGACCTGCTGCGTGCATCGCTGGACGAGGCGTCCCGGCCTCGCCATGAACGATTCCCTTGGCTCGGCGCGGTTGCGGGAGGAGCAATGATGGACTCCATTCTGGTGACCGGAGGCGCTGGGAACATTGGAAGCGCGCTGGTCCGCGCGCTTGCGAAGCTGCCGCTGACAGAAGTCGTGATCGCGGACAACCTGCTCACCGGAAGCCTCGACAAGATCCGGAACATGGGCAGGAACGTCACGTTCGTGAAGTGCGACGTGAACGACTTCATGGACATCTCGTCGCTCTTCTATCGGTTCCGGTTCACGCACGTCTTCCACTTCGCGGCAGTCGTGGGTGTCCAGCGCACGCTGAACAACCCCCTGATGGTGCTGAGGGATGCGACCGGCATCGAGAACGTGCTGCGCCTCTGCAAGAACACGGGCGTGAAGCGGGTCTACTTTGCATCGTCCTCGGAGGTCTACGGCGAGCCGTTCGAGGTACCGCAGAACGAGAGCACGACGCCGCTCAACTCTCGCCTGCCCTACGCGGTCGTCAAGAACCTCGGAGAGGTGTACCTCAGGACCTACGAGCGGGAGTTCGGGCTGCCATACACGATCTTTCGCTTCTTCAACACGTACGGCCCCGATCAGAGCGAGGACTTCGTCGTGCCGCGCTTCGTTCGAGCGGCCTTGAGGGGCGAGCCCCTCACGGTCTACGGTGATGGCTCGCAGACCCGCACGTTCTGCTATGTCGACGATACCGTCGATGCCTGCGTGGCTGCTCATGTGACCGGGCAGTTCATCAACGACGTGGTGAACATTGGGAGCGATCAGGAGATCTCGATCCTGGAGCTCGCGCGGATGGTGATTCGCATCACCGGCAGCGACTCGAAGATCGTGCATCTCCCCCCGCTTCGGGAAGGGGACATGACGCGCCGCCGTCCGGACGTGACGAAGATGCGGAAACTCCTTTCGCGCCCGCTCATCCCGCTGGAGGAGGGGATCCGGCGGCTGGCCAAGCATTACCTCGAGCGCGATGGCGACGCCCGGCTCGCGCCTGCGGGCTCAGGGGAGGCAGAGGGTCGTCTGCAACAGTGAGAGGCCGGCAGCGAGAATGCGTATCGCGTTCGTGAACCAGCCCTACGACCGGGTCATTCCGCCGGGACAGAACTCGATCGGCCTGATCGTCTACAATACCGCGCTCGAGCTGGCGGGCAGGGTGGAGGTGACGGTATTCGGGAAGGAGCGCTTCAATCTCGACGGAGCGGGCCCGCTGGCCTTCGAGTTCCGGGGGGTCCGGGCGCCTCGGGACGATCTGATGCAGCGACTGGTTCGGGATTACCCGAACTGGGCGAGGCGGCTACGGCTGGAGGGTCTTTCTGACGCGCACCCCCAGTTCGTGCAGTCCGTGCGCCGCGGCCTGGACGAGGTCGAACCCGACGTCGTCCACGTGATGAACTACTGGAACTGGTCGCGTGCCCTGGGTGGACGCAAGGGCCGGGCGCTGGTCCTGGAGATGCAGTGCGAGTGGCTGTCCCAGAAGGATGCGCGGGCGGTCGCGAAGCAGCTCTCGTACGTCGATGCGGTCGTTGGCGTCAGCGGTCACATCACGAACCTGTTCCGGCGGCGGTTCCCCGACTACGCCGGGCTCGTTGCGACGTCGTACAACGGCGTGGACGTAGACATATTCCGCCCGAGTCAGGAGCCGGACGATGGAAGCGAACGGGCCCCGACCGTGCTCTTCGTCGGCCGACTCTCGACGGAGAAGGGCGTCCACACGCTGCTGGAGGCGTTCGCGCGGGTGCTGAAGGTGGTTCCCGAAGCGAGGCTGGAGCTCATCGGGCCGCGCACGACGCTCCCCAGTGAGATGATCATCGACATCTCGGAGGATCCGCTCGTCCGGGACCTCAAGCGCTTCTACGATGGTCGCGTCGCGACGGACTACCAGCGCTATCTCGACGAGACGGTCGCGCGGCTGGGCATAGGCGACAGCGTGCGGTTCGTCGGACCCGTACACCACGCCGGGCTGGTGGCGCGCTACCAGCGCGCGGCTCTCGTCGTCAACCCGTCGCTCAGCGAGAGCTTCGGCATCTCCGTCGTGGAGGGCATGGCCTGCGGTCTTCCGGTGGTCGCCACGCAGGTGGGGGGCATGGCCGAGACGGTCGTGGATGGCGAGACGGGTCTCCTAGTCCAGCCCGAACAGCCGGAGAGTCTCGCTGACGCCATGGTGTCGATCCTGACCGACCCGGAACGCGCCAGGAGATTGGGACGAAACGGGCGAGCCCGCGCCGTTGCGAACTACACGTGGAGTGCGCGCGCGGGACGACTGCTCGATGTGTACCGCACCTTGCAGAACAGGCGATAGGACGGCGGCGTGATGCTGCTCTCGCGCGCGAAGGAGCACGACACCGCCCGGACGTCGTGGGACGGCACGGATGCTGGCCCGGCTGAACTGCTGCTCGAGGATCGGTACACCGATGAGCTGGCGATGGGCGGGG
>Ga0207873_1001804_pt1 | contig 19420 bp, 19 predicted proteins | sample BGWIniCompost_FD_187373 | JGI IMG/M metagenome (GOLD analysis project Ga0207873, IMG submission 187373) | Cellulose adapted compost microbial communities from Newby Island Compost Facility, Milpitas, CA, USA - BGW Initial Compost (SPAdes)... ...
AATCTACCCGGTCAAGCCCGCACCCGAGTACCCTTATCATGAGATTTCGAAAGCCTGGAATCCCTTCGCAGAGTGGGATCCGGAGGCTTGGAGCTGGGCACAGCTCGCCGATTTCCGCGGCTTCTCCGTCTGGGCGAAATCCCCCATTTCGGCGTCTATTATTCGCGAAGGCAAGGCGAGGCGACGAAACGCGAGCTCGACGTGCTCCCCGAGCTGAGCGGCGACGCCACGGTCGTCGAGTTTCTTCCTTGGGGTGAGACCAGCACCGTTGCCCTTCGCAGGCGCCTCCCGCAGAACGCGCTGCTTCAGATTGTTGAGCTATCAGAGCACAATCTGACGTTCATACGGGAGCGCCTGAACCAGGAGGAGCTCGGTCATCTGTCGCTGGAATTCTCGACGATGCCGGGGCCACACGTTCCTCTGCCCGACCACCATGCCGATGTTGTCGTGTTCCTGCAGTCTCTGGAACACATGCGCGACCGGCGGCTGTACTCGCGGAGGCGCGGCGCATACTCAAACCTAACGGTGTGCTTATTGTAAGCGCGCGAAATCTCACGTCCCGCTACGGCATCACGTGGAAACAGCAGGAAAGCAAGGGGCAGGTGCCGCTTCAGGGACCATTCGTGCCGATCCCCGCACGCACTCTCCTTGAGCTGGTGAACCGTGACTTCACCATCGAGCGCGAAGTCGGCATCGGCATTTCGGCCGGTGGAGGCGCAGATACGACAACCGGCTGGGGCCGTCACCGCCGCCGGCTGTTCGCGATCCTCGCACGCCCGAAAGCGTGAAGTCGACTTAGCTGCCGGGCACCACGCCCTTCGGGAGCCCGGCGCAATATTCAGCGACGCCACCGACTGTAGCAACAAAGGCGAATATCTCGCAATCTGATGGAAATAGCAGTGCGCTATCCAGCCAGTCACGGCTACGGACTGCTCCTCCGTTAGGACTACATGCTGCTTGATAAACTTCGACGTTTCTTCAAGCCACCCGGCCAGATGATTGTTCGTCCTTACGATGTCAGTTTGGTTCATAGAAACCTCTTACTTGGTTGATTACTATAGGCCCGAGTCAGACTTGCCGTAGCTCCACCCGAATCGGACCGTTCATGCTCTGATTGTATCATCACTTCCCGTGTTGCATCTCGAATTGCGGAGGCGCCAGCAGGAATAACTGCGCGATATCGGGATTTGCAAAACCAAACAAAGGCTGGAGTTGTTGGGTGAGTTCCAGTTGGCCAGAAGATTGCGAGGCCTGTAGGTGGGGCTGCTAAACCACCCCGGATCAGCTCTCTTGTTGGCCCGTCCTCGCTTATGTCGTTTCGCAATAAGCGCCTAAATCGGAAAGCGCCTAAATCAGAGCCTTCCTAAAGAGGGTGTTCGCCGATGGTGAGCCGGACGTTTTGGATCGCCCCACGCCAGGCACAATAACCAAGGGGCCGCGATGGCGGCCAACTTTCGTGGAGGATGGAGGGATGGAGGATGTGGAGAATTGCCGTCATATGCCGCGGAGGCAACCAGAGGGCAGTTGAGGCCCCCTATGCAGCGACGAAGCTTTGAAGCACTCCACCGTTGAACATTCTATATGAGGCTTGGCGAGCGTCGCACGATTGCCAGCACTGTATCCGCCATCTGGAAGCTCCATTCCTCCACGTTATTCAAAGGCGGGCGCTGTCTGCGCCTCGCCCACGATGCTAGCAGTTCAACTTAGCTACCGACTAAAGCGATTTCGTTGGCGCGGTACAACCCAAGGAGAAACGATCCTGCTGTACGGCTGTCCATCGGCGGGCGCGCGTCTGCGCGATCCGCCGGGACTTGGAGATAACGTGGAGTGGAAGATGTGGAGGATTCGCGTGCACCACGAGGAGGGCAAGTTGCGAGATGCAAAGGATTACTGTTGATGTGATCAGCACTCCGGGACTAGTGCGAGTAGATTCAAAGGCAAGTCATAAACTTGTATATTTAGGCAGTTCTCATTAGCTTCAGGATCCTCCATAACCTCCACGATCCTCCATATCTCCAAGCTTCTAGATGGGCGAGCGCGTTTATGACGCGGCTCGCCCCGGTCAGATGCAGTAGCTCTTCTTAAACCACCTAAGCCTCCCACCTCTTCCTTGAGGATTTCTGCAGCAACATATTTTGGCGCTATCCGACACTTAAGGTGATTATCCTGGACCGAGGTGGCGTCGACTAGGCTAAGCTAGGTCTCTCAACTTCACGACTAACCTCACAAACCAACCAATCAAGCGGATCATTTTTGTTACGAACGGACAGAGAATTGGTGGAAGAAATCAGCAGACTTGATTGTCAATTATGCCTCTTCGGCAAGAACCTCTCGAAACCCAATACATAGCGTCTCATTTTTCCCGAAAAATGTTCACTTTGTTCGCGCGCAAACATCTGAGGAAGAGGTGGGCTCGTGCGGTCGCTGGCATTTCCGTTTTGAAGATAGACATTCGGGTATCGACTCGAAGTGTAGGTCCATCTGAGCAGGCGTTAAAGCGCAGTTAATACGCAAACCACGCGGCCTACCACTTCAGCCTCAAGAAACTCGCCATAATCGCGATTGAGCGCAGCATAGACCATCTTTCCACCAGCCTGCATTATGACCTTGCGCAAGTGGATGTTCGAATCGGAGGGAAGCAGAAGGACTACAGTGTCACCAGGATGGAAGTGCACTATCTCGGTGTCGACAATGGCGGTGTCACCCGGGAGGATCTCTCGTTCCCCAGCGACTGGTGGCTTGGCTCGCATTGCGGCAGAAGTGATGCTGAGGGCAATGCATCGCGCCGACATGTTGCCCGGATCGGTAATGACGAACTGCTTAACCCCTTCCGATGATCCTTCCAACCAAGCTCTGAGCGCATCTGCTTGCGTATCAACGAAAAGCGGAAGCACACGAGTTGTCGCCGGTGTTGGATTGGTCGCTAGTCTAACGACATTGACCTGAGCCCACTCGGGAGGATTCGTCCCAAACATGAGGAATTCGGGCGCGACTCGGAACGCGCGCGCGTACTTTTCCGCCACCTTCTGAGGAAAGTCACGCAAGCCACTTTCGTGGCTGGCGTACGTCGCATACACCCACCCCATCGCCTGCGCTGCTTGCCGGGCAGATTTGAAGCCAGCGTGCTCTCGAGCTAGAGCAAGTCTCCCGTGATTGCTGTCTAACCCTCTCATTTCGTTTTTTCGCCCCTGCCTCTCAAGGGTGGTGCTTCGGCTGCCAAGAGGCAACATCTTGCGGAGGGAAAAGCTGTTGTTCAGGATTTGCCTTCACTACATCTTTGCGCCGCTATAGTCCTTTGCCTAGATAGGGTTCCCATTGCCTTTCGGTATCGCTTCCTCTGCGGCTGCGATTAGAGCTGCGACGTGATTTACAGGAGGAACATCAGCCAGCTGCCGTCTTAAGACGTCGTTGAAATCGAGCCCGCGCGGTGGTCGTGCTATGCGAACGTATCGACCTTCTCGGCTCCAACGTAGAGCACAATGCTGTGCGGCCTCTTCACCTGGCTCGTCTCCGTCCGCGAGCACAATGATTCTTCGAATTTCCTGTGGCAGATCGAGTGCTCGCAGGCCGGATACCGAAAGAGCAGCCCAGGCGGGTCTTCCGACCGCCGCCATCGCCGCCAGGCACGTTTCGATACCCTCACCGATCATCACTTCATCGGTGTCCGGCGCTAGACGCACTGCGCCGCCCTTGCATCGGCCAAGCATCAATTTCGGATTATCGACTGGTGCCTTTCCGGTGCCCTCGTCATTCAGGTAAGTGCGGTGAATAGCCACCGGAGACCCGGAGTGATCGCGAACCAGAGCAATCATTGCTGGAAAAAATTTGCCTTTCGGATGGCGAACCTTTGGCTGAAATCGGATCGAATCGAGAATAGGCAACAGTAGGCCCCGTGAGCTCAGGTAGGCCTCCACTAAGGTGCCCCTTGGCGGCAACGACGCTTCCCAGATAGCTAGCGCGCGTGCGACGTTTTCGCGGGCATTTGTCCGAGTTTCTGGAGGCCGATAGGGCCCTCTTTTGGATCGGTAAGGCGCTGTTTCTGGCCAAAGCCCCTTTTCCCGGAGCGCTTGAATGACCCGCTCCTGCGGGCAGCCCGCATGACAATGAACGAGAACTTTGCCATTCTCGCCAGTATTGATGGAAAGGCTCGGCGTACGATCATCATGCGCGGGGCATCGCGCCGTCCAGCTTGTGCCCGTTTTGCGCCCCCAAGCGCCTTGGCTATCGTTTCCGCATACATGCACTCTCCTCGCCGAGTTTGCCTCGGCGCAGGTAGCAGGCGCCTTCAACAGGGCCTGGCACCTCCCGCTGAAAGTGGTTGAGAGGAGATCTGCGCGCGAATTGACTTGCGCGCTTCAACCCACGCATCGATGTCAGTTTTGAGCCACGCAACTCGCCCGGCCGAAATGGGATAGGGCCTAGGGAAGCGCCCGCGAGCCATCTCCCTATATAAGGTGGACTTGGACAAGGACGAGAGCCGCAGCACTTCGGTCAAGGACAAGAACGTGGCTGAGCTTGCCACGTCGCTATCATACATCATTCGATGTGAGCCCTTTGAAAAATGCCACTTGGCGGCGCAGGCGCCGCCGCTAGATCCAAAGAGCTTATACAACAATCCTCTACATGATGTCAAGAATGTAGATCTTCATGATGTAGAATGCAGTCGATGGAGCAGGTGTGGCGCCAGATTTTTTTACTTGATGTCTATTTCAGAGACAGACGAATGGACGAGTTTTCAGCTGGCGCGTGTGGTCTCTAACAGTGCCTAAAGCACAATCCAGCATCCGCTGGATGCCAATTGAGCAAATGGGGCACGCGCCAGTGGTGCGCTCAAGAGAGATCCGTAGGCCAAACTTGGGCCAAATCGGCTAGCTCCGAGGAAAGGTGACTCTGCAAGTTATTGAAATTATTGGCGCACCGGGCAGGATTCGAACCCACGACCCCCAGATTCGTAGTCTGAGGGTACTACTTCTCAACGAGCCATCGAGACGCATCGGCAAGCAAATCGGAGTAATATAAGTCCTGAGAAATGTAAATTAATTAACATAGAGCATCTGTCTATTGACACCGCCAAAAGTCATCAGCTATCAGCTTATAATGCATCTTGTGCTTACCGGATGTTTACCGATGGCTATCGACTCCTGACCAAAGCTCACGCGGCCGCTCCTAGAGCGGCTCACCTGCCCTCAGGGCAAGGATCGACAGCTCTATTGGGATACCGCCCTTCTAGGATTTGGTGTTGTCGTGTTTCCGACTGGGCGCCGCACTTTTGTCGTCCAGTATCGGACCCCCGACGGAAGATCCCGCAGGGACACGATCGGTGATGTCCGGGTCATCAACCTGGAAGAAGCTCGCGACAATAGCGTCGCAGCACTCTGTGGCGACACGATTCTCGTGAACGGGAACGAGCTTGTACAGGCGCTGGAGCAAAATAAGAAGAAAGTGATCTGCTTTGTCACGGGCGCGCCGGGTGCCAGTAAGGCATTACTCGGATTAGAAATCGCTCTCAAGAGCAAGGCTAGTGAACGGACGGCGGCCCTTCTTTCGGGTAATCGACCACTTGTTCACGTGTTTACTTCGGCACTCGCTGAGGACCACGTTGTGCGCACATCAATTTCCAAGGCCGACGCCAAATACCGTGCAGACGCTGTCATCCAAAGCCTTCTTGGCTATCTTAAGGAACACACGGACGGCGCGGCTCCTCCCGAGCACGTGATTGTATTCGGCGAGGCGCAACGAGCGTGGGATGAGAAGGTCGGACAGGAACTCGTGGGCCGTCCGAAATCCGAGCCTGACCTCTTCCTTGAATTTCTTGGTCGACCTCAGACTTCGATTAGGGTGGGATGGTTGATGACCAACGACCATCTATCCACATATTTCGAACCGAAGAATTGTAACGGTTCCGCAAATCTCTCAATCTCAGCTCCCGCATAGCCACGGCCAGCGTCACGCGAGCGGCCAATTGTGTGAGACGCCCTCATTTCCAGGGTTTCCTCCTTGTCCTGAAGGTGATTGCCGATGCTTGATATCCGCGTTAGCCGAATTGGCGAATTTATCAGGTTCCAATCCTGCGAGAGGCGCTTTAAGCTCGAACTGAATAATTGCCACCTCGCACGCAGCGAGCCTTTTGCCGAGCGACTGTTCAATGAACTCGATCCAGTCCTCCAAGAGCTCGGACGGAAAGCTGAAGACCAGTGGGAGAAGTCATTAAAGTCACGAGGTTTCCACGACTTGACGCGTGTTTCTGAACGGACAACCGAAGAAAGCGCAACTTCTTGGGCCAACTTTCGAGAACTACTCCAAGGTCTACCAGCGAATGTGTGCCGCGTCAGGAAGCCGTCTGCCGGTTCCCGGCGTCGGCGGGGGTGGCGCCTGCCGCGCCCGGGGCCGGTGCTGCCGGGAGCCCGGCGCCTCCCTGGACGTAACCTTCTGCCGCCGCGAGGTACTTCTGGATCACGGGCGAATTCCAGTCTTCCGGGTTGCGCAGCCGCCAGTTGCCTTCCTTGATGCCCTGGATCAGCACGTGGATGACCGCCGCCTCGATCGCTTCCTTCACGCTCAGCTGGGCCGGCTCGGCCTCGAATTCCAGCAGGTCCGTGTAATTCACGAACATAGACATTGGGCGTGATCTCGTAGGAGAGATCGACTTGGTGGTCGACACCGAATGCAGGATGGCTCCCGTGCGGATGTCGATGCTGCGCAGGTTCACCGTCACCTGGTCCACCCGATACTGCGTGGCCGCGCCGACACCCAGGAAGCGTGCGCTTATGCCTCCCGTGCGCAGGTTGCTTTCGTAGGCGATGATTCCACCGTCCACCAGAATCGACGCGGGCAGCAGCGGAGGAATGGAGTCCGCGCCGTTCTGCCCGGAGGGGTTTTCCATGGCACGGACGACGCGTCTCTCGGTGAGAGCTCCTGCAGGCTTTCCCGTTCCACCGGCGTGAACCAGCCCGAATCCTTCAGCGCCTTGATCAGCAGCGGATGCGGCGCCCTGGGTCACCGAGGTTGAGAACAAGCTGTCGGGAGAGGGCTTGTACTGTCCCGTCTGGTCACGGAATCCATAGGCGGCGGCTACGATCTTGCCTCGCGGCGGAGGCAGGCGCAGCAGGTCCCGCGTGGAAGGCGAGGGCGGCGTCAGGGTCGCCGCGGTCCTCAGTTGCACGGGGTCGCTCGGTGGTGCGGCGCAGGCCCCCAGCAGGCTGCCGATGGCGACGGCGGTGGGGCCCACGCACCCAGCGTCTGGACTTGAGGGGATGTCGGCGATCCGTCTTCATGCTCATTGTCCGCTCACGATGAAATTGGTGCTGGTGCCGGTCAGCTTGTCGGTGGTCGTGACGCTCAGCATGCCGCCGCCAAGGTCGGCAATGCTGATGATGAAGTTGTCGGTTTCGAGAGTGCCGGGAATCGGCTGGCCGTTCGGGCCCATGATCTTGGAGGTGGCGGCCATCGTCAGCCGGTTGATGACCTGGCGCTCCAGGGTTTCGTTGAACTGCTCCAGCGGCGTCTTCTGTTCGATCGCCATGCGGTCCAGTGCATCCGGATCCTTGTGCTCCCGAGTCGCGAGCGCCGATTGACCACGACACCTGTCAGCGGATCGCTGAACAGGCGCTCCACAGCTTGGCGCGCCTCGTCGCCCGCCTCCGATGTCCGGTCGTCCGGGCCGGGGTGTCCGCAAGCCGTCCGGTATCCGAAAGCACGGGCGTCGCCGCGGCACTGAAGTACGGGGAAGCCACCCCCACAAGGTCGGCGCCGATCATGGCGACGCCGCAGCAGGGCAGACTTCGCGCACGTCCCATCGAAGCGTCTGGTCCTCTCGTGTTCGGCCATACGCACGGTATCGACCATGGGCTCCCCAAAAATGTGTCCGACGATTTACATCCAGTCGCAGATTCGCAATGATTTGTATGCGATGTATCGTACGGATACGTCTCGGGGGGAACATGCGCCGTTCGGCGGGATTTTCGGGCCGACGGATGGCGCAGGCTACTTGACGATTAACTGAATTGCCGATAGGAAAACCCGAATAGGGTGAGATCGCGTTGCATCCAGAAGGAGTTGCACGCGCCAGGTGTGTTCCGGCGTACGCCGCGCATTCAGTGACCGGAATGGGTAATCAAGACGATCTTCGACACCAGCTCGGCCGTGTTCTTGGCACCGAGTTTTTTCATCACCCGAGCACGATGGACTTCCACCGTGCGGTGGGAAATGCCCAGCACCTGGGCGGTTTCCTTGCACGTCAGGCCATTGACGATGAAACCTGAGATTTCCTTTTCGCGGGGCGTAAGCTCGATGGTTCGTGTTTCGTTGTGACGGATGCGGTCGAAATTCCAGACCATGAGCTTGAACGGGCCGTCCGGAGTCAGCGTGACGCCGCGGGCACGCGCCCAGAAGATCTGCCCATTCCTGTGCTGCATGAACCGCTCGTCTTCGTAGTGGGTCGAGTGTCGCAGGGCCTTCAGGCATCGCTCGCCGATCTGGCGGTAATCGGCTGTGGTCGGGTAGAGCTTCAGAATCAGCTCATTTTCTAGCTCCTGGATTTCGTAACCGAACAGTCCAGCGAATGCCTTGTTGCATTTCAGGATGCGGCGGTCGCTCGTGATGACCTGCGGCGCCGGGGTTTCGTCGAAAGCCAGCGTACCGAGGTCCGACAGTGCCAGGGACTTGCCGTCAGGCAGGGGAAGGGTAGCGAGAGAGTTCATGGGCAGGAGACGGTTGCGGCAGAGGTGTGCACGACGTAGTCATGTACGTGGATGCACGTATAGAAGTACGTAGTCTGCGCCGCTACCATAGGGCAAAAAATGGAGGAGACAAAAATGGCAGACCGCACTGTCTCCATCGTGGGTAGCGGCCATACGAAATTCGGCCGCCTGGACGCCCTCACCCTGGAGGACCTCATTGTCTCGGCCGCCCGTGAGGCGCTGGACGATGCCGAAATCGACGCTGGTGAGGTCGATGCTGTCTACCTGGGCCACTTCAATTCCGGACTCGTTCCCGACAGCTTCGCGTCGTCGCTGGTCCATCAGGTCTCACCGAAATTGCGCTTCAAGCCGGCTACGCGATGCGAGAATGCCTGTGCTTCCGGAGCTGCGGCAATCTTTTCGGCCATACACGCCATCAATTCCGGTGAAGCCGACCTCGTCCTGGTGGTGGGCGCCGAGAAGATGACCTCGCGTACCACGCCGGAAGTGACGAAGGCGCTGGCAGGAGCCGGCTACCAGAACGACCCTATAGAGGCCGGCCTGAGTTTTCCGGCGCTTTTCGGGATCGCAGCCAAGCAGTATGCGGAACGCTATCAATGCCCGCTTTCGGCCATGGCACGCATTGCCGAGAAGAACCATCGCAATGCACTGACCAACCCACTGGCGCAGATGCACCGCGAAATGACTTTCGAGGACTGCAACACGGTCTCGGAGAAGAATCCCATCATCGCCGACCCATTGCGGCTGACCGACTGCTCGCTCATCAGCGATGGGGCCGCGGCCATCGTGCTCGCCTCCCCCGAACGGGCCCGGTCGTTCAAGCGTGAAGTGGTCATCCGCGGCAAGGCGCAGGTCAACGATTTCCTGCCCTTGAGCAAGCGCGATTTCCTGGCGTTCGAAGGGCCGGAAAAGGCCATTGCCGACGCCCTTCAGAACGCTGGCGTCACCATTCGCGATATCAACTTCGCCGAAGTGCATGATTGTTTCACGATCGCCGAACTGCTCATTTACGAGGCCATGGGGCTGGCGCCCAAGGGGCAGGGACACCGGGTGCTGGATGACGGTACGGTCATGCGCGGTGGGGCGCTGCCGGTGAATCTTTCAGGGGGGCTCAAGGCCAAAGGGCATCCCGTCGGCGCCACCGGCGTTTCGATGCACGCCATTTCCTTCCGGCAGCTAACGGGCCGGGCCGGTGAGGGCCAGCTCGAGGGCGCTAACCTCGGCCTGGTCTTCAACATGGGGGGCGCTGCCGTCGCCAATTACGCATCGGTCCTGGAAGCAAGGCGGGCGTGACATGAATCTGGCATCTTGGCTCCATGCTCGGGCGCTGCAGGCTCCGGATGCGCCCGCTCTGCTGACCGGAACCCAGGTCGTGGCCAGCTACGGGCAATTTGCCCGGCAGGCGGCCGCCCTTGGTGCGCGCCTGCGCGAGCACCACGGCATCCGTCCGGGCGACCGGGTCGCTTTCTTCATGCCGAACCGGGTCGAGTATCTCATTCTGCTCTATGCCAGCTGGTGGATCGGCGCCGTGGCCGTGCCGGTCAACTTCAAATTGCATCCCAAGGAGGCCGCCTGGATCGCCGAGAATGCCGGCGCGAAACTGGTCTTCACCGACCGCGGGGACCGTTACGCCCAGGGCGAACTCCCCGCCGGCTGCGTCGAGCTGGGCATAGAGCAGGAGATGGCTGCGCTGGCAACCTCCATGGAGATATCCGCAACGCTCGAGCCGCCCCTGCTGCTCGATCCCGGCCAGCTGGCTTGGCTTTTCTATACATCAGGGACAACAGGGCGTCCCAAGGGCGTCATGCTCACGCACGAGAATCTGCTGCAGATGTCGCTCAGCTTTACCATGGACGTCGACCAGCCTCAGCCCGGGGATGCCTGTTGCTATGCCGCACCCATGTCCCATGGCGCGGGCCTCTACAACATGATCTATGTGCGTGCAGGCGCACGCCATGTGGTTCCGGAGTCCCGTGGGTTCGACGGTGCAGAAATCCTGGGGTTGGCCCGTGAGCTCGACAACCTGGTGATGTTCGCCGCGCCCACGATGGTCAAGCGGCTCGTCGCGCAGGCCAGGCAGCTGGGCGTCTCGGGCGAGGGTATCAAGTCCATCATCTATGGCGGGGCGCCCATGTACACGGCCGATCTGATCGAGGCGCTCGATGTGCTGGGGCCGCGGTTCATCCAGATCTACGGCCAGGGTGAGAGCCCCATGACCATCACGGTGCTGCCTCGTCACGTCATCAATGACCGTTCGCATCCAGACTGGATGCGGCGCCTGGGTTCGGTCGGATACGCGCAGGCGTGCGTGCAGGTGCGCGTCGTCGACGAAGCCATGAATGATGTGCCGCCGGGCACTTGCGGCGAGGTCGTCGTGCGTGGGCCCGTCGTTACCCAGGGCTACTGGCGCAACCCGCAAGCCACGGCCGAAACCCTGGTCCAGGGCTGGCTGCGCACGGGTGACATCGGCTACCTGAGTGAAGACGGCTTCCTGACGCTCACCGACCGCTCCAAGGATGTGATCATCTCCGGAGGCAGCAACATTTATCCCCGCGAAGTCGAGGAAGTCCTCGCGCGTCATCCGAATGTCTACGAGGTCGCCGTGGTCGGCGCACCGGACGAGGAATGGGGTGAAGTCGTGGTGGCCGTCATCGTCACGCGCGATGGCCAGCCCATCGACACCGCGGAACTGGACGAATGGTGCAAGTCGGAGATCGCCGCGTTCAAGAGGCCGAAGCACTATCTGTTCAGGTCCGACATGCCCAAGAACAGCTACGGAAAGATTCCCAAAATTGACCTTCGCGCGGAGGTCAAGGCCGCCCTAGGTAGGAAATGACGATACGCGCTTCATTCCATAACGATTTGATAGGATGAGGAGGGAGACACCATGCAACGAAGGCAGTTCTTGATGACCACGGGTGCGCTGGCCGCTGCGGGCGCGCTCGGCGGGTTGCCCCTGAACGCCTCTGCACAGAAGAAGATCTCGTTCAAGTTCGACTCGTACATCGCTGAAACGGCAGGGCCGTCCGGCCTGGACAACTGGTTCCTGACGGAGCTCGAGAAGCGTTCCGGCGGGCAAGTCAATGTCAGGCGTTACTGGGCGGCGTCGCTGAACAAGGTGGGTGAGCATTTGGCCGCGGTACGGGACAACACCTCCGAAATGTCCCTGATCTCGCCCGGGTATTACCAGTCCGACCTGCCGGTGACTCGCGGCCTGGAGTGGTATTACCGGATGGAGCGGGCGGATGCCCTGCTGCTGGTCTGCCGCGATGTCTACCAGCAGTTCCAGCCCTTGCGCGACGAATGGGAGAAGCGCCATCGTGCGAAGGTCATGTACTGGACGAACTGGAACTATGCCCCGTTGATCACGCGCACGCCCATCCGTTCGCTCGAGGACTTCAAGGGCAAGCGGATCAGGGGTTACGGCGTAGCCACGGACGTGATCGAGGCCCTGGGCGGAACCGCCGTTCCCATGGCGGCTCCCGAAGTCTACACGGCCCTGGAGCGTGGCGTCCTGGATGGCGTCTATGGCTTCGACTTCATCACGGCGATCGCATACAAGCTGCACGAGATCGCCCCTTATTTCACGGATATCGGCGACGGGCCGCATGCGCCGGCAGCCACGGTGATGAACATCAATTACTGGAACTCGCTGCCGGAGAACATCCAGAAGATCTGCGACGAGCTGGTGGAAGAGATCTACGCCGGCCAGTACCTGACCATCTATGACAAGTCCAATCGCGCCTACGTGAAGCGGGCGCTGGATGAAGGTGTCAAGTTCAGCATCTGGCCGGACGATCTGAAGAAGGCTGCGCGCGAGAAGGTGCAGCCCGCCCAGGTGAAGAAATGGGTGGACACCGTCGCCAAGCCTGCCGGTATCGATGGCGAAGCCATGCAGAAGCTGGTCGAGGAGGCCATCGCCAAGTATTCGCCCAACGGCAAGCTGCTGCGTCCGGAGGAGATTGCCCTCGGGTAGTGAGTCATGGGCCGTCTGCCGGCGTATCTGCTGGTCGCACGCGGGCGGACGGCCGTGCCACTGCATCCATATTGTGCGGAGTAGATCATGAAACAGCTCGATGCCGTATTCACCCGGCTTTCCGACCTGTTCGGGTGGGTGGCATTGTTCTGCCTGGCGTTCCTAATGCTGGGCACGACGGTCGACGTCACGGTTCGCGCCATGACCGGACGACCCATTTCAGGTGTGTTCGAGATGGCGGAAACCAGCATGGTGCTGCTGGTGTTCATGGGGTTGGGCTGGACGCTGATCGACGACGCACACATCCGCGTGACCGCGCTGCTGGACCGGGCTCCGCAGCACGTGCGCCTGTACATGGAGATGCTCTCCTGGACGCTGGGGGCGGTTCTGCTCCTGTTGCTGGCCGTTCCGTCCACCCACGACGCCATTGCCTCGACCGCGATCCGTGAGTTTCGCTGGGGCTATGCGCAGTTCCCCATCTGGTGGGCCAAGGTCTTTCTGGCGGTCGGACTGTGGTTCGGTTTCCTGCAGATGCTCTTCGAGGTCGTGCGCCTGGCGATCACGCGCGAATTGCGGCAGCGTCCCAAGGATGACGCTACCGAAGGACAGCGCCTGCATTGAGACGTGATCAGTGCAAGTTTGCCCGAGTGGCCGGCAGCAAGATGCCCATGCATGTCGGTCGGCCTGAACATCACGACGAGTAGCCTATGGATTACGTGATTGCTATGGATTACGTGATTGCCACGATCGTGGCGACGAGTCTGATTTTCGTGCTGATGGCCATCGGCTCACCCGTATTCGCGGCCCTCGGGCTTTCCGGTGTGGTCGGTATCGTCCTGATCGAAGATCTCGATTTCGTTCTCAACCGTCTCAAGTCGTTTTCTTACCATCAGTCCGCATCCTATCTCCTGACGGTCGTTCCTCTGTTCATCCTGATGGGCGCCTTCGCGCACCATGCGGGCGTAGGACAGCGTCTGTTCAGCGTGGCGCGCAAATGGGTCGGCCACTGGCCCGGGGGGCTGGCCATGGCCAGCGTTCTCACGAGTGCCGGATTCGCCTGCACGTCGGGGTCCAGCGTGGCGACCGCCGCCACCGTCGGCTCGGTGGCGATTCCGGAAATGAAGAAGGCTGGGTATGACCCTCGGTTGTCCGCCGGTGCTGTAGCCGCGGGCGGCGTCCTGGGCGTGCTAATTCCGCCGAGCGTACTGCTGATCTTCTACGCCGCGCTGACCGAGGTCTCGGCCGGGAAGATGCTCGTCGCTGGCATCGTTCCCGGTATCCTGACCACGATCGTCTTCATGTTGGGAATCTGGCTGATTGCCCGGAATCTGCCCCATGGACAGCTTCCCGTGAAGCGGACGAACTGGACGGAACGCATTGCGTCGTTGCGCGATGCCTGGCAGGTCATCCTGCTTTTCGTCGTCGTCCTCGGTGGGATCTATCTGGGTCTTGTCACGCCGACCGAAGCCGGTGCATTGGGGGCATTCGCAGCCTTCTTGATGCTGTGCTTCTCGCGGCAGGCCCGGTCCCAGCTGTGGCGCCACATGTACACGAGCTTCCGGACGTCCGCCACGACCACGGTGATGATCATGATGACCATCATCGGCGCCGCCATCTTCAGCTATTTCCTCAGCCTGGCGCAGATTCCCCAGGCCATGGCCAGCGCAGTGGTCGAGGCCCCACTGAACCGGTGGGTGATCATCGGGCTGCTGCTCTTGGTTTACTTCCCGTTGGGGATGTTCCTGGACGCGTTCTCGATGCTGGTGATCACATTGCCGATCATGTTTCCCACGGTCGTGTCGCTGGGTTTCGATCCCATCTGGTTCGGGATCCTCGCGGTCAAGATGTGCGAGATCGGGCTGATCACTCCACCTGTAGGCCTGAATGTCTATGTGATCGCCGGCATTGACCGGTCTACGCCGCTTTCGCGCATCTTTCAGGGCGCCTGGTGGTTTGTGATCATGGAGATCATCACCACTTTGCTGCTGTTTGCCTTCCCGGCCCTGGTGATCTGGCTGCCGGACAATATGCTGGGCAAGTAAGAAAGAAGGACGCTCAAAAGGACGAGGGCCTGCAGGAATTGACATGCAGGCCCTCGGTAAAATGGTCGGGACGGCAGGATTCGAACTCGTGGCCGCATGCAAGTGCGCTACCAGGCTGCGCTACGTCCCGAAGGGTCACACGCAAGCGCCCGTTTGGGGTAAGCGATTTGGGCGTAGTGTAGCTGGGTCGCGGTTTTCTTCTCAAGCGCTGCGGGCCTTCAGCCGACCTGGAATTCCATTTCCGGATAGTGGATCCGGCTGCGGTTTCGGCTGCGCGCGGTCAGGCCATAGACCAGCGTCAGGGGGCCGATCCGGCCGACGAACATCAGCACCATGAGGACGCACTGGCTGGCCGGGGAGAGGTCCTGCGTCAGGTCCAGCGAGAGGTCGGCGGTGCTGAGTGCCGCGATCACCTCCACCATGAGGCTCAGGAAACTGAAGTCTTCCAGTAATGTGAGCAGCATCAGCCCGGTCGTGGCGATGGTGACGGTGACCACGACCACCGCCAGCGCCTTCTGGACCGTGTCCGCGGGAATGCTGCGCTTCATAAGGGTGACGTCGCGGCGCTGCGTCATGTAGGCCGTCACCGCGGCGATGATCACGACGAAGGTGCCCAGCTTGATGCCGCCGGCGGTGCTCATGGAGCCGCCGATGAACATGAGGATCATGGACAGCAGGGCGGTGCTGTCGTGCATGAGGGTGGTGTCGAACGTCGTGAAACCCGCAGTGCGCAGGGCCACGGCCTGCATCCATGCCGCGCGCGCCTGGTCGGTCCATTCGAGGGCGCTCAGGCTGCGCGGGTTGCCGGCTTCCAGCGCCCAGATGGCCAGGAAGCCGAACAGGTTGAGCTCGATGGCGGCGAGGATGATGATGCGCACGTTCGGCCGCAGGGCGCTCCAGCGCTTCTTGCGCAGGATCTCCGCGGTGATGTGGAACCCCAGGCCGCCGAGGAAGACCAGCGCCGACAGGATGGCGATGGAAATGCTGTCGTCCACCGGGGACGCGAGGCTGTTTTCGAACAGGCTGTACCCGGAGTTGTTGAAGGCGCCGATGGCATGGAAAACGCCTTATAGAGGGCCTCCGCGGCGGCCATGCGCCCGCTGCCCCACCACCAGAGGAAAAGCAGCAAGGCGGCGGTGGCCTCGATCGTGAAGGTGATGCGCAGCACGGACAGGGCGGTGTCCCATAATCGGGCGGTGTTCGTCTGGTTGAAGGCTTCCAGTGCGACGGACTGCTGTTTCAGGCTCAGGCGCTGGCCCAATGTGACGGCCGAGACGATGGCGAAGGTGACGAGCCCAGTCCGCCGATCTGCACGAGGGCGATTACCACGATCTGCTCGAACAGGGTCAGGTCCCGCAGGTCGATGATGGTCAGGCCCCCACGGTGACGGAGGCTGTCGCTGTGAACAGCGCCTGGAAGAGCGACAGGCCGTGGCGGCTGGCGAAGGGCAGCCACAGGAGGAGCGTTCCGAGCAGGATGAGGCCCCAGGAAACCCGAAGCGAGGACGGCGGAGGGCTGGCCCCGAGGTTACCTCCCTTGCGGATCCGCCTGAGGATCTCCAGGCCAGGGCGGGGATCGAACCTGAATATGCGGTCAGGCCAGTTTCGGGGCGAAGGCCCGCAGCGACTCAAGGGTCCCGAAGAGGACCAGGATGTCCTTGGCGTACAGGACGTGGTCTTCCGGGGAATGCACGATGGACTGGCTGCGGTGCTTCACGAGCAGCACCTGGGGAACGTCGTCGCTGCCGTTCTGGAAAAGGCGCGAAAGCGATGTGCCGTCGAGCCGGTCGCTGACCCGGATCTCGACCACGAACTCACCATTGCCCATGGGAATGTAGTCGTTGACCATGGGTAGCTCAGCACCTGCGCGACGCGCAGCCCCATTCCTCCTCAGGATGGATGACGTGGCTGACGCCGAGCTTGTTCATCTGCGTGGTCCACCTCAAGACCCTGGGCATCCGCAACATCTGGGTAAGGCCTCTTGGCACGCCCATCACCTCATCCTTCGAGGCCGAGCTCCTCGACGGTCGTGCTGTCGGACACGTCGGCGATGACCGCACGGGTCAGCCGGTCGGCGCATTTTGTTGACGAGCTCGGGACTGGAATCGACGCCCAGGACGGAGTGCCCGAGCTTCAAGAGTTCGAGCGTTGCGGCCGCGGCGAGAATTACGACGTCGTGCTGGTGACCATCGGCGAGGACGTCCAGGCCAGCCTGCTAAACCGCTCGAGTCCAATGACTGCAAACTGTGCCATGTTCCGGTAGGGGTGAGAACCTGTTAGCGACCGTCGGTCTGGCGGTGCTGCAGTGTCGTCCAAATTATGGTAAAAACCCTTAGATCTGACCCTGACTTTCCAACATCGGTCTCAATATGCCCACATTGTTTGACCCCATCCAGATGGGGGCGGTTGAACTTCGCAACCGCATCGTGATGGCGCCGATGAAGCGTACGCGCGCCAGCGACGGACGAATCCCGAATGACCTGATGCGACCATATTTCAGCCAGCGCACGAGCGCTGGGCTGATCATCAGCGAGGCCACTTCCGTGTCGCCTCAGGGGGTCGGTTACCCGAGTACGCCGGGCATCTGGTCCTCGGCCCAGGTCGATGGCTGGCGCAAGATCACTTCGGCCGTGCACGACAAAGCGTCGAGAACCGCGCACGTTTCCTGATGGAGATCGTCGATGCCTGCTCGGGCATCTGGGGTGCGGGCCGCATAGGCGTTCATCTGTCGCCTTACGGCACGGCCCACGACATCGGCGATTCCCATCCGGAAGCGCTGTTCGGCTACGTGGCCCGCGGACTGGCCAGCGGGGCATCGCTTTCCTGTTCGTTCGGGAGGCGCCCGGCCGGGAAGCGCTGACGGCCGAGCTGTGCCGCCAGTTCGGCGGCAAGGTGATCGTCCAACCAGGGCTATGACCTGGAACAGGCGCAGGCGGCCCTGGACGAAGGACGCGCGGATGCCGTGGCATTCGGGCGTCCGTTCATTTCCAATCCGGATCTGGTGCACAAGCTGCGCATTGGCCTGGAATGGCGTCCCTGAGACCCGTCGACTTTCTATTCCGACGGGCCCGCAGGGTACGTCGACTATCCGTGCAGCACATGCGGCGAAACCCCGGATCACGCGAGGCGGGCCTTCACCTGTAAAGCGACCTCGGCCATTACGGCACGCCGGCCAAGCGCTGCTTGAGCAGGGCCATGACCTTGCCTATGGCCGCCGGCCCGCTTGCGCCCTGGGCCTGCACTTCCTCGAGGGCCGCGGTGATGGCGGCCTCGATTTCCGCCGCATCGGCGGCTGGGGCAGGAATTCCTGCAGGACAGCGATTTCGGCCTTTTCCTTTTCGGCCGTGTCACTGCGCCCGGCCTGTTCGTAGGCCGCGACGGATTCGCGCCGCTGCTTCACCTGCTTTTCGATGACGGCGACGATGTCGGCGTCGGTGAGTTCCCTGCGTTTGTCGACTTCCCTCTGACCATAACAGTCCTGCCACTTGTTGGTGCTGTCCTGCAGGAACTGGTTGATGAGATACCCGTTGGCCGCATGGATCTCGACGCCATCGAAACCGGCGTCTCGCGCATGCCGGCTCGGCGAAATCCTGCACGATGCTGGGAATCTCCTCGGTGTGCAGGGCCCTTGGGGACGACATAGTTGCACTGTGTGGTCTGAGCAAGCTGACCGTGCCTGCGCAGGCGATCGCGCTGGGCCGCTACCGGGATCTCGCCGTTGAGGTATTCCGGATCCGAGACGCGGCCCACGTTTGGAGGTCGCGGCTGCGCATGCGCAAGGCGCCCAGCAAGGGCGTGAGGTTGACGAGGCGATGGGCGATCAGATGGCAGACGGCCGCTGGAGCCTTCGGGCCGTCTGGAGGATTCGTCGGCCGGACCTCGTGGCGCTGCCAGACGCCATAGACGCCCAGCAGGCGCGACCAGACCAGCTCGGCATGCTGCCTTTCGGCCAGCTCGGGACGCACGATGACGTTGACGTGGCCGCTCTCGTCTTCCAGCGTGACGAATACCGTGCCCTTGGCCGTGCCCGGCCGCTGGCGCGTGGTCACCAGGCCGCAGGCCCGGGCCAGGCGGCGGTCGGGCCATTCGGTGAGCAGCCGTTCGGCCGGGACGAAGCAGCGTGCCTCCAGCTGCGGGCGCAGCAGCGCGATGGGGTGGCGCCCCAGCGTCAGGCCCAGGGCCTGGTAGTCGCTGACGATGACTTCGCCTTCCGACATGGCGGGCAGTTCGGGTTCATGGGCCTCGGTGACGGGGGGCGTTCTTCAGGATGCCTCCTGACGCCGCGAGCGCCGCCTTCCATTGCGCTTCGCGGCGGCTCCCGGCCAGGAATTTCAGGGCATCGGCCGCGGCCAGGGCGTTGACGGTCCAGGGCGGGGCGGACGGCCAAGTCATGCAGGGAGGCGAAGGGGGACCTAGCGCAAGTCAACCTACACGAACCTGGTCCCGCTAATCCATTCTTGCGGTGCGCGTAGGGCAGGGCCACTTGTCCACTCGAGGGCACCTCCCACCGAGCAGCAGGATGCAATCTGACGCACGTCCGCTTACCGGTTGCTTACCGGAGAAGCGAGCTTGGTTAGCGCGCCTGACCTAACCACTTGAAATAATTGGCGCACCGGGCAGGATTCGAACCCACGACCCCCAGATTCGTAGTCTGGTGCTCTATCCAGCTGAGCTACCGGTGCTTAGGCCAAAGCTGCGTGTGTG
>Ga0207873_1001806_pt1 | contig 19416 bp, 14 predicted proteins | sample BGWIniCompost_FD_187373 | JGI IMG/M metagenome (GOLD analysis project Ga0207873, IMG submission 187373) | Cellulose adapted compost microbial communities from Newby Island Compost Facility, Milpitas, CA, USA - BGW Initial Compost (SPAdes)... ...
CCCGCCCGCCACGCCCCGCCGAGCCAGGGCCGCCCGGCTCGCCGTCCCCGCCGGTGTGCTCGCGGCCGTCGCCGGGGCCTTCGCCTATGTGGCGGCCGTCGACCCCAATGAGCCCGGCCACTACCCGGCCTGCCCGCTGCTGCGGCTCACCGGCCTGTACTGCCCCGGCTGCGGCGGCCTGCGCAGCGCCCACGCCGTCGCCCACGGCGATCTGCCGGCCGCCCTGCAGGCCAACGCGCCCGCGGTGCTCGGCTACGCGGCCTTCGCCGTGCTGTGGACCGTCTGGGTGGTCCGCGTCCTGCGCGGCCGGCCCTTCCGGTTCGACCCGCCGCCGCTGCTGATGTGGTCCCTGGGGGCGTTGCTGCTGGTCTTCACGGTCGTGCGCAACCTGCCGTTCGGCGGCTGGCTGCACCCCTGACCAGGGTCGTCCGTCCAGCTGGTGGGACCCGGACCGACCGGATGCGGGGTCGGCCGCCCGCGGCGGATACCATCGCAGTGACCATCGGTTTCAGTCCGACGAACCGACCGAAGCCCGACCTTCTGGAAGGGGGCCGCTCGCGTGAGTGTGCTCGACGAGATCATCGACGGAGTCCGTGCCGACCTCGCGGAGCGGCAGGCGCGCGTCAGCCTCGACGAGCTCAAGGAACGCGCAGCGAAGGCCCCGGCGGCCAAGGACGGCGTGGCCGCCCTGCGCGGCGAGGGCGTCAAGGTCATCTGTGAGGTCAAGCGCTCCAGCCCGTCCAAGGGCGCGCTGGCCGCGATCGCCGACCCGGCCGGGCTCGCCGCCGACTACGAGGCGGGCGGCGCCGCCGTCATCTCCGTCCTCACCGAGCAGCGCCGGTTCGGCGGCTCGCTGGCCGACCTGGAGGCGGTGCGCGCACGCGTGGACATCCCCGTGCTGCGCAAGGACTTCATCGTCACCTCCTACCAGCTCTGGGAGGCCCGCGCCTACGGCGCCGACCTCGCCCTGCTGATCGTGGCCGCCCTCGAGCAGCCGGCCCTGGAGTCCCTCATCGAGCGCGCCGAGTCCATCGGCCTCACCCCGCTCGTCGAGGTGCACGACGAGGAGGAGGTCGAGCGCGCCGTGGACGCGGGCGCCAAGGTCATCGGTGTCAACGCCCGCAACCTCAAGACCCTCGAGGTCGACCGCGGCACCTTCGAGCGGGTGGCCCCCGAGATCCCGGCGCACCTGGTCAAGGTCGCCGAGTCCGGAGTGCGCGGCCCGCACGACCTGATCGCCTACGCCAACGCGGGCGCCGACGCGGTGCTCGTCGGCGAGTCCCTGGTCACCGGCAAGGACCCCAAGACGGCCGTCGCCGACCTGGTGGCCGCGGGCGAGCACCCCGCACTCCGTCACGGCCGCTGAACACCCCGCTAGGCTTGCCCCGATGTCCCTTCCGATCACCCTGGCGACCAGGGACCCGTACGCCCGCCTCGCGCGCGGCTGCCGGCCCCGTGGCTGCCGCGCGCCCGCCCGCCGGGTGCACGGCCGCCGGGTGCGCTATGTGATCGGCGACGAACCGGGGCAGGTCAACGGCATGCGATGGCAGCGGCCCGGCCGAGGGGCGCGGGGTCTTCCCGCGAGCACGTTCTGACGCATCCGCGGCCGGCCGTCTCCGGCACACCGGCGGCCCGGCCGTCCGTTCCCCGCCCCCACGGCGCTCAGTGTTCCGTCACGCACTCACCGTGAGGTTTCGCATGCCCAGCACCTTCTTCATCCCCGACCCGGAGGGCCAGGTCCCCTCGCCCGAGGGCTACTTCGGCGCGTTCGGCGGCAAGTTCATCCCCGAGGCGCTGGTCGCCGCGGTCGACGAGGTCGCCGTCGAGTACGACAAGGCCAAACAGGACCCGGAGTTCGCCCGGGAACTGGACGACCTCCTGGTCAACTACACCGGTCGCCCCAGCGCCCTCACCGAGGTCCCGCGGTTCGCGGAGCACGCCGGGGGCGCCCGGGTCTTCCTCAAGCGCGAGGACCTGAACCACACCGGCAGCCACAAGATCAACAATGTGCTCGGCCAGGCCCTGCTCACCAAGCGCATGGGCAAGACCCGGGTCATCGCCGAGACCGGCGCCGGCCAGCACGGCGTCGCCACCGCCACCGCCTGCGCCCTGTTCGGCCTCGACTGCACCATCTACATGGGGGAGATCGACACCAGGCGCCAGGCCCTCAACGTCGCCAGGATGCGCATGCTCGGCGCCGAGGTGGTGGCCGTGAAGTCCGGCAGCCGCACCCTGAAGGACGCCATCAACGAGGCGTTCCGCGACTGGGTCGCCAACGTCGACCACACCCACTACCTCTTCGGCACCGTCGCGGGCCCGCACCCCTTCCCGGCGATGGTCCGCGACTTCCACCGCGTCATCGGCGTCGAGGCCCGCCGCCAGCTGCTGGAGCGCACCGGGCGCCTGCCCGACGCCGCGATCGCCTGCGTCGGCGGCGGCTCCAACGCCATCGGCCTCTTCCACGCCTTCGTCCCCGACACCCAGGTGCGTCTGATCGGCTGCGAGCCCGCGGGCCACGGCATCGAGACCGGCGAGCACGCGGCCACCCTGTCCGCCGGCGAGCCCGGCATCCTGCACGGCTCGCGCTCCTACGTCCTGCAGGACGACGAGGGCCAGATCACCGAGCCCTACTCGATCTCGGCCGGCCTGGACTACCCCGGCATCGGCCCCGAGCACGCCTATCTGAAGGACACCGGCCGCGGCGAGTACCGCGCGGTCACCGACGACGCCGCGATGCAGGCTCTCAGGCTGCTGTCGCGCACCGAGGGCATCATCCCGGCCATCGAGAGCGCCCACGCCCTGGCCGGTGCCCTGGAGGTCGGCAAGGAGCTGGGCAGGGACGGGCTGATCGTGGTCAACCTCTCCGGGCGCGGCGACAAGGACATGGACACCGCCGCCCGCTACTTCGGCCTGTACGACACCGACGCGGAGGTCGCCCAGGACGCCTCCGGCACCGCCGAGATCGAGGAGGACGCCAAGTGAGCGGGAACCTGCAGCTGCTGGCCGACACCCTCGCGGCGGCCAGGAACGAGGGCCGCGCCGCCCTCATCGCCTACCTCCCGGCCGGTTTCCCGACCGTGGACGGCGGCATCGAGGCGGTCAAGGCCGTCCTGGACAGCGGCGCCGACGTGGTCGAGGTGGGCCTGCCGCACAGCGACCCGGTGCTCGACGGTCCGGTCATCCAGACCGCCGACGACATCGCGCTGCGCGGCGGCGTGAAGATCGCGGACGTGATGCGCACGGTGCGCGAGGCGCACGCCGCCACCGGCAAGCCGGTCCTGGTCATGACCTACTGGAACCCCGTCGACCGCTACGGCGTGGAGCGCTTCACCGCCGAGCTGGCCGAGGCGGGCGGCGCCGGCTGCATCCTGCCGGACCTGCCGGTGCAGGAGTCCGCGCTGTGGCGGGAGCACGCCGAGAAGCACAACCTGGCGACCGTGTTCGTGGTGGCGCCCAGCAGCAAGGACGCCCGGCTCGCCGAGATCACCGCGGCGGGCAGCGGCTTCGTCTACGCGGCCTCCCTGATGGGCGTCACCGGCACCCGTGAGTCGGTCAGCTCGCAGGCCGAGGACCTGGTGCGGCGCACCCGGGCCACCGGCACCGGCCTGCCGGTCTGCGTGGGCCTCGGCGTCTCCAACGCGGCCCAGGCCGCCGAGGTGGCGGGCTTCGCCGACGGCGTGATCGTCGGCTCGGCCTTCGTCAAGCGGATGCTCGACGCCCCCGACGAGGCCGCGGGCCTCGCCGCGGTCCGCGAACTCGCCGCCGACCTGGCCGAGGGCGTGCGCGGACGGGCGCCGCAGGCCGGATAGCCGGGCCGGCGGCGGCAGCCGCGGCCAGTCGCACGCGTCCCTCGTAAGGGTGGACCTGGGGCCGGGGAGGCGCGGTGCGCCTCCCCGGTTCGTTCTGCGGGGTGTGAGCGAGAAGAACCGTGACGGAAAGCGCACCGCCCGGGAGCGGCTGGCGATCGAGCGTGAGAAGCAGAAGGCCGCCGAGAAGCGGCGCCGCACCCTGATCGTGGGGGCGAGCGTGGTCTGTGTCCTGGGCCTCGCGGCGGTGATCGGCGTGGTCGCCGCCAACGCCGGGAAGGACGAGGGCAGCGACTCCGCGGGCCCGGTCGTGGCGCCCTCCGGCGCCCTCGGCGAGGACGCGCTCGCCATCCCGGTCGGCAAGGAGGACGCCAAGTCCACGCTCACGGTGTGGGAGGACTTCCGCTGCCCGGCCTGCAAGTCCTTCGAGCTGGCCTACCGCCCCACGCTGCACGAGCTGACCGAGTCCGGTGACCTCAAGATCGAGTACCGCCTGGTCACCCTCATCGACGGCAACCTGGGCGGCACCGGCTCCCGCAACGCCGCCAACGCCGCGGCCTGCGCCCAGGACGCGGGCAAGTTCGCCGCGTACCACGACGTGCTCTTCGACAACCAGCCGCCCGAGACGGACGACGCCTTCTCCGACAACGCCAAGCTGATCGAGCTGGCAGGCAAGGTGCGCGGCCTCGACACGCCCGCCTTCCGCTCCTGTGTGGAGGACGGCAAGCACAACAGCTGGGTCGTGAAGTCCAACGACGCCTTCCAGAAGGGCGGCTTCTCGGGCACCCCGACCGTGCTCTTCGACGGCAAGAACATCTACGAGGACCGATCGATGACACCGGAGAAGCTGAAGAAGATGGTGCAGGAGGCGAACCGCTAGGTGCGCGAGGCCGGCACGGGCCCTGTTATGGAGCCGTAGCCGGGCTGCCTGCCGTGTGCCGGGCCCGGCACGGTAGCGTCGACCTTGCCATGGAACTTGCCTACATTCCCAGCCCGTCGAGCGGGGTGCTGTACCTCGGCCCCGTTCCGCTGCGCGGCTACGCGTTCTGCATCATCATCGGCGTCTTCGTTGCCGTCTGGCTCGGCAACAAGCGCTGGATCGCCCGGGGCGGACGGGCCGGCACGGTGGCCGACATCGCTGTCTGGGCCGTCCCGTTCGGCCTGATCGGCGGAAGGCTCTACCACGTCGTCACGGACTACGAGCTGTACTTCAGCGAGGGCCGCAACTGGGTGGACGCCTTCAAGATCTGGGAGGGCGGTCTCGGCATCTGGGGCGCGATCGCGCTCGGCGCGCTGGGCGCCTGGATCGGCTGCCGGCGCCGGGGCATCCCGCTGCCCGCCTACGCCGACGCGGTCGCGCCGGGCATCGCCCTGGCGCAGGCCCTCGGACGCTGGGGCAACTGGTTCAACCAGGAGCTCTACGGACGGGCCACCGACCTGCCGTGGGCACTGGAGATCACGTCCTCCGCCGACGGGCGGGTGCCCGGCACCTACCACCCGACCTTCCTGTACGAGTCGCTGTGGTGCGTGGGCGTGGCGCTGCTGGTGATCTGGGCCGACCGCAGGTTCCGGCTGGGGCACGGGCGGGCGTTCGCGCTGTATGTCGCCGCCTACTGCACGGGCCGGTTCTGGATCGAGTACATGCGGGTCGACGAGGCCCACCACATCCTGGGTCTGCGGCTGAACAACTGGACGTCGATCCTGGTGTTCCTGCTGGCGGTTCTGTACATCGTGCTCTCCGCCAGGAAGCGGCCCGGCCGCGAGGCGGTCGTGGAACCCGCCGCCGTGGGCTCCGCGGGTTCCGCGGCCGAGGGCGAGGAGGCCACCGGGGACACCGACGGCGAGGTGTCGCTGCGCAAGAGCGAGGCCGGTGGCACCGTGGCCGCGGACAGCGACAAGGACGAGGCGGCCGACAAGGACGGGGCGGGCTCGGCAAAGAAGCGCTGACGCCAGACCGTCCGCCGTACGCGCGCGAGGGCGCCCGGACACTCTCCGGGCGCCCTCGGTGTCTCTGCGGGGCGTGCGGCGCGTGCGGGCGCGTCACCCGACCCCGGCCCCCGGCCTCGGCCACACCCGGCCGACGCGCTGCCGAGGTGCTGTGCGAGAGTGCGCGTGGTGATCGGAAACGGAGAAACCGCAGGTTAGCGCAGCCTTTCCTTGCTGGCGGCGAGCCCGCCGGAGGCGTAGATTAGTGGTCGTCGAAAAGTAGAACCAGTCCAAAGAAGTGGCGACCCGACGACTCTGGGGGACCGTATGGCCATCATCGAGACCGAAGCCGTCCTGCACGACGCCCACCGTGACAACCACACGCACCGGGACGTCAACGGAGGCTGGCTGCGGCCCGCGGTGTTCGGCGCCATGGACGGCCTGGTCTCCAACCTCGCCCTGATGACCGGGGTGGCCGGCGGCTCGGCGAGCCAGCAGACCGTGGTGCTCAGCGGCCTCGCCGGACTCGCGGCCGGCGCCTTCTCCATGGCGGCCGGCGAGTACACCTCCGTCGCCTCCCAGCGCGAGCTGGTCGAGGCCGAGCTGGACGTGGAGCGCCGGGAGCTGCGCCGCCACCCCAAGGACGAGGAGGCCGAGCTGGCCGCGCTCTACCAGGCCCGCGGGGTCGAGCCCGAGCTGGCGCGCGAGGTGGCGCGGCAGCTGTCCAAGGACCCCGAGCAGGCCCTGGAGATTCACGCCCGCGAGGAGCTGGGCGTGGACCCCGGCGACCTGCCCTCGCCCACCGTCGCCGCCTTGTCCAGCTTCGGCTCCTTCGCGCTGGGCGCCCTGCTGCCCGTGCTGCCCTACCTGCTCGGCGCGAGCAGCATCTGGCCGGCCGTGGTGGTGGCGCTGCTGGGGCTGTTCCTGTGCGGTGCCGTGGTGGCCAAGGTGACGGCGCGGACCTGGTGGTTCAGCGGGCTGCGGCAGCTCGCCCTCGGCGGGGCCGCGGCCGGTGTGACGTACGCCCTGGGCTCCCTGTTCGGAACGGCCATAGGATGACCCGGCCCGGTACTATGCGACAGCCCGCATAGATTTTCATTACTCGCTGGTTTCGACCGCGTGACAACTGGGCATGAGCCGTAAGCACTGCGGGCAATGAGGCCCCCAGTGCGTCCGTGGGGCGGGCGACGAGGCCCGCTCCGCGCCCCGGACCGGCGGACACCGATCTGTCCCGCCCGGTCCCCCCACTTCCACCGCCAGGCGCGCAACCCTGTCGCGACCCCCGGCGGTGTCCGCATGCTGGAATGGGATATCCCGGTTCCCGAGAACCAGTCCATCATGTAACCTGCGTGAAATTTCGCATCCCAACGCAGAGGGCCAACGTCGTCCCTCGGCACCTTGCACATGCCACATGACGACGACGGGAGAGCCGATGCGTACGCCGCGCCAGCCGTCCCAGCACTCCGCGAATGGCCAGAACTGGTCGTTCATGGATGCTCGCCCTGCTGCGCAGGGTATGTACGACCCCCGCAACGAGCACGACGCCTGCGGCGTCGGCTTCGTCGCCACCCTCACCGGCGAGGCGTCCCACACCCTGGTCGAGCAGGCCCTGACCGTCCTGCGCAACCTCGAGCACCGCGGAGCCACCGGCTCCGAGCCGGACTCCGGTGACGGTGCAGGCATCCTCTCCCAGGTCCCGGACGCCTTCTTCCGCGAGGTGGCCGGATTCGAGCTGCCCGAGGCCAGCGCCTACGCCGTCGGCATCGCCTTCCTGCCCACCGAGGGCACCGACGAGGCCGCCGCCCGGATCGAGGCGATCGCCGGCGAGGAGGAGCTGAACGTCCTCGGCTGGCGCGAGGTCCCGGTCGCGCCCGACCTGCTCGGCGCCACCGCCCGCTCCACCATGCCGGTCTTCCGCCAGCTCTTCGTCGCCGACGGCCGCAGCAAGGGCATCGACCTCGACCGCAAGGCCTTCGTGCTGCGTAAGCGCGCCGAGCGCGAGGTGAACGTCTACTTCCCCTCGCTGTCCGCGCGGACCATCGTCTACAAGGGCATGCTGACCACCGGCCAGCTCGAGCCGTTCTTCCCGGACCTGTCCGACCGCCGCTTCGGCACCGCGATCGCGCTGGTGCACTCCCGGTTCTCCACCAACACCTTCCCGTCGTGGCCGCTCGCGCACCCGTACCGCTTCGTCGCGCACAACGGTGAGATCAACACCGTCAAGGGCAACCGCAACTGGATGCGCGCCCGCGAGTCCCAGCTGATGTCCGACCTGTTCGGCACGGGGAAGGACCTCGAGCGGATCTTCCCGGTCTGCACGCCCGACGCCTCCGACTCCGCGTCCTTCGACGAGGTGCTCGAACTGCTGCACCTCGGCGGGCGCTCGCTGCCGCACTCCGTGCTGATGATGATTCCGGAGGCGTGGGAGAACCACGAGTCCATGGACCCGGCCCGGCGCGCCTTCTACCAGTACCACTCCACGATGATGGAGCCCTGGGACGGCCCCGCCTGCGTCACCTTCACCGACGGCACCCAGGTCGGCGCCGTGCTCGACCGCAACGGTCTGCGCCCCGGCCGCTACTGGGTCACCGACGACGGCCTGGTCGTCCTCGGCTCCGAGGTCGGCGTCCTCGACATCGACCCGGCCAAGGTCGTCCGCAAGGGCCGCCTGCAGCCCGGCCGGATGTTCCTCGTCGACACCGCCGAGCACCGCATCATCGAGGACGACGAGATCAAGGCGCAGCTCGCCGCCGAGCACCCCTACGAGGAGTGGCTCGAGGCCGGCGAGATCGAGCTGTCGGACCTGCCCGAGCGCGAGCACATCGTGCACACCCACGCCTCGGTCACCCGCCGCCAGCAGACCTTCGGCTACACCGAGGAGGAGCTGCGCGTCATCCTGGCGCCGATGGCCAAGTCCGGTGCCGAACCGATCGGTTCGATGGGCACCGACTCGCCGATCGCCGCGCTCAGCGAGCGCCCGCGGCTGCTGTTCGACTACTTCACCCAGCTGTTCGCGCAGGTCACCAACCCGCCGCTGGACGCCATCCGCGAGGAACTGGTCACCTCGCTGCGCAGCTCGCTGGGCCCCGAGGGCAACCTGCTGGAGCCGACCGCCGCCTCCTGCCGCAGCGTCGTGCTGCCCTTCCCGGTCATCGACAACGACGAGCTGGCCAAGCTCATCCACATCAACGCCGACGGCGACATGCCCGGCTTCAAGGCCGCGACGCTCTCCGGCCTGTACCGGGTGCACGGCGGCGGTGACGCGCTGGCCGCGCGGATCGAGGAGATCTGCGCCGAGGCCGACGCCGCCATAGAGAACGGTGCCCGTCTGATCGTGCTGTCCGACCGGCACTCGGACGCCGAGCACGCGCCGATCCCGTCGCTCCTGCTCACCGCGGCCGTCCACCACCACCTCATCCGCACCAAGCAGCGCACCCAGGTGGGTCTGCTGGTCGAGGCCGGTGACGTCCGCGAGGTCCACCACGTGGCCCTGCTCATCGGCTACGGCGCCGCCGCCGTCAACCCGTACCTGGCGATGGAGTCCGTCGAGGACCTGGTCCGGGCCGGCACCTTCCTGCCCGGCATCGAGCCGGAGAAGGCCATCCGCAACCTGATCCACGCGCTCGGCAAGGGCGTGCTGAAGGTCATGTCCAAGATGGGCATCTCCACCGTCGCCTCCTACCGCGGCGCCCAGGTCTTCGAGGCCGTCGGTCTCGACGAGGCCTTCGTGGACAAGTACTTCAACGGCACCGCCACCAAGATCGGCGGCGTGGGCATCGACGTCATCGCCAAGGAGGTCGCCGCCCGCCACGCCAAGGCCTACCCGGCCTCCGGCATCGCCCCGGCGCACCGCGCCCTGGAGATCGGCGGCGAGTACCAGTGGCGCCGCGAGGGCGAGCCGCACCTGTTCGACCCGGAGACGGTCTTCCGCCTGCAGCACTCCACGCGCACCGGCCGCTACGACATCTTCAAGAAGTACACCGAGCGCGTGAACGAGCAGTCCGAGCGGCTGATGACGCTCCGCGGACTCTTCGGCTTCAAGAGCGACCGCAAGCCGATCCCGGTCGAGGAGGTCGAGCCGGTCTCCGAGATCGTCAAGCGGTTCTCCACCGGCGCCATGTCGTACGGCTCCATCTCCCAGGAGGCGCACGAGACCCTTGCCATCGCCATGAACCGGCTCGGCGGCAAGTCCAACACCGGTGAGGGCGGCGAGGACCCGGAGCGCCTGTACGACCCGGAGCGCCGCTCGGCGATCAAGCAGGTCGCCTCCGGCCGCTTCGGCGTGACCAGCGAGTACCTGGTCAACTCCGACGACATCCAGATCAAGATGGCCCAGGGCGCCAAGCCCGGCGAGGGCGGCCAGCTGCCCGGCCACAAGGTCTACCCGTGGGTGGCCAGGACCCGGCACTCCACGCCGGGCGTGGGACTCATCTCCCCGCCGCCGCACCACGACATCTACTCCATCGAGGACCTGGCCCAGCTGATCCACGACCTGAAGAACGCCAACCCCCAGGCGCGCATTCACGTCAAGCTGGTCTCCGAGGTCGGTGTGGGCACCGTCGCCGCGGGCGTCTCCAAGGCCCACGCGGACGTGGTGCTGATCTCCGGCCACGACGGCGGCACCGGCGCCTCGCCGCTGACCTCGCTGAAGCACGCCGGCGGCCCCTGGGAGCTGGGCCTGGCCGAGACGCAGCAGACGCTGCTGCTCAACGGCCTGCGCGACCGGATCGTGGTGCAGACCGACGGCCAGCTCAAGACCGGCCGTGACGTGGTGGTCGCCGCGCTGCTCGGCGCCGAGGAGTTCGGCTTCGCCACCGCGCCGCTGGTGGTCTCCGGCTGCGTCATGATGCGCGTCTGCCACCTGGACACCTGCCCGGTCGGCATCGCCACCCAGAACCCGGTGCTGCGCGACCGCTTCTCCGGCAAGGCCGAGTACGTGGTGAACTTCTTCGAGTTCATCGCGCAGGAGGTCCGCGAGCTCCTCGCCGAGCTGGGCTTCCGCTCCATCGACGAGGCCGTCGGCCACGCCGAGGTCCTCGACGTCACCCGCGCGGTGAACCACTGGAAGGCCCAGGGCCTGGACCTGGCCCCGCTGTTCCACGTGCCCGAGCTGCCCGAGGGCGCCGTCCGCCACCAGGCCGTGCCGCAGGACCACGGTCTGGAGAAGGCGCTCGACAACGAGCTGATCAAGCTCGCCGCCGACGCGCTCTCCGCCTCCGGTGCCGAGCAGGCCCAGCCGGTGCGCGCCCAGGTGCCCATCCGCAACATCAACCGCACCGTCGGCACCATGCTCGGCCACGAGGTGACCAAGAAGTTCGGCGGCGCGGGCCTGCCCGACGACACCATCGACATCACCTTCACCGGCTCCGCCGGCCAGTCGTTCGGCGCCTTCGTCCCGCGCGGTGTCACGCTGCGCCTGGAGGGCGACGCCAACGACTACGTCGGCAAGGGCCTGTCCGGCGGCCGGATCATCGTCCGGCCGGACCGCAGCGCCGACCACCTCGCCGAGTACAGCGTCATCGCGGGCAACACCCTCGCCTACGGCGCCACCGGCGGCGAGATGTTCCTGCGCGGCAAGGTCGGCGAACGCTTCTGCGTGCGCAACTCCGGCGCGCTGGTCGTCTCCGAGGGCGTGGGCGACCACGGCTGCGAGTACATGACCGGCGGTCACGCGGTCGTCCTCGGCGAGACCGGGCGCAACTTCGCGGCCGGCATGTCCGGCGGCGTCGCGTATGTGATCGACCTCGACCGGGACAACGTCAACGCCGGCAACGTGGACGCCGTCGAGGCGCTGGACGAGGCCGACAAGCAGTGGCTGCACGACGTCGTCCGCCGTCACCAGGAGGAGACCGGATCCACCGTCGCCGAGAAGCTCCTGGCCGAGTGGGACACGGCGGTCGAGCGCTTCAGCAAGATCATCCCCAAGACGTACAAGGCAGTGCTCGCCGCCAAGGACGCCGCCGAGCGAGCCGGTCTCTCCGAGTCCGAGACCCACGAGAAGATGATGGAGGCGGCGATCAATGGCTGACCCGAAGGGCTTTCTGAACCACGGCCGCGAGGTCGCCAAGTCCCGTCCGGTCGCGGAGCGCGTCAAGGACTGGAACGAGGTCTACGTCCCCGGCTCCCTGCTGCCGATCATCAGCAAGCAGGCCAGCCGGTGCATGGACTGCGGCATCCCGTTCTGCCACAACGGCTGCCCGCTCGGGAACCTCATCCCCGAGTGGAACGACTACGCCTACCGCGAGGACTGGCAGGCCGCGTCCGAGCGGCTGCACGCCACCAACAACTTCCCGGAGTTCACCGGGCGGCTGTGCCCCGCTCCGTGCGAGTCGGCGTGCGTGCTCGGCATCAACCAGCCGCCGGTCACCATCAAGAACGTCGAGGTCTCGATCATCGACAAGGCGTGGGAGTCCGGCAATGTCGCGCCGCAGATCCCCGAGCGGCTGTCCGGCAAGACGGTCGCGGTCGTCGGCTCCGGCCCGGCCGGTCTGGCCGCCGCCCAGCAGCTGACCCGGGCCGGCCACACGGTCGCCGTCTACGAGCGCGCGGACCGCATCGGAGGCCTCCTCCGGTACGGCATCCCCGAGTTCAAGATGGAGAAGCGGCACATCAACCGCCGGATCGAGCAGATGCGGGCGGAGGGCACGAAGTTCCGCACCGGCATCGAGATCGGCCGGGACATGCCGGCGACCGCGCTGCGCAAGCGGTACGACGCCGTGGTCCTCGCCGTCGGTGCCACCACCCCGCGGGACCTGCCGGTGCCGGGCCGTGAGCTCAAGGGCATCTACCAGGCCATGGAGTACCTGCCGCTGGCCAACAAGGTCCAGGAGGGCGACTACGTCACCTCCCCGGTCTCCGCCGAGGGCAAGCACGTGGTGGTGATCGGCGGCGGTGACACCGGTGCCGACTGCGTGGGCACCGCCCACCGCCAGGGCGCGGCCTCCGTCACCCAGCTGGAGATCATGCCCCGCCCGAACGACGAGCGGGATCCGGTCACCCAGCCGTGGCCGACCTTCCCCATGCTTTACAAGGTCACCAGCGCGCACGAGGAGGGCGGCGAGCGGGTCTACTCCGTCTCCACCACCCACTTCGAGGGCGACGAGGACGGCAACGTCCAGTGGCTGCACATGACCGAGGTGGAGTTCGTCGACGGCAAGCTCCAGCAGAAGCCGGGCACCGAGCGCAAGATCCCCGCCCAGCTGGTCACGCTGGCCATGGGCTTCACCGGCACGGACCGGGAGAACGGCCTGGTCGAGCAGTTCGGCCTGGAACTGGACGAGCGGGGTAACATCGCCCGCGACGCCGACTTCCAGACCAACGTCCCCGGCGTGTTCGTCGCCGGTGACGCGGGCCGCGGCCAGTCGCTCATCGTCTGGGCGATCGCCGAGGGCCGGTCCGCCGCACGGGCCTGCGACCGGTACCTGACCGGGGCCAGCGATCTGCCGGCGCCGATCCGCCCGACCGACCGGGCCCTGGCGGTCTGACGGCACCCGCACAACCCCAAGGACGTCCCGCACAAAGGCGTGCGGAACACTGACGGCGCCTGCCTCCCGTCCCCGACCGGACACTGGGCAGGCGCCGTCGCACGTCCGGACGCCCCACGGCCCGCCGCCGGCGATCTGTGACGCCCCACGGCCCGCCGCCGGCGACCCGGTGGCAGAGGACGCCGGGACTCAGCCGCCGTGGGCCACCAGGGCCCGGCACTCCTGCGGGGTGCCCCAGGCCGTGCGCAGGCGCGGGACCTGGTGAGCCGCAGGGGCAGGTCGTACTCCGCCGTGCAGCCGATCGCGCCGTGCAGCGGAAGCGCCGTGCGGACCGAGCCGTACGCCGCCTCACAGGCGGCGGCCTTCGCCGCGGCCACGTCCTCCGGGGTCATGGTCAGGGCCGCCCCGAGGACCAGCGGGCGGGCGAGGTGCGGGGCGATCGCGGAGTACGCGAGCCGGTGCCCGGCCCTCTGGAAGGAACCCACCGGGACGCCGAACCGGGTGCGCTGCCGGACGTGGGCGACGGTCCGGTCGAGCAGCGCGAGGCCCACGCCCGGCGCCTGCGCCGCCGTGGCCGGGCGGGCCCGGGTCACGGCCGGGGGCAGGGGCGGGGCGGTGGTGAGCAGCTTCACCGCCGGGGGAGAGGAGGGTGAGCCGGCGCGCCGGGTCGGGGCCGGACCGGACCGGCCCGTGCCCGGGGCCGGCCGCAGGCCCTCGGCGGACCAGGGGCCGGCGTCCCGGCACCACCACCGGCAAGGGCACCCGCCTCACCCCCGAGGAGGCCGACGAGACGGCCCGCACCCTGCCGGCGGCGGCCCGGGCCCCGGAGCGGGTGGACGGGGATCGATGACGACCGGGCCCGTCGCCTGCTCGGAGGCAGCGGGCGGCCCCGTCGGCGTCTCGGGTGAGGGGCCGGCCCGGCCGCCGTCTCAGGTGTCGCACTCCAGCACCGTCCGGCACAGCCCGCAACGGGCCCGCACCCGGCCCCGGACCGGGATCCGGATGCGCTGATGACACGTCGGGCACGGGAAGGACACCCGCAGCGAGCCGTGGCCGGCCGGGGTGAACGCGTAGGGCGCGTCGGCGCGGGACGGGGCGGCGCCGGGGAAGTCCTGGGCGTGACGGCGGTCGCGGGCGTAGCGGCGGCGGCCCGCCCAGCCCGCCGCCGTCAGCGGGGGCTGCTGCTCGTCGCGCCGGGCCAGTGCCATGCCCTTGCCGTACGCCTCGTACGCCTGCGGGCTGGTGAACCACACCGCGGGGTCCTCGCCGAACAGCAGCGAGCGTTTGGCCAGCACGTACCCGAACTCCTCCGGGGTGAGGTACCCGAGCTTCTGCGAGGAGGCCCCGTCCTCCCGGAACGCGTCGAGCAGCAGCCAGCCCGCGCCCAGATAGGTCGCCGCGGTGTCGGTGAGGATCTCGTTGTCCCGGGTGCCGGGGAACGAGAGGCCGAGGCGGTGCAGATAGACGTGCATCACCTCGTGCGCGAGGGCCGCCCCGATGTCCCGCCGGTGCGTGCGGAATCGGTCGTTCAGCTCCACGAAGTACTCGGGCCCGGAGGTGAGTTCGATGTTCGCCGCATGCGTCATCTCGCGGAAGCAGACCACCAGGCGCGCGTCCGGCAGGCGGTAGTGCCGCACGATCTCCCGCGCCACCCGGTGCGCGCCCAGATGCAGGTCGTCCACGTCGGAGAAGGCCACGTCCGCCGGGGCGACGCTGGTGTCGAAGGTGCGGATCGTCTCGTACGAAAGGCGCCGGTACAGCGCGGTGACGGCCGCCCGCACCGTCCCGAGGTGTGGATAGCCGTGCTCGACCGGTCCGCCGTTCGCCACGCCTCACCCCCGGACGCCTGAACCCGTCTTCCACTGTACGGGCCGGCACCCCGCCCGCAGCGGAGGCGAGCGGCACGGAGCCGTGGCGCGGCGCGCGGGCCGCGCCACGTGCTGAGACGGCCCGCTGCCGGGCGCCCCGCGCGCCGTAGGCTGGCCCACCATGACCACCAGCAACACCGGTTCCCCGGGCGGCGGGATCGACCCGGCCGTGCACGAGGAGCTCACCCGGCTGCGGGACAGCATCGACAACATCGACGCGGCCGTCGTCCACATGCTCGCCGAGCGCTTCAAGTGCACCCAGCAGGTCGGCCGGCTCAAGGCCGAGCACCGGCTGCCGCCCGCCGACCCGGCCCGCGAGGCCCGCCAGATCGCCCGGCTGCGCGCCCTCGCCGAGGACGCCAAGCTCGACCCGGCCTTCGCCGAGAAGTTCCTCAACTTCATCGTCGCGGAGGTGATCCGGCACCACGAACGGATCGCCGACGACACCCTGGGCGGCTCGGCCCGTACCGGCGGCCGGACCCGCACACCCGTCCAGGGGGAGTGACAGGGCGGCCCGGGCGCGGCATGCTGCTGTGCACTCCCCGTCAGCCGACGAGCTCCACGCGTCAGCGCCGACGGGGTGTCCGCACCCCCGGGGACAGCACCACGGTCCATGCCCGGTCCACCAGCCGGACCGCACATTGGTCCCTTACGAGGAGGGACGGTCCGCCATGCAGCCGGATGCCCGCATCCTCATCGTCGACGACCACAAGGACAGCCTCTACGCACTGGAGAGCGCCCTGGCCCCGCTGGGCCATCCGCTGGGCCGGGCCACCTCCGGCGACGAGGCCCTCAAGCAGATCCTGCGCGGGAACGTGGGCCTGCTGCTCCTCGACGTCCGGGTGCCCGGCGCCGGCGGCCTGGAGGTCGTGCGCTACATGCGGCGTCTGGAACAGACCCAGCACATCCCCGTGATGCTGCTCACCGCCTTCGGCCGCGACCCGGAGCTGAGCGCCGCCGCCCAGGGCCTCGGCGTCGCCGACCTCGTCGCCAAACCCGTCGACCCCTGGATCCTGCGCCTCAAGGCCGGCCATCTGTACCGGGCGTACCGGCAGCGGCGGGCCCTGGAGCGCGAGATCCTCGAACTGCGCGCCCGGCTGCACGCCGCGCGCACCCACCGCCTGGAACGCGACCGGACCTGAGCCGTCCGCCGCCGTCCGCCCCGGCGCGGGGGGACAAAGGGGTGCGAACCGATCCGCCTCTGTGCCGGGAAAGCGACATCAGGCAGCATGGCCTGCATGTCCGTACTGACGCGCGACGAAGCGCAGAACCGTGCACAGCTCCTCGACGTCCACCGCTACACCGTCGAACTCGATCTGACCACCGGGGACGAGACCTTCGGCTCCCGCACCCTGATCCGGTTCACCGCACGCACGGACGCGGACACCTTCGTCGAGGTCAAGCCCCACGAGCTGCGCTCCGCCACGCTCGACGGGGAGCCGCTGGACACCGGCACCCTGGACGGCAACCGGCTGCCGCTGAAGAACCTCACCCGGGGCGAGCACGAGCTGCGCGTCGACGCCGTGATGCGCTACTCCCGCACCGGTGAGGGCATGCACCGCTTCACCGACCCCAGCGACGGCGAGACCTACGTCTACACCCAGATGTTCCTGGACGACGTGCAGCGGGTCTTCGCCGCCTTCGACCAGCCGGACCTCAAGGCCGTCTTCGAGCTGACGGTGAGGGCCCCCGAGCACTGGACCGTCCTCGCCAACGGCATCACCGAGCACACCGGCGACGGTCTGTGGCGGGCCGCCGCCACCCCCCGCATCTCCACCTACCTCGTCGCCGTCGCCGCCGGCCCCTGGCACTCGGTGCGCACCGAGCACCGCGGTCTGCCCTTCGGCATCCACTGCCGCCGCTCGCTCGCCCCCCACCTCGACGCGGACGCCGAGGAGATCCTCGGCATCACCCGCGCCTGCTTCGACCGCTACCACGAGAAGTTCACCGAGCCGTACCCGTTCGACTCCTACGACCAGGCCTTCGTCCCCGAGTTCAACGCGGGCGCCATGGAGAACCCGGGCCTGGTCACCTTCCGCGACGAGTTCGTCTACCGCTCCGCGGTCACCGACACCGAGCGGCAGACCCGCGCCATGGTCATCGCGCACGAGATGGCCCACATGTGGTTCGGCAACCTGGTCACCCTCACCTGGTGGGACGACATCTGGCTCAACGAGTCCTTCGCCGAGTACATGGGCTACCGGACCACCGCCGAGGCCACCCGCTTCACCGGCCCCTGGACCGAGTTCGGCGTCACCCGCAAGTCCTGGGGCTACGACGCCGACCAGCGCCCCACCACCCACCCCGTCGCGCCCGAGGCGGTCCACGACACCGCCTCCGCCCTCCTCAACTTCGACGGGATCTCCTACGCCAAGGGCGCCAGCGCCCTGCGGCAGCTGGTGGCCTGGCTCGGCGAGCAGGACTTCCTCGCCGGCATCAACACCCACTTCGCCCGGCACCGGTTCGGCAACGCCGCGCTCGCCGACTTCATCGACTCCCTCGCCTCCGCCACCGACCGCGACGTGCACGCCTGGGCCGACGCCTGGCTGCGCACCACCGGCGTGGACACGCTCACCGCCTCGGTCGACGCGGTGCCCGGCCGGTGGACCCTGGCCCTGGACCGCGACGGCAGCCGCCCGCACCGGGTGACCGTCGGCGTGTACGACCGCGACCTCGGCGACGGGCGCACCCTGGTGCTGCGCGAGCGCTACGAGACCGACGTGCCACAGGCCGCCGGGCCCGAGCCGCGCCCCGGCACCCGGCCCGCCCTGGTCGTCCCCAACGACCTCGACCTGACCTACGCCAAGGTCCGCCTCGACGAGACCTCCCTGGAGACCGCCCTGCGCGGCCTGTCGGGCATCCCGGACGCGCTCACCCGGGCCGTGGTCTGGAACAGCCTGCGCGACATGGTCCGCGACGGCGAACTGGCTCCCTCCGACTACCTGGCCACCGCCTCGGCCCACCTGCCCGAGGAGACCGACCTGGCGCTGGTGCAGGGCGTCCTCGCCTTCGCCGCCGGGCACATCGCCGACCGCTACCTGGAGCCGAAGGAGCGGCCCGCCGCGCTGGCCGCCCTCACCTCGCTGTGCCGGGACGTCATCCGCCGCACCGAGGACGGCGACCATCCCGGCCTGCGGCTGATCGCGGTACGGCACTTCATCTCCGCCGCCGCCCATCCCGACACCATCGCCGCCTGGCTCGCCGAGGGCACCGTGCCGGGCGGGCCGGAGCTGGACCCGGAGCTGCGCTGGCGCATCCTCGCCCGGCTCGCCGTGCTCGGCGCCACGGACGAGGCCGCCATCGCCGCCGAGCTGGAACGCGACCCCAGCGCCACGGGGCAGGAGGGCGCCGCCCGCTGCCGGGCCGCGCTGCCCGACGAGGACGCCAAGGCCCGCGCCTGGGAGACGATGTTCCACTCCGACGAGGTGTCCAACTACCTGTTCACCGCGACCGCCCAGGGCTTCTGGCAGCCCGAGCAGGCCGACCTGGTCCGCCCCTATGTGGCGCGCTACTACCAGGACGCGGTGCGGCTCGCCGCCCGGCGCGGCCCCGCCATCGCCGTCGCCACCGGACGCCGGGCCTTCCCCTTCCACGAGGTCGACCCGGACCACCTGGAGCTCGGCGAGCGGTGCCTGCGCGAGCAGGACCCGGTCCCCGCGCTCCGCCGCACGCTCGCCGACCAGCTCGACGACCTCGCCCGCGCGCTGCGGGTCAGGCAGGCGTAGCGGGAACCGGGGCCGGGGGACGTACCCCCGGCCCCGGTTCGCTCGTTGGGTTCACCGGGCGCGGCACACCGGCCGCGCACCCGCGGGAGAAGTCCCGTGCCGCGTCCGGGAGGACAGCCCATGAGCACGTCGCCTCCGCCTCCGCCGGTCCCGCGCACCCCCGGGCGCGCCCCGGCACACGGTCCGCCCGGGCGGCCGGCGCGGCCCGTCACCCGGTCACCAGGGCGCAGGTCCGCCCGGTCACCGCGGCCCGGCTTCACCTGGTCACCACGGCGCAGGTCGCCCCGTGCCGCTCCGCCCCGGACCGGCACTCGCGCCCGTTCGTCTCGCTGCTGCGGCCCAGCGCCCACAGCACCGCCCAGAACGTGACCAGCACGGCCGGCGTGACGGCCGCCCCCCACCGCGATGTCCTTCGTGCCCCCGGGCACCTCCCCTCGGGAACCGACGCGGTGCCCGGCGCAGGAGGGCCCGGCCGGACTCCCCGGCGACGTTCACGGCATCTGCCAGGAAGACATCTCACGTGCCTAAGAAGTCAAGCCGCCATGGCCAGACCCGCCGGGGAGGAGGTGAAGGCGTGCTGTTCGTCGAAGAGCTGCCGGGTCTGCAG
>Ga0207873_1001809_pt1 | contig 19407 bp, 17 predicted proteins | sample BGWIniCompost_FD_187373 | JGI IMG/M metagenome (GOLD analysis project Ga0207873, IMG submission 187373) | Cellulose adapted compost microbial communities from Newby Island Compost Facility, Milpitas, CA, USA - BGW Initial Compost (SPAdes)... ...
CGCCGCCAGAAACAGCGCCGCGCGGCTCTCCCGCGCCCATCCCGGGGCGCCTTCATGCATGCGGCCGGTCGGAACGGATTTCGTCCGAATCGGAGAACGGCCGCCGGTAGCTCGGGCAGAGACGCGGTTGGACTTGCTTATGGTGTCGGTCCTCCTGTTGTGGCGGGAGGATCATGAAGGCGGCGCCTGAGATCGAAGAAGCGACGGTACGCTCCCGTTGAGCGTGCAAGGCCTAAATGAGCCCGCTGGATTCGAACCTGAAGTAACCGTCACCTACGCACCAGGCGCCGTAAGCCGTAAAAGGGTCCTCCCGAGAGCAGGACCCCTATTCAGGGTCTGATCCGGTATCGCATGAGCGCCGGCAGGTTTGAATAAGGGCCCACTGGCGACGGCGTTTTCTCCGTAGCCATCGCGGTGGCTGGAAGTGGCCGTAGCATTCGCACCGGGAGGTGCGTATTCAGTTATGTGCTTTCAGTTATGTGTATGCGCTGTCCGGGACCCCGAGGACGAGGTGGAGACGGTACAGGAACCGGCTCCGCCGCCAGAAAAGAAAACGGGAGGCGGGGCTAGGAAGTAACCGTCTCCTTCGCACCGGGGCGCCTCAGACATTACAAAGGAGCTCTCCCGGCTACAACCAAGATTTATGAGGCGCTCATGCGCCATTAGGTCCGTAGGGAAGGGCCGCGGGTACGCCGGGCGGACAGGGCCTTGGGCGTGGGCGTACTCCTTGCGGGCGTACCTCTTAAAGCCGGTTCCCCGGTCAGCCTTCGGTGCGGGCGGGGGAGGGTTCGAGAACCACACAACAAGTGTCAGGGCGAGGACGCAGCCGTGCGGTGAGTGAGCCTGCGGTGTCCAGTACCTCCAGGTAGCCGTGATGCAGCGCCAGGTTGATCGCGCACACCAGCCCGGCGTCGATCGCACGTAGCCGTTGGAACGGACAGTTCATCAAGATCAAGGTGGTCCCGTCGTGGATCGGCGCGTATCCCAACCGGGTGAGCAGACGATGCAGCGCCGTCCATGGGTCCGATGAGGCGGTAATGGAGCCTTCCAGCCCGGTCCGTGCGTCACCGACGTCCGGGGCAGGGGACGCGTCGGCCGCCCCAGGGGCATACCCGGCTCCGGTGGCAAGGTGCTCCTCACGCGCTAACCGGCGTCCCTGGGCGGTCGCGACGCGGATGGCGGCCTGTCGGAGCGACTCGTCCGGGTGCTGGCTTCCGACCGCACGGAGCAGGATCTCGGCGATGAGGTCATAGCGTCGAGGAGGGACCGTGGCGTTCAGCTCCCGGCCGCTGATCCGGTACCGCTGAGCCGGGCGTCCGGGGCGCCCTGTGGGCGTCGTCTCCGGCACCGGCTCCACCAGGCCGGCCTGTCGGAGTTTCTCCAGGTGGAAGGTGACGAGGGTACGCCCGAGGCCTAAGGCGTCGCAGATCTCCTGCCGGGTGCGGGTGCCGTGCCTGGCCACCAGCTGGTAGATGCGGGCCCGCTGAGGTTCGGCGAGAACGCCCAATACCTGTAGATTCTCCGCGGCCCCGTCCATGACCTCACCGTAATCCCCGCACGTGTGGTTTCGCCAACAAAGATTGACAGAACTCGTTGAGACGCGGAATATCGACAACGATTATTGACGAAAACAAAGTCCACCCGTGCGTCGCCTCTGGTCGTCACGGGGTGAGCGCCGGACCGGCAGCGTGAGCCGACCGGACATGACCATCACGACCCACTTCAAGGACCACAAGCGCGCGGCACGGGGCGGCGACCGTCAGCGGCCACCCGGACGGCGCGCGGAAAGGCTGGCCTATGACCACCGTGCCGACTCACCAGCAGTGGCGCCCCACCACGCCATCCGCTTCGGCTCCGTCCGCCGCCTCGTCCTCGACCGCTTCCCGCTCGGTGGAGGTCGCGTCGTTGCCCACGGAGGTCACCTCTGTGCGGGCTGCTCCCCCTGATGCTCTCTCTGATGCGCCACCGCAGAACATCGATAGTCGCCCCACCGTGGATCAGGCGGCGGCGCAGCGTGCCGTGACCGACCTGCTCCGGGCGCTGGGGCGTGATCCGGACTCCCCGCACCTTCGCGAGACCCCGCGGCGGGTTGCCGCCGCCTTCGCTGAGCTGCTAACTCCCGAGCCGTTTACATTGACCACCTTCCCCAACGATCACGGGTACGACGAACTGGTCCTGGCTAAGAACATCCCCTTTTCCTCCCTGTGCGAGCACCATCTCTTACCGTTCTCGGGCGTGGCCCACGTCGGCTACCTGCCTGGTGAACGCATCGTCGGGTTGTCCAAACTCGCCCGCGTCGTGCGGATGTTCGCGAGGGATCTCCAGGTCCAGGAACGGCTCACCACACAGATCGCTGACTTCCTGGCGGAGCAGCTCCACCCCGTGGGGGTCGGGGTGATCCTGGAGGCGGAGCATCTGTGCATGTCCCTGCGGGGCGTCCGGGCACCGGGATCTCGCACCGTCACCTCTCGCTTGCTGGGGGCCTTGCGTGACGATCCCTGCATCCGGCAGGAGTTCTTCGCCCGCACCGGGGTCACTGAAGCCTGAGAGAGGCTGAGGAGCGTCGGCCTCGACATCCCTGGGTCCGGCGCGAGGAGGCTGACCGGTCCAGACGGCGTCGTATCACAGTGATGCGTCACAGCATCGCGTCACAGCGGCGCGTCCGGATTGGACGATGGCGGATGCGGGTACGCGATCTGGCCAGAGGCTGGGCGACTGCTGCGTACCCGCATCCCGAACGCTGAGAGGCTAGGACGCGAGCCGCGTGACGCTAGGACGCGAGCCGTGCGAAGCGGCTCCAGCCAGCGGGAGGGCCGGGCAGTTGATCCAGAAGTGGCAGGCGCTCCAGGAGCCCCGGACCCGGTATGGGAGAGTGAGGGCGTGAACGTCCCGTCGGGTGTGCCGTCTTCTGCCGCGTTGTTTCCCCTGCCGGGGACATCCGGCGTTTTCGGCGTCGGCTACGAGGGCTGGAGCATCGAGGACTTCGTAGCGGACCTGCAGGCCAAAGGCGTGTCGCGCGTGGTGGACATCCGGCTCACCCCGATCTCCCGGAAACCAGGATTCAGTAAGACGGCCCTCAGTCGGGCGCTCGCCGCTTCCGGCATCGCCTATGAACATCGGCGCGAGCTGGGCAATCCCAAGCCGAACCGTGCTGGCTTCGCGGGCTCACCGACCGAACGGGCCGAGGCACGCGCGATATTCGCCGACCTGCTACGTCGTTCCGAGGCGATGGAGGCGCTGAAGGCGGTGGCCCGTGCCGGCAGGCGGGAGCTGGTGGCCCTTTTGTGCTTCGAAGCTGACCAGGGCCGCTGCCATCGTGATGTGGTGTTACGCGCGTTGCAGGAGCAGGGGACGCGTGTCGGAGAGGTCCTCCGTTAGCGGCCGTCAGCGCCGCGGCGGCCAGTAGACCCCTAACACGCTGAACACGTGGACCCGCTTGGCCTGATTCCCGACATAGAACGCGACCTCCCGATCCGGAGCACACATCTGGTGGAGGAACTTCTCCTCCAGGGCGTGGCGTAACTCAGCGTCGGAGGCGTGACGGAAGTTTCGTTGGAAGGCGACCAGTTCCCAGTCGAGGCAACCCTGTTTGTGGCCACGGCACTGGGGATCGTGGCAGCGGTAGCGGTACGCCGCTTGGAACCGAGGCGCCTCCAACGGGATCCGCTCATGGTCGGCGAACAACGCGGGCTGCCGAACATAGGCGTCGATCTTTCGTTGTTCCTCGGGAGTCCACCCCGGATGCTGAGTGATCAGCAGGCCGTCGATGTCCTTGGGGCGTACCAGGGCCAGCGATTGGGCATCCGGTCGCTCCCGGACGGCGCGGTTGAGCGCGCACATGGAGTCCTCGAGGTAGGGGTCGAGCCAGCCGCGTCGTTGGTGCCACGTGCGTAGATGAGTTTCCCGCGAGATCGATGTCAGAATCGGGTTCCAACTTTCCCGGCGCTGATCGGCCTGGGCCGGCCTGGCGTCGAGGGAGACGATGTCGTACTTCCGGAAACGAGCGTCACTACTCAAGTCGCGGAAGTTAATCGGATATAACCGCACCCATCCCGGTCGCTGCAGATCGAGGTTCACACCTGCGACACAGACGGTCTCGCCGTACTTCGCCGAAGGCTGAGGGGCGGCTTTGACCGTGATGAGAACCCGTAATCGCACCACCCCATCGCCGGCCGGTTTGGGAGGGGGAGCGGTGGGGCCCGGGCCGAAGAGAGATAACTGGACCATAGAGCCACATCCGAGGTGACCTTAGGTATCTGTTTGATTACGAAAGATGTCACAGGTGGCCGGGCGCTACCACGGGCTTATCGCTATGAGTACGTATCCCCTCACGGAAAGGTGGCTGGGTAATCGCGGCGCCGTCGAACTGTTGAAGCTGTCGAACTGTCGAATTGCCGAATCAGCGGGCTCTCGGAACACGGTCGAGCCGATCGACGGCGTTGCTGATGAGCGGCTCTGAAGCAAGGAAGGTTTTCCAGATGGGTGGGCCCGGGCTCCTCCTGACGGAACCCGGGCCCACCTGGATATGGGGTTGGGAGAGTTGAAGGCTGAAGGTCCACTCCGTCCTGAGCCAGCTCAGGCCATCGCGGACACCGGACGGCGTCGGGTCAGCTCCGTCTCTGAGGAAGCCGGCGGCTCCGACGCGGGCAGGTACTTCTCGGGTTGACCTTCGATGTGCAGCTGAGGCACCACCCGATCCAGCCAGCGCGGCATCCACCAGTTGGCGCGCCCGAGCAGGTGCATCACGGCGGGGATCAGCAGCATCCGTATCACAACAGCGTCGATGAAGATCGCCGCGGCCATGCCGACCCCGATCACCTTGAGGATCACGTTGTCGCTGGGGATGAAGGCGGCGAAGACCGCGATCATGATGGCCGCCGCGGCGGTGATCACCCGTCCGGTACCGGCGAGTCCTTCGGTGATGGCTTGGCGGTTGTCACCGGTACGGATCCAGGCCTCCCGCATCCGGCTGACCAGGAACACTTCGTAGTCCATGGACAGTCCGAAGAGGACAGCGAACATTAGGACCGGTATGAACGACGGCAGCGGGGTTTCGTTGTCGATACCGACCAGTTGACCGGCCCAGCCGCCTTCGAGCACCAAGGCCACCACACCGTACGCGGCGGCGACCGACAGCAGGTTCATCAGCGCGGCCTTCACCGCCACGGTGATGCTGCGGAACGAGACCACCAGCAGCAGGATCGACAGCGTGACCACCCCGACGATGAGGAACGGAAGACGCTGAGCGACGTTGTCGGTGCTGTCGATGAAGGTCGCGGTGACTCCACCGACGTGAACCGAGGTTCCGGTGCCGTCGGTCACCTCGGGGATCGTGGTGTCCCGCAATGTGTGGACCAGATCCTCGGTCCGCGCGTCCTGCGGCCCGGTCTCCGGGATCACGGTGAGGACCGCGGTGTCACCGGCGTCGTTGAGCACAGGCGGGGTGACCATTGCGACGCCGGGGGTGGCCGACAGGGTGGTGGTGAGGTTCTCCAGGACCGAGGTGTCACCCGGGGTGGACAGCTCCGCGGCTAGCAGCAGCGGACCGTTGACGCCGGCCCCGAAGCCAGCCGCCACCATGTCGTACGCGCGTCGTGACGTGGTGGTTTCCTGGTTGTTCCCGGCGTCGGGGAAGCCGAACCGGACGTCGAGGAAAGGCATGGCCAGGGCCGCCAGCACCGCGACACCGAGCAGGGCGGCAAGAACCCGCTGCCGGCGGATCAGGGTGCTCCACCAGATCCAGGCCCGGCTGGGCTGGATGTGACCGCCGACGGCGGTGACGGGGGTACGCCGGCCCAGAGGGAGCCGGAGCCGGTCGATGTGACGGCCCAGGAAACCCAACAGCGCCGGGAACAGGGTGATGCTGGCGAGCATCACGATCAGGATGCCGAGGATGGTCACCGCCGCGGCGCCGCGCATGAACGACAGCCCCATGGCGAACAGGCCGAGCATGCTGACCACGACGGTGCTTCCGGCGACCATGATCGAACGGCCGGCGGTGTCCATGGTCGCCACCGTGGCGTGTTCGGGATCTAGGCCGGTGGCCCGCCATTCACGGAACCGGGTCACCATCAGCAGCACGTAGTCGATGCCGATCCCGATGGTCATCATCGTCGCCAGCGCGGTTGACCAGTCGGGGGTGTCTATCAGCGCGATCGCGACACCGCTGAGGGAGCTGCCGACGGCCAGCCCGGACAGGGCGACCATGATCGGTAATCCGGCGGCGATCACCGAGCCGAAGGTCAGCAGCAGGATGATCGCGGCCGCAATCAGGCCGATGGTTTCAGAGCCGATTTCTCCCCGCTCGGCGATCTCGATCGGCGTACCACCCAGCGCCACCTCCATGCCTGGCCGGTTGGCTTCCTCAGCGATCTGCATGAGCTGCTCGCTGTTCTCCACCGGCATGTCCTGCGGGATGGCCACGTCGAGGTGTAAGCGGGCGAGCAGAATCTGGCCGTCGGCGGAGATCCCACCAGGGGTCTGGTAGGGGTCGTCGGCGCCTGTGACGTGGGGCACCTGGCTGAGGTCAGCCAGTAAGGTTTGAACGTCAGCGCGGACCTGAGGGTCGGTCACCCCTGCCTCAGCGCGAACAACGACGTTGACCGTCACCGCGGACTGCGCGGGGAATCGGTCTTCCAGCAGCTCCTGTGCTGCCTGGGAGTCTGAGCCAGGTGCGGAATAGTCGGCTTCGAACTCACCACCAAATAGGTTATTGAGTATGACGGCGAGGCCGAGCACGACGAGCCAGGCCAGGATCGTCCATCCCCGGCGGCGATAGTTGAGCCGAGCAAGGCGACCGAGGAAGCCTGGCCGTCCCGCTGGTCCTGCGCTGGGTACGGAGGAGGTTGAGAAGGAGGGAGAGGCTGCGGACGACCTAGAGACGGAAGAGAGCACGCCTGAACTGTGGTGCGGCGGCGGCTGACTGTCGGGCATGACGCACCTTCATGGTGAATAGGCTTCAGAAGAGTTACGCTGCTTAACAAACACTAATTGCCTTCACCTGTCAAGACGCTTAACTTCCGTGATGGCGCATAACACATCCATAACGTGGAAGAACTAGATCATGACGACGAGTAATCAGATGTCGCGACGGGCACGGACGCGGGCCGCGACCATAGCGGAGATCAAACAGACCGCGCTTAACCTGATGCGGCAAAGCGGCACGATCGACGTCCGGTTCACCGACATCGCGCGGGCGATGGGGATGACCGCGCCCGCCATGTACCGCTACTACGCCGATCGGGACGACCTAGTGAACGCGCTGATCGCCGACGCGTTCAACGATCTAGGGGAGGCGATCGCCGCCGCGCGTGACACCGTCCCCCGGGAGGACATCGGCGGCCGATGGCGGGCAGCCGCCACCGCGTACCGGCAGTGGGCCAACAAGGAACCGCAGCTGTTCACCCTCATCCTGGGTCTGCCCATGCCGGGCTATGTGGCGCCGGCGGGCGGGCTGACCAGCGAGGCTTCACGGCGCGCCTTGTTCCAGTTCGTCACGCTTTTCGTGGACGCCCAGCGGACCGGGCAGCTTCGACCCCCGCTGTTGAAGGATGTCGACCCCGCCGTCGTTCAGTGCGTCCAGCAGAAGATGGCGGAACTCTCCCCCGAGAAGCTCCCCCAGGAGGTCTACCAGGCGATGCTGCACGCCTGGTGTTCCCTGCACGGGTTCGTGGCCTTGGAGGCCTACGGCCACTTGCACTGGATGAGTCAGGAAGGCCGTGATGCCCTATTCGACAGTCACATCAGGACCATCGCTCAGATCAGCGGCCTTCCTGTGGCTAACTGGCCGGACGGCTGATACGACGCGGTGCGGTGTGGAGCACGGCAGCGCCAACGGGTAGCGCTGAGGAGTTGACGGTCAGCGCGGTGACCACTCCCGACCGGTGAGGCGTTCATATACCTCGATGTAGCGGTTCCGGGTGGCTGTCACGACGTCATCCGGCAGGGGAGGGGCGGGAGGGGTCATGTCCCAGCCGGTGGAGCGGGCCCAGTCCCGGACGTACTGCTTGTCCAGAGACGGCTGTGGGCCACCCGGTGTCCAGGTGTCGGCTGGCCAGAAACGAGAGGAGTCCGGGGTCAGCACCTCATCGGCCAACACCAACGAGCCGTCCCGGTCCAGCCCGAACTCCAGTTTGGTGTCGGCGATGATGATGCCTCGCTCTGCGGCGATCTCCGATCCCTGCCGGTATATCTGCAAGGTCAAGCGGCGCAGCTCGGCGGCCAGGTCCGCGCCGACCTGGCGTACCAGGTCGTCATAGGTGATGAATTCGTCGTGGTCACCACCGGTGGCCTTGGTCGTCGGGGTGAAGATCGGCTCGGGGAGTCGGGAGCCTTCCACCAGCCCCGGTGGCAGCGGGACGCCGGAGACCGTGCCGGTTGACTGGTACTCGCGCAGCCCCAGACCAGCCAGGTAACCACGCGCGATGCACTCCACCCGCACCATCTCCAGCCGGCGGCACCGTAGCGCCCGCCCCGCCCACTCGGCAGGCACCTCAGTTGCCGAAATCACATGGTGCGGCACGATGTCGGCGAGCTGCTCAAACCACCACAGCGACAGGGCTGTCAGGAGCTTGCCCTTGTCCGGGATCGGGGTCGGCAGGACCTGGTCAAAGACGCTGATCCGATCGGAGGCGACCATGATGATGTCGTCTCCGTCGGCGTACAAGTCCCTGATTTTGCCCGAGTGCACCAGCTCCACCAGGACCCCTCCCATGTGTCCATCCGCTCCTCGTCCCCTCGGATCGTCCCCGAGGAACCTACACTGGATGACGTTATAGAACGTTCGTGGGGAGGAAGCGCCCAGCATGACTGTTGACGTGCCGCGTTCCGTGCCGCCGTACCTGCAGATCGTGCGTCACTTTCGGGACCGGATCCTCAGTGGGGACCTCCCCATCAACCAACGCCTCCCCTCCACCCGTCAGATCGCCACGGAATGGAAGGTGGCGCACGCCACCGCGGCCAAGGCCCTGGCGACCCTGCGGGCTGAGGGTCTGGTCAACACCACTCCCGGCGGGGCCGGCGGCACCTTCGTTCGGGCGCCGGCGGATGACGCCTACCAGGTGTGGCAGGACCTTCGTGACCGGATGCTGGCCGCTCGCCGCTTTGGGCGTATCTATCCAGCCGGGGAGCGGGCCCAGATCGTGGCCGCTGAGATCGTCGATCCACCGGCTCACGTGGCCGAGGCGTTGGGGCTCACCCAGGGCGAGCAGGCGATCCAGCGGCGCCGGCTGATCTATCGGCACGAGGTTCCGCTGTCGATCAGCACCAGCTGGTTCGCGGCCAGCATGGCCGACGCCGCCCCGGCGCTGTTGTCCACTCGCCGGATCAAGCAGGGGACGCCCGCGTACATCGAGGAGCAGACCAACCGGGTGGTGACTAGCTGTCGCGACCAACAGGCCGCCGGGGCCGCCGAGCTCGACGTCGCCGCTGCGCTGGGGATCCCGGTAGGGAGCCCGGTGCTTTTGGGACGCCACTGGGTACGCGACCAGCACAGCGAGGTGATCGAGTACGGCGAGTCTGTCACGGTCCCGGGGCAGTGGGTCAGCTATGAGTACGTCGTTGACTGAGCTCACATGATCAGCCCGCAACATCTCGCGGGATGATCATGATGTCTCGGTGACGTGCTAAGGGGTCCAACGAGAGGGCCGTGACACGGCCGCCGCGAGAGATGTTCCCGAGTTATCCACAAGTTTCCGGTGCGTGACGGCTGTTGAGTTCTGAAGCGCGACGGGCTGCTGTGCCTGGTAGGCAGGAAGCGACATCCGACAGCGGGATCGGGGCGGGTGTCGTTGGGCAAGGGGCCTGCGGCTGAAGCGGGCAGGAATCCCTGGAATGGTGAAAGAGCCTCAGGAAGCGTCGAGCCTGGAGCGGGAGGCGTCATGTCCGTGCTGGTCGCGTTCAGCGTCACTCCCCTGGGAGTAGGGGAAAACGTTGGGGAAATCGTCGCCGAAGCGGTGCGGGTAGTCCGTGCCTCAGGCCTGCCCAATCGAACCGACGCGATGTTTACCACGGTCGAAGGGGAGACCTGGGATGAGGTGATGGCCGTGGTCAAGGCCGCGGTGGACGCGGTCGCGGTGCGGGCCCCGCGAGTGAGCGTCGTGATGAAAGTGGACTCTCGGCCAGGGGTGCAGGACGCGATGACCCGCAAAGTGGAGTCCATAGAACGCCATCTCGCCGGCGGCGCGGGGGAGTGACGCGGCGGGACAGGGCCGGCGGGGCTGAGTCGGTGAGGGCGGCCGCCTGACGTCTGTCTTTGACGTCCACAACAGGGGAGAGCAATCCGAAGTTTGACTGCTTTCTTCGCAAATACTGATGATTCGGAATGTGTTGAGTTTGCAGTAACTACTCAACGCTATTGAGATGTCACCTTCAGTTCGCCTACCGTAAAAGTCGGATTCCGCGCCATACGGGAGGCGGGCGTGGGGACATCGACACGATGGGGCGGGCCGCGCGGAGGCCAGTGGCGCCAAGCGGCCCGGGTGTTCGGCAGAGGCCAGATTCCTATCAAGCCGGAACCGGAGCACGACAGCGTCCACGTCGGTGAGAAATATCTGGCTGCTTTGCATGCCGAGTTCCAAAAACACCCCACCACTATGGGGCTCCGGGACGCGATGTACAGCGCCGGTGAGCGTCTGATCCAGGTATGTGACGCGATCACGACGCACGGGCCCACCGCGGTGGGGGAGCTGCCGGGCGACACCCCACAGGAAAGACTGGACGCTTTTCGGCAGAATTTTGTGGACGCGGTAGCGGGCCAGGGCGGTCTGCTGGCTGATGTGATGGTACGCCGGGCTGCCTGCCGTAGCGTGGAACGATTATTGAACGGCGACAATCAGGCGTTCAAAAATGCGGTGATACATCCGGGCACGGCGGTGTCGCCGCTCAGTGGGGAACTGTTCTGTGCGCTCTTTCGGTGGTTCTTCGCCGACGTGGTACGCGAATTCATCGCGGCGATGATCGCTGAGAACGTCAAAGTCGTGGTTCCGGTACTGACTTTAGACCCGACGGGTTTGGTCGCTCACTGGATCGCGGAACAGGTCGTCGCTCTCCTCCCCAACCCATGCGAACACGTGAGCGCGCCCACCACAGTCCTGCGGCCGTTGTCCGCGGTGGCCCGTGAGCTGGTGACCGAGGCTGTGAACCGGGCGCTGGGGATCACATCGGACGGGATGGAGGCGGCGTGAAAGGCACCGGAGTTTTCAGGTACTACTACCGTTCTCAGCAGCCGCCGAACGAACCGCCCGGGCACCAGTGGCTGTCGGAGAAGGATCTGTTCGCGGCGGAGTCCCGGATCGAACGCGTGGTTTCCTCAGTCGGCGGCCAGGTCCCCGTCTGGGCGCAGGATCTCCTGCGTGTCGCCAGAGCGGTGTATTTAGCGGATAAACGCTCCCTGCGGGAGTGGACACCGGACCGGTGGACCCGTCGAATCACCCTGGATGTGCAGCTGGTCGAGCCCGAACGATGGGATGAATCGGCGCTCGATGTGCTGACGAAGCTGTTAACCGCGTTGACGAGCGATATGTGGGATATTTCAGTGTCCCGCGGCGCAATACCTGATATCTTCACACCCCCCTTAGTAGGTGGCTGGAGCGCCGACGAGATCATGCTGTTCTCGGGCGGGATTGACTCCACCGCATATCTCGCTGAAGCGGTCACTCGCGACGATGGGCCGCTACTCCTCATCTCCTATTACGAGCAGAAGATCAAATCTTGTATCGATGATATTTACGAAGCGACGAGGAGAAACGGGGCGCGGCGAACCGAATACCACCCGATCTCGGCCCGGGTGCGGGATTGGCAGAAGACCAGGCTGGAGCCGTCCAGTCGCTCCCGTGGCCTGCTGTTTATGGCGACCGCGGTGTACGCCGCGGCGGCGCACCGCGCCGTGACAGTGACGGCACCCGAGAACGGCCAGCTCGCGATCAACCCGGCGATAACCGAAAGTCGGTTGGGAGCCTGCTCCAGTCGTTCGGTGCACCCGTACGTGCTTGATCTGCTCAACACCCTTATCCGCCGGCTCGGCGGAGAGGTACGCGTGAGCAACCCCTACACCGACCTGACCAAGGGCGAGGTGTGCGAACGAGCCCGGGACGCCGGCCTGGATCGGGAGGTGATCTGGCGTACCGTCAGCTGCAGCAGCCCGCCGATCATGCGACGCAATGGGGGATACCACTGCGGCTACTGTTTCCCCTGCCTGGTACGCAGGTCCGGCCTGCTGGCCGCCTTCGGGGAGGACCGGACCGGCTACGACGTGGAGTTCTGGAACACCACGCGGAGCGCCAAAAAAGACGCCCACGCCCTGCGCCGGTGGTTGGCGCGCCCCTTCCGCACGACGGACTTGATCGCCGATATGCCCCTGCCGGCCGGTCTCACCGCGAGCTCCCTGATGCCTGTGTTACGCCGAGGGCGGCGTGAACTGATCGACATGTTTCAGCGCCTGGTACCCGCCGACAGTGATTTCCTCCAGAACTGGCGGCCCGCCGACGCGCATCGTCGGGACGCACACGGCCCTGTGACCACGAGGAGCGCTCAACCCGTTCCCAAGCCACGACAACCGCTGCGGGACGAGTACCGGCCGGCGGTGCCCAGGCCACGACAGGCGTGGTCCGGAGAATCCACACAGCCGCGTACCTTGTAAACCGCGGGTACGGCTGGGCCGCGAAGCGCGCTCACCAGGCCCGGAGCCCGACCGGGAAAGCGGTGTCCATGCTCGTCGCGGGCGTACCGACGCCGTCGAAGATCACTGCCCGGAGGGCTGGGGTTCCCGTACGCTCCTGGGTGCCGCCACCCATGGCCGAGCCGCGTCCACACCAGGCTGAACCGTGGCCAGGGCCGGCCAGGGATGGTAGCGGGCGATCCATGATCGGACCGGCGACCAGGACCGGGGGTATCGATGACCGAACAGCTGACCAACTGGGCGGGCACCATCACCTTTCAGGCGCGGCGTCTCCACCGCCCCTCCTCAGTGGAGGAGTTACAGGAGCTGGTGGCGCAGTCAGAGCGGGTTCGCGCGCTAGGTACGGGGCACTCATTCAATCCCATCGCCGACTCCCCTGGGGACTTGGTCTCGCTGGCTGGCCTGCCGCGGACCGTCGAGATCGACCGGGAGCGGGGACGCGTCACCATCGACGCCGGGATCCGGTACGGAGACTTGGCGGTTGAGTTGGAGGCGGCGGGCTACGCCCTGCCTAACCTCGCCTCACTGCCGCACATCTCGGTGGTGGGGGCATGCGCCACCGGGACGCACGGCTCGGGGGAGCGTAACGGCAACCTGGCCACATCGGTGGCGGCGGTGGAGATGGTCACCGCCGACGGGGAGCTGGTGACGCTGAGCCGGGACTCCGGTGACGAGCGGTTCAACGGGGCTGTGGTCAGCCTGGGCGCCTTAGGGATCGTGACTAAGCTGACGTTGGATGTCGTACCGACGTTCCAGATTCGCCAGTACGTGTATGAGAACCTGCCGCGTCCGGCGCTGGAAAAGCACTGGGATGAGATCTTCGGTAGCGCCTACAGCGTGAGCCTGTTCACCGACTGGCGGGGGACGGATATCAATCAGGTGTGGCTCAAGCAGCGGGTCGACGCGGCGGATGCGACGCCTCCGCCCGCCCAGTGGCTGGGCGCGGTCCTCGCCGACGGTCCGCGGCACCCCATCCCCGGGATGCCGGTGGAGAATTGCACCGAACAGATGGGGGTGGCGGGTCCGTGGCATGTCCGCTTGCCGCATTTCCGGTTGGAGTTCACCCCCAGCAACGGCGAGGAGATGCAGTCTGAGTACATGGTGCCCCGGCATCTGGCATTGGAGGCCTTGGAAGCGATCAGTCAGATCCGGGACCAGATCGCTCCGTTGCTGCAGATCTGCGAGATCCGCGCCATCGCCGCGGACGAGCTGTGGATGAGCCCGAACTACCAGCGCGACACCGTGGCCTTCCACTTCACCTGGGTGAAGGATCCTGCGGCGGTGACAAAGGTGGTGGCCGCCTTGGAGGAGCGGTTGGCGCCGCTGGCGGCCCGACCTCACTGGGGGAAGGTGTTCACGACCAGCCCGGAGCAGATCCAACAGTTGTACGCGCGGTGGTCCGACTTCCGGGACCTGATGAACTCCTACGACCCCGCCGGAAAGTTCCGGAACGCGCTGTTGGAGCGCTACTTCCCGGCCTCATAGTCCCCAGTGGAATAACCGCTATGTCCATAGTGGACTAAAGAGTATCGGCTTACTCATCCCAGGTCTCGGTGTCGTGGGAGCGCTCGGTGGGTGACGTGACGGGGCAGCGTGGCCATTCAATGACCAGGCTCGCTCGGTGCGGTCACCCCCGGTAGCACAGGCTAGGCCGAGCGCTCCTTAGCGCCGATACGAGGGAACGGTTTGGTGGAGAAGACGACCTCGACGGGAACCTCGAAGTATTCGGCGATGCGGAGAGCGAGGTAAAGGCTCGGGCTGTACTCGCCGCGTTCGAGGTACCCGATGGTCTGGTAGTGCACCCCGAGCGCCTCGGCCAGTTGACGACGGGATATCCCACGTTCGGTACGCAGCACGGCGATCCGGTTGTAGACCACCTCGCTCATCGCGTCCAGTCCTTCCTAGAACCCGTCTGTTTCTGGCCGTGGGCGCCGTCGCCGGGAGGCAGGGGCGGTGGTCTATCCAAGGTGACCGGTGCCCATCCGGTGGTATCCGGTCCACCCCCACTCACCGCCCTGTCGTCCGGCCGGCGTGACGAGCGTCGTTCAGGGGCCACGACGCACAGCGCTCCGGGTAACGACGACACCCGATTGTGGATGATGCTCGACGCGTCGGACATGCGGTCTCATGCCCTCACCTCCATCCGGGGTTAGAAGGTGCGTTGCAGGGCCTTCTCGCGGCGGGCAGCCACGCTGGAGCCAGACTCGCGTCGCGCCATCCGGCGCAGCACGATCGGCGCCACGATCAGCCCGACCACAGCCCACGCCGCCAGGACGCCAAAGGTTTCCCAGTGACGCCAGGAATCGGCGATCTCCACGGTCACCATGGCGTCGGGCAACATCGCCGATCGCATACCCAGGCCCAGCCAGTAGATCGGGAATACTTGCGCGATTCCCTGCAGCCAGCCGGGGTACTCCGTAATCGGGTAGAAGATTCCGGAGATCCCGATCAGTGCCATGTTGGGGACCATGATGACGCCCATGTTGCGGGCATTGGAGATGATGGAGCCGAGCACCGCGCCGATCGGCATCGTGGCTAACAGACCTATAGGGATCAGCCAGGCCAAGGTCAACCACACGTGGGGATCACTGAGCTGGAGGCCGTCGAACAGCGAGGAGCCGGCCAGCAACAGAAGCAGGAAGCTGACCAGGCTCATCCCCGTCACCAGGACGATCTTGCGTACCAGGTAGCCGATCATGCCGTGGGGGATCGCCTTGGCGCGCAGGAGGGTGCCGTCCTCGCGGTCAATGACCAGGATCGCCGCGGTCGACATCAGCCCGGTGAAGGCGATGCCCATACCCAGCGTGCTGGGGAGCGTCATCGTCGCCAGTGAGAACCCCGTGTTTTGAACCTCGGAGTTCCGCATGAAGAACATGACGAGGATCATGATCACGGGCGGGAAGAGGTAGTTCCACAGGTCCTGCCCGTTCGTGAAGGTCTGCCGCAGTTCGATCCGGCCCGCCGTCAGACCAGCGCGGATCGCCGTGAGCACTGGGCGTGTGGTGCTCATCCAGCCACCTCCTGAAACCGCCGTACCGCGGCGTCGCGTTGGCCGGACTCGTGCTGGTGCACCAGGGTCATGTAGGTGTCCTCCAGGCTGGTCCGGCGTACCTCCAGGTCCTCGATAGCGTCGCCGTACTGCGCGAATAGCTCGCGAACAAACCGGGTGGCGTCCACTGTGGAGTGAACATGGCGTTGGCCGCCATGACTCCAACGCACCTCGGCCCGCGGGGATATCCGACGGGCCAGCTCTTCGGCGGAGCCGTCGGCGATGATCTGACCAGCAGCCAGGATCAGGATCCGGTCGGCCAGTTTCTCGGCCTCATCCAGATCGTGGGTGGTCAGCAGGATCGTGGTGGCGTCGTCGGAGAGTTGGTGCATCAGGTCGTGGAATTCCCGCCGGGCCGCCGGGTCGAAGCCGACCGTGGGTTCGTCCAGGAACAGCACCTCTGGACGCCCCACCAGCCCGACCGCCACATCCAGGCGGCGCCGCTGTCCACCGGATAACTGGCTGAGTTTCTTGTGGGCATGCTTGGTGAGCCCGACCGCCTCGATCAGGTCGTCGACGGGCCAGGGGCGGCGGACCTGATCTGTGGAATAGGGGGCGTAGAAGGCTCCCAGATGCTCCAGCAGTTCCCGAACCCGCCATTTGCCGTGGTCCCGCCAGGATTGGAGCACCACTCCCAACCGGGCGCGCCACCGCTCGTCCCCGTGTGCGGGGTCTACCCCCAGCACGCTGACGTGGCCGGCCGAGCGCATGCGGAAGCCTTCCAGGATCTCAATCGTCGTGGTCTTGCCCGCTCCGTTAGGGCCGAGCAGGGCCAGCACCTCGCCTCGGCGCGCGGTGAACGTGACCCCCTGCAGGACGTCCTGTGAGCCGTACCGCATCCGCAGGTCGCGGACATCGAGCACGGTGAGCTCGTCCGGCGGCCGGACGCCTGGCGTCGGCGTATCTGACGCACTCACCACCGTCATAGGTGTCTACCTTCCTGTTCAACTTGTGCGATGTAATGTAGCAGATGTACTACATACCTCTGTAGTAGTGCTACTGAACGGTGGTGAGGTGGTCAGAAGCATGGAGGCTCGACGCTGCCCTGCGTCAGCTCCTGGCGCATGGCGATGCGGACTTGTTCAGGTCAGCGGGGGAGTGATCTGAGAACAGGGAGGCCAGCCCAGCTACCCGACGTTGTTACGTGGACGGTCTCATGTGGACCCTATGGGCTCATGGGCCGGTGGCCTCGGAAGAGTGACCCGGGGAGTCGGGAGCGTCAGCGGCGTCGGCCTCTGACGGGGACACCGTCTCTGCCGTGGTTGACGAGTCGTCGACCTCCACCACGTCGGCGATCACGACCGTGATGTTGTCCGGGCCACCCGACTCCAGCGCCGCATCCACCAGCTGACGCGCGCACTCCTTTCGATCTGGATGGGAGCGCAGGAGCGTCGCGATGGTTTCGTCGGTGACCACGTCGGACAGGCCGTCGCTGCACAGCAGAAGTCGGTCAGCGACCTGGGGCGCCAACTCCCGACACGTGACTTTCATCTGCGAATTGCCGTGTACGGCCCGGGTGATCAGTGAGCGTCGTGGATGGTGACGGGCCTCTTCCGCGGTCAACAGGCCCTGATCGACCAAGTCCTGGACAAAGGTGTCGTCTCGAGTCAGGCGCTGCAGTTCGTCGTCACGGAGCAGGTAAGCCCGGGAGTCTCCTACATGGAGCAGGAATATTCGGTCAGATACCAACAGAATGGCAGTGACCGTCGTGCCCATACCGGCACGAGAGGGGTCCTCCGCCACCGCTTGCCGGATATCCCGGTTGGCCACCTCCAGGGCAGCCAACAGCTCGGAGGTCGGATCAGAGGCCTCATCGGTGTGAGAGGCCTCTTCCAAGGGGGAGAGCGCGCGGATGACGATGTCGCTGGCCAGTTCCCCTGCGGGTCCGCCGCCGATACCGTCAGCGACCACCAACAGCTGGGAACCGGCGTACATGGAATCTTCGTTGTTTTGCCGTATCCGGCCGATATCGGTCATCGCCACCGCGCGTAGTGTGAGGCTCATACTATCCAGGCTGCCAACAAGCAGAGCGGGGCGTCTGTACGCACTTCTGCGTATCGTTAGGCCATGATGCCGGGTCCCATGGTGGGTCGCGCCCGTCAGTTGGCGGAGCTCGTACGTGTCTGGTCCGTTGTCGCCAATAGCGACAACCCGGCATCCCGTGCGGCCGTGATCACCGGCGAGGCCGGCGTCGGCAAGAGCTTGTTGGTCGCTGTGGCGCTGGAGGAGTTCTCGCCACGGCCGGCGAGCGTGTTATTCGGGACCGCGCGGGTGCACTCCCCTGCGCCGTATGACTGGCTGGCCGCGGTGCTCGGCGGTCGGGATCTCAACGATCTGCCAGGGCCGCCGGATGCGTTAGCGTGGCTGGCCCAGCGCCCTGACGCGCCTCAGGAGCGGTACGCCCCCACCGCGATGCTGCGTTTGGCGGTACGCGTCGTCCGCGCCCTGGTGGGGGACGGGCCGGCGGTGCTGGTCGTCGAGGATCTGCATGCGCTCGATCCGGCCAGCCTCAACCTGATTGGAGAGCTGGCCCGTACTCCCGACCTGCCGGTGCTGTTGATAGTCACCAGTCAGCCCCCGGGGAGCGCGGTGGCGCCCCAACTGGCGGCCCGGACGCTGGCCCGGGTCTCCGGGACCCCTGGCGCGGTCCGGCAGCATCTGACGCCTCTGGGGCGGGCTGATGTGGCCGAGATGCTCCGTCACGCCTATGCCGGATGCGGTGAGGTGTCCGCCAAGGTGGTCCGGGCGGTGTGGGAGCGGACCGGCGGAAATCCGTACCTGGTGAATGAACTGTTGGCGACCGCCCGGCACCGGAGACCCGAAGCGTTGCTTTTAGAACCGCTGCCGGATCACCTCCGGCCCGCCACGTGCTCATCTGCGCCGGTGGCGGTTGATTTGACTGATCGTGAGATCGAAGTGCTGCGGTGTCTGGCGGCGGGCATGTCAAATAAGCAGGTAGCTCGGTCATTGGGTATCTCAATTCGGACCGTCGCCGTTCACGTGTCCAATCTGCTGCGCAAGACGCGCTCGGCGTCGCGGACCGAAGCGGCGTTGTGGGCCATCCGTCACGACCTGGTCAGGGACGTCGGTACTCCGGTGGCCTGAGTATCATGATCATGCAGCCGGAGTGTGTGTGATTAGCGATATGTCGCTCGCTAATCCGTCGGAAAATCCGGTTGATCCTGAAGGTCAGGTGTGTCGCTGGCGTGCGGCCAGAGAAATCCGCCGTTACAGACGGTCAGAAATCAAGGTCGGCGGCGGAGTGGGAAGGTGTACGAACAAGCCGCGCGAGGCAAAAGCCGAGCTGAGAGCGGGATTCAGCTCGTAAAGCTTCATGATCATTTTTCGCGCTGCGATGAGAAGTTATCTGGAATGATTCGAAAGTACTGATTCCCGGGTGGCGGTTCATCATGTTTTGGCTGGTGTACTCCCGTGAAGGACCGTTTTCCGGGGTGGTAAAGCAACTTCTTGCCTACTGTACGATTTGATGGTTACTTATATAGGCAGACCTTCAAGTCATCGGTCCAATGGGGAGGCGACGATGGCTGCCGTCGTGCGAGAAGACACGCGTGAACAGGCTGAACAGCTGGTGGAGCGGTGGCGTCGGGAGTCCACTGCGGACAGTCCGGCTGGGCCTTTGTACGCCGGTGGTGAGTACGTCGAAACTGACATCATCTACGCG
>Ga0207873_1001812_pt1 | contig 19386 bp, 19 predicted proteins | sample BGWIniCompost_FD_187373 | JGI IMG/M metagenome (GOLD analysis project Ga0207873, IMG submission 187373) | Cellulose adapted compost microbial communities from Newby Island Compost Facility, Milpitas, CA, USA - BGW Initial Compost (SPAdes)... ...
TTAGTCCTCGCGGCCCGGCGGGGACCATAACGTGGCCCTCCGTGCAGGGAACCATAACCTGGCCAACCGGCCAAGTTATGGTTCACTACACATGACGGGCGTTGCGGCAGGCGCGGGGATGGTGGGCCCGGTAGGACTCGAACCTACGACCAAGGGATTCACTCGCTCCGCCGTTTCCGGCGGGAGTGGACTATCTCTTCACCCGCGGGCGACTCGCCCGGTAGGGTGCGGGACGCTCGAGCCTGTCATTAAGAGCGCTTTCGAAAGCGGGCGTAGCCTGCGCTTCCGAGCTCTCAGGTAGTCTCTGCACCTTCCGGCGGTGCACCGCCGGCTTGGCTCAGGGTTGCCGGCGCGGGTGCGCTACGGTTTCCCTGAATTCATCCCGTCCACTTCGCGGCTTTCACCGCGAAGGCACCTTTCGATGAGTCCCCTGCTCTAACCAACTGAGCTACGGGCCCAACCCGGCCGGTAGTCTACCATCAACCGCATGGGCGGTCCGCCCGCGCGGCACTCGGGCGAGTGCCCGTTCGAGTTGTCGACGGCACGCCGTGCCGTGAGAATGGACCGATGCAAGATCACACGCGCCGCGCGGCACTTCGCGTCGTCATCGACAAGCTCGAAGCGACGATGCGCGAGGCGGATCAATGGGAGACCGAGCCGCCGCCCGCCCACCTGCTCGAGAGCACCGAGCCGTTCTGCTGCGACACGCTGACGTTCCTGCAGTGGGTGCAGTGGATGATGATTCCAAGGATGCGGGAGATCCTCGAGAACTACGAGGAGCTGCCGCGGACGAGCGCGATCCTTCCGTACGCCGAGGAATTCGTGTCGGGCAATTCGCACGGCCGCGAATTGCTGCGGCTGATCGGGCGATTCGACGAGCTCATTTCCGCGTGAGGCGACGCGTTGCCGCCGGTCCCGGGTGACGGGCGCGAGCATCACCAACTGAAGCCTACGGCGGCATACGTAACGGTCGGCCATGCGGCTTCGCTCGCGTGCGCTTCCCATGATCCGAGGCCATGGCTACCATGGGGCGCGATTCGGTCCGCAGGCATCCGCGTCCGTCAGGAATTCCGCATGGCAGTCCACCGCTTCGGCTTGCGCAGCTTTCTCGTGCGCCTCGCGTTTTCCGCCGTCCTCGTTCTGCTCACGTTCAATCCAACGCGCTTTTCGTATATCCATTGGCTGCAAGAGTCGTTCGTGAACAGCCGCCTCGGCCCGGCGCATGCGCTCGCCGGCGTCGTCGTGCTCGCGGGCTGGGCCATTCTGCTCCGCGCGACGACTCGCTCGCTCGGCCTGTGGGGAATGCTGATCGGCGCGGCCTTCTTCGGCACGCTGATCTGGTTCCTCATCGGCATGGGCTGGCTCACGCTCGACCAGCGGAGCGAGATCACCTGGATCGCGTTGATCTGTCTCTCCGGGCTGCTCGCGCTCGGTCTCTCGTGGTCGCACGTGCGGCGGCGCCTGACCGGGCAGGTCGACGTCGACGACGTTGACGTTTGAGCGCGCAAAAAGAAAGGGTCTGACCCTTTCGGGCCAGACCCTTCGCGGAAACACGCGGCTTCGCGCGTCTCAGTCGTCGATCAGGAAGCTGCGGAGCTGATCCGACCGCGACGGATGGCGGAGCTTCCTGAGCGCCTTCGCCTCGATTTGACGAATGCGCTCGCGCGTCACGTCGAACTGCTTGCCGACCTCTTCCAGCGTGTGATCGGTGTTCATGTCGATGCCGAAGCGCATCCTGAGCACCTTCGCCTCGCGCGGCGTGAGGCCCGCGAGGACCGCATGCGTGGTCTCCTTCAGGCTCTCCTCGGTCGCGACGTCGAGCGGCGAGGGCGACGTCGTGTCCTCGATGAAATCCCCGAGATGCGAATCCTCGTCGTCGCCGATCGGCGTCTCCATCGAGATCGGCTCCTTCGCGATCTTCAGCACCTTGCGGACCTTGTCCTCCGGCATGTCCATCCGCTGCGCGAGCTCCTCCGGCGTCGGCTCGCGGCCCATCTCCTGCAGCATCTGCCGCGAGATGCGGTTCAGCTTGTTGATCGTCTCGATCATGTGAACCGGAATGCGGATGGTCCTCGCCTGGTCCGCGATCGAGCGCGTGATCGCCTGGCGGATCCACCACGTCGCGTACGTCGAGAACTTGTATCCGCGGCGGTACTCGAACTTGTCGACCGCCTTCATCAGGCCGATGTTGCCCTCCTGGATCAGGTCCAGGAACTGCAGGCCGCGGTTCGTGTACTTCTTCGCGATCGAGATCACGAGACGCAGGTTCGCCTCGACCATCTCCTTCTTCGCGCGACGGGCTTGCGCCTCGCCGAGCGAGATCTGGCGGTTGATCTCCTTGATCTCGGCGATCGACAGCATCGCCTGCTGCTCGATCTTCTGCAGGCGCTTCTGCGCGCGCAGGATCTCGTCCTTCAGCTTCGCGAGCTGCGACGAGTGCTTGCGCTTCGCACGGATGTGCTTGTCGACCCAGTCGAGATTCGTCTCGTTCTTCGGGAAGCTCGCGAGGAAGTCCTTGCGCGGCATGCCCGCGTCGCGCACGCACAGCGCCATCACCTGCCGCTCGTACGTGCGGATCGAGTTCACCATGTCGCGAAGCTGCGCGACCATCTGGTCGAAGATCTTCGGCGCGAGCTTCAGCTCCATGAAGTCCGTCGTGAAAGCCTTCAGCGCCTTCTTCGTCTGCGCGTTGCGCCCGCCGTGCTGCGTCAGCAGCTCGACGTAGCGCTTGTGCAGGCGCTTCAGCTTCTTCATGCGCTTCGCGACTTCCTCGGGATCGGGTCCCGTCTCCGCGACCGCTTGCGGCGCATCCTCGTCGTCCTCGTCGTCGCCGTCGTCCGACGCCGCCTCGCGCTCGTCGATCTCGGTCTGAGCGTTCGGCTCGGCAATCTCCGCGTTCGGGTCGATGAAGCCGACGATCACGTCCTGAAGGCGAGCCTCGCCCCGCTGCACCTGCTCGTAGGCCTCGTTCAGCAGCTCGAACGTGGGGGGGAACTGCGCGAGCGCCTGGCGCACCTGGTCCAGGCCTTCCTCGATCCGCTTCGCGATGCGGATTTCCCCTTCGCGAGTCAGCAGCTCGACAGTACCCATCTCGCGCATGTACATTCGTACAGGGTCCGTCGTTCGGCCGAACTCGCTGTCGACCGTCGCGAGCGCCGCAGCCGCCTCTTCCGCCGCGTCGTCGTCGGTCGAGACGGCCGAGTCGGACAGGAGCAGGGACTCCGCGTCCGGCGCCTTCTCGAAGACGGGGATGCCCATGTCATTGATCATGTTGACGATATCCTCGATCTGCTCGGGATCGACGATATCGCTAGGCAGATGATCGTTGACTTCGGCGTACGTCAGGAAACCCTGCTCTTTGCCCTTGGCAATCAAGAGCTTGAGTTGGGACTGACGCTCGTCTTCCTGAGGATGAGAGGCGGTATCCATAGACTCTGGTTCCTCGTTCGGGCGGCTAAAAAACAGCGCACTTTAGCGCAATCCGGCCTGCCTAGGCTATGCCGTGCTCACGTTTTGTGATGGCAGCCGGGTCGATTAGTTCAAGTCTCTACGTCAAGTTGCGACGTCCGTCGGCACCGAGCCGCGCCCGGCGCAGCGCCTCGGCCTGCTCTCGCTTCCGCGCGGCGACGGCATGGTCCCGCACGATACGCTCGAGGGCATCCCGCAGCACTGCGGCGGCGGCTGTGTCGTCTTCCACGAGCGGCGGCTCTTCCGCCGCGAGTCTCACGATATGTCTTTCGTCCGGATCGTCCCGGAAGCGCTCGATGAGCCCGGCGAGCTTAAGATCGGGGCGCTCCCGCGCGAGTTCAAGCACGCGCCGGAGCAGCGCGGCCCCCGGCTCGTCGACCTCGTCGAGCCCCGCGACCTCACCCGCGAGCGCCACGGCCCCGGGGTGGTGGAGCACGAGCGTGATCGTTCGGCCGATCGCGGAGCGGCCCCTGCGGGGCGGCGGCGGGGCGACGGGGCGATCGCGCGTCGGGGCCGCGGCCTGCGGCTCGAGCAGCGCGACGAAACGCGACTGTTCGATTCCCGTAAGCCGCGCAAGTTCCTCGATCAATAGCTCCCGATAGACGCCGGCGGGGATCCGAGCGAGCAGGGGCTTCGCCTCGGCGACCAGGCGCGCCCGCCCGTCGACATCTTTCGTGTCGATTCGCGTCGCTAGCTCCTCGATCAGGAAAGTCGAGAGCGGCAGCGCTTCGGCCATCAGGCGGCGGAAGGCTTCCGGACCCTGCCCGCGTACGAGCGAATCCGGATCCTCTCCTTCCGGCAACAAGAGGAACTTGATCTCGACCTTGCCGCCGGCGAACGGCAGGACCGTCTCGAGCGCCCGCCACGCCGCCTTCCGGCCCGCGTGGTCGCCGTCGAAGCAGAAGATGACCCGATCCGACAGGCGGGTCAGGCGGCGGACGTGATCGGCGGTCGTCGACGTGCCGAGCGTCGCCACGGCCGGGCCGACGCCGAACTGCGCGAGGCTCGCGACGTCGAGATAGCCCTCGACGACGAGAATTTCGGCGGGGCGCCCCGGCGTGCCGCGGGCCTCGAAGAGCCCGTAAAGCTCGCGCCCCTTGTGGAAGACCGGCGACTCGGGCGAGTTCAGGTATTTCGGCTCACCGGCGCCGATCACCCGGCCGCCGAAACCGATCACGTCGCCGCGTGCATTCCGGATAGGAAACATAATCCGGTCGCGGAAACGGTCGTAGACGCGACCGCTCTCGCCGCGGACCAGGAGTCCCGCCTCGAGCAGCCGCGCGATGCGCTTCTCGTCGCCGCGGCCGAGCGCTTTCAAGACCGTGTCCCAGGCGTCGGGCGCGTAGCCGAGACCGAAGCGCCCGGCCGTCGCGCCGTCGATGCCGCGCCGCTTCAAGTATTCGATCGCCTTCGGCGTCTCTCGCAGGTGCCGCCGGTAGAGCTGATCGGCCTCGTGGAGGAGGGGTATCAGCCCATCGTCCGTGGGCTGCGGATCCGTCCGCGCGACCTCGGGCACGGGGAGCCCGACCATCTCGGCGAGCGCCTCGACCGCCTCGCGGAAACCGAGGTTGTCGTAGCGCATCAGAAAGCCGAGCGCGGTGCCGTTCGCGCCGCAGCCGAAGCAATGGAAGAAGCCCTTCGACGGACTCACCGTGAACGACGGGGTCTTCTCGTTGTGAAACGGGCAAAGCCCCTTGTAGTCGCGGCCCGCTTTCTTCAACGCGACGCGTGAGCCGACCACGTCGACGATATCCGCTCTCGCGATCAGCTCATCGATGAAGGTTTGCGGGATTCGGCTCATCCGCCGGCCGGTCGGGATCGGCTGAGCGGAGTCGAATCGAAGCAGCGGGCTTCGCAGCCGTGGCGGTCTCCGCCGCTACTCGTCCGCGAGCGCGGCGCGGACACGGGAGTTGACCTCGCGCATGTCGGCACGGCCCGCGGCCTTCGATTTCAACGCCGCCATCACCTTCCCGATATCGTTGAGACCTCGGGCACCGACCTCGTCGATCGTGTCGGCGATCAGCTCGTCGAGCTCCTCGTCGGTCAAAGGCTCCGGCAGGTAGCTCTGCAGCACCGCAATCTCGGCCTCTTCCTTCTCGACGAGGTCCTCGCGGCCGCCCTCCCGGTACTGCGCGAGCGCGTCCCGGGCCTGCTTGATCATCCGCTCGAGGACGCCTTGCACGCCTGCGTCGTCGAGCGGATGACGGGAATCGACCTCACGTTGCTTGATCGCGGCGAGCGCGAGACGCAACGCACCGAGCCGCACCTTGTCGCCGGAGCGAAGGGCGGCCTTCATGTCCTCTTCCAAACGGCCCTTGAGAGACATCGGACCGAGACCGGATCGTGTTTTCGGGAATCAGTATAGGCGCTGCCGCCGTGACAGTAGACGGGCGTTGCGTTTCAGGTGGCGCTTGATCGCGGCCGCCTTCTTGCGCTTGCGCTCCTGCGTCGGCTTTTCGTAGTACTCTCGTCTGCGGAGCTCTGTCAGAATACCCGCCTTTTCGCAGGCGCGCTTGAAGCGGCGCAACGCGGCATCGAAATGTTCGCTTTCTCTTACTCGGACGCTTGGCATCAAGTACTCGCGTGACTGGTTGAACGACGGCGGCGGTCCCGCCATCCGAGCCGGGTATCGTACTCCCCGGCCGAGCGGAGTGTAAAGGGGCGTCTGGGAGCCACCCACCATGCTGGTCCTCGGCATCGAAACGAGCTGCGACGAGACGGGCGTCGCGTTGTACGACACGCGGCGCGGCCTCGTCGCCGAAGCGCTCGCGACCCAGACGGCGATCCACGCGCCGTTCGGCGGCGTCGTGCCCGAGCTCGCGTCGCGGGACCATATCGCGAAGCTCGCTCCGATGGTCCGGCACGTCCTGGCGCAAGCTGCCATCGAGCCGAAAGACCTGGACGCCGTCGCGTACACGGCGGGGCCCGGGCTGATCGGCGCGCTCATGGTCGGCGGCGCGTTCGCGGCGTCGCTCGCCTACGGGCTCGGCATCCCGGCGGTCCCTGTGCACCACATGGAGGGACACCTCCTCGCCGCGATGCTCGAGCCGAATCCGCCCGCGTTTCCGTTCGTCGCGCTGCTCGTTTCCGGGGGGCATTCCCTGCTCGTCGACGTTGCCGGCCTCGGGCGCTATCGAATCGTCGGCGCATCGCTCGACGACGCGGCCGGCGAGGCCTTCGACAAGGTCGCGAGGCTGCTTGCGCTGCCTTACCCGGGCGGCCCCGCGCTGGCCGCGCTGGCCGAGCGCGGCGATCCCGAGCGATTCGCGTTCCCGCGGCCGCTGAAGGGGCAGGGGCTCGACATGAGCTTCAGCGGTTTGAAGACCGCCGTGCGGCTCGCGATCGAAGCGGAGCGCGACGCGGGGCGGCTGACGGACGAGGTGCGTGCGGATATCGCCGCCGGTTTCCAGGCGGCCGTCGTCGACACCCTGGTCGACAAGTGCCGGCTCGCGATCGAGCGGACCGGCCGCGAGCGGCTGATCGTCGCGGGCGGAGTGGGCTCGAATCGGCGGCTTCGCGCCGCGCTCGACGACGCGGGCCGCGAGCACGGCTTCGAGGTGCGTTATCCGCGGCCTGCGCTTTGCACGGATAACGGCGCGATGATCGCGTACGCCGGGGCGTGTCGCGCGGCGTCCGTTCCCGCCGAGCCCGCGCCCGGTATCATCGCGCGCCCGCGCTGGTCGCTCGAGGAGCTCGAGCCGCCGGAGATCGCATCGACGGCCCGGACGCCGAGCGCGGCACGGCGCGTCGGCCGGTCGGCTGCCCGCGAACACTGACAACTGGGAGAAGCGGCGTGGACATCGTTTTCGTGCGCGATCTGCGTGTGGAGACCGTGATCGGCATCTGGGATTGGGAGCGGCACATCAGGCAGATCGTGAGCATCGATCTCGAGATGGGCACGGATATTCGCCGCGCGGCACAGTCCGATTCGATCGAGGACACGCTGAATTACAAGGACGTGGCGAAGCGGGTGATCGCGCACGTCGAGAGCACGCACTTCGCGCTCGTCGAGGCGCTCGCCGAGTCGGTCGCGAAGATCGTCATCACGGAGTTCGGCGTTCCATGGCTTCGCGTCTCGGTCGCGAAGCCTGGCGCCGTCGAGGGATCGAGGGAGGTCGGCGTCGTCATCGAGCGCCGCACGGAGGATTATGGTTGAGGTCTATGTCGGCGCCGGCAGCAATATCGAGCCCGCTCGCCATCTCAAGCTCGCGGCCGCGGCGCTGGCCGAGCGTTTCCCCGGGCTTCGGTGCTCGGACGTCTACCGCAGTCCCGCTTTCGGCTTCAGCGGCGCGCCGTTCCTGAACATGGTCTTCGCGTTCGAGTTCACGGGCTCGCCGGACGACGTCGAGCGCGAGCTGCACGACATCGAGTACGAGGGCGGCCGAGTGCGTCGCGGCGAGCGGTTCTCGTCGCGAACGCTCGATCTCGATCTGTTGCTCTTCGGCGGAATGGTCGATGCCGATCGCAGGCTGCCGCGCGACGACGTGCTGCGCTATCCGTTCGTGCTCGGTCCGCTCGCGGAGATCGCCGCCGACTTGCGCCATCCGCTGACGGGCCGGCCGATCGGCGTCGAGTGGGCCGAGCGGCGTGCGGCAGCGACCCGGCTCGAGCGGATCGGTCCGCTCGAGCGCGCGGCGTAAGCGCTGGATCGCTACCAGCCGATGCTTCGGCCGCCGTCGACGGCGAGGATCTGGCCGGTCACGTAGGTCGCGTCGCGGACGAGGTACAGCACCGCGGAGGCGATGTCCTCGGGCGCGCCGGTCCGCTTCAGCGGCACCTGTCTCAGGATCGTCTGCTGCACGTTTTCCGGGATCCCGCCCTCGGGCCAGAGAATCGCGCCGGGCGAGACGCCGTTCACGCGGATCTCGGGCGCGAGGTCCTTGGCGAGCGAGCGCGTCAGCATCGCGAGCCCCGCTTTCGCGGGGCCGTACACGACGTGGTGTCTCAGCGGCCGTTGCGAGTGGATGTCGACGATGTTGACGATCGAGCCGTGCGCCGCCTTGAGATACGGCAGCGCGGCCTGCGCGAGGAAGAGCGGCGCCTTCAGGTTGCTGTCGATCAGGTCGTGCCACTGCTCCTCGGTGACGGTCCCGAGCGGCGTCGGATAGAACGTCGACGCGTTGTTCACGAGGATATCGAGGCGCCCGGTGCGCGCGATCACCTCGGCGACGATGCGTTCGGTCTCGGGAACCTTACGGATATCGCCGCCTACGGTGAAGGCGGAATTCGCGCGCGCTTCGTTGAGCTGCGCCGCGACGCGCTCGGCGTCGTCGGCGGAGCGGAAATAATGCACGGCCACGTTCGCGCCGGCCCCGTGCAGCGTGCGCGCGATCGTCGCGCCGATTCGCTTGCCCGCGCCGGTGACGAGCGCCCATCGGCCTTCGAGAGAGACTTGCCGTTCTTGCACAGCGATTCCAACGAGCCCGAGTTGCAGGTAAGGGTACACTAGAGTCGCAGCCCGGCCACCCGGCGGACTCGGGTGACCGAACGGAACAGTCGTCCCGCCCGCGCAAAGCAACGAATTCATGCGTCCCACGAGCATCGAGCACACCCTGCCGCGCCCGGACGAGGCGTCGCTCGCACGAAGCCGCGCGCTTGCCGCGCGGATTCGCGACGCGATCGCCGAGGCCGGCGGTTGGATCGGTTTCGAGCAGTATGTGCAGCTCGCGCTCTACGAGCCCGGGCTCGGTTACTACAGCGCGGACGGCGAGAAGATCGGCATCGGCGGCGATTTCGTGACCGCGCCGGAGCTCTCCAATGCGCTCGCGCGCGCGATCGCCGCGACGTGCGCGCCGTGGCTCGAGTCACTACCGTCGCCGACGATCCTCGAGCTCGGCGCCGGCCACGGCACGCTCGCCGCGCAGTGCCTCGACGCGTTCGAGGTGCTCGGGCTCACGAACGTCCGATATTTGATCCTCGAGACGAGCGGCACGCTGCGGCAGCGGCAACAGGAAACGCTCGCACGCTACGCCGGCCGGGTCGAATGGCTCGACGGGCTGCTCGATACCGAGCTCGAAGGCCTGATCCTCGCGAACGAAGTCGCGGACGCGTTGCCGTTCGAGCGTTTCGTGAAGCGCGGCGACGACGTCGTGCCGCTCGGCGTGCGCGTCCGCGAGGACGGGTTCGACTGGGCCGAGGGCGGCCGTGACCCTACGCTATCGAGAGCGGTTCGACGCATCGAGGCGTCGCTCGGTATGCCGTTGCCCGAAGGTTATCGCTCGGAGCTTCGGCTCGTGTTGCCCGCGTGGATCGCCACGCTCGGCGCGTGTCTCCTCCGCGGCGCGATGCTGCTCGTCGACTACGGCTATGCGCGCCGCGATTACTATCGCCCCGACCGATCGGGCGGCACGCTGATGTGTCATTACCGGCACCGCGCGCACGGCGACCCGTTCGTCTATCCGGGATTGCAGGACATCACCGCGTGGGTCGATTTCAGCGCGTGCGCGGAGGCGGGTCGTGCGGCCGGGCTTTCGGTCGCGGGCTTCACGACGCAGGCGCAGTTTCTCATCGAGGCGCTCGGCGACGCGCTGATCGGCGAGCGCGACCGCGAATCGCCGGCGAGGCTCGCCGCGCTCAAGACGCTGATCCTGCCCGGCGAGATGGGCGAGCGCTTCAAGCTCCTGCTGCTGACGAGGCGGGCCGACGGTCTCGCGCTGCCCGGACGGGATTTCCGCAGCCGGCTGTAGCGCCGCCGCCGGCCGATCAGCTCCACACCGCGCGGATCGCCTCGATGCGTGCACGGCGCAGCGCTTCGCCGAGCGCGGCGCCTTCGAGCCCCTGCGCTTTGAGCGGGGCGACGTCGACGGCCCGCGCGGCGGCGAGCGCGGCGCGAAGCCGCTCGCCCGGCTCGTACGGCTGGTCTTCGAACCCCTTGCGGCCGCGCGCGTCGGCCTCGCACGCGAGCAAGAACTGCTCGAACCGGTCCGGGCGGCGGAGGCCGTCGACGGCGTCGATCAGCTTCAGCACCGTCGCGGGCTTGAGCTCGCGCGCGCGATGCACGAGCCCGTGATAGCGCGCGACTCTCTCCGCGAGCTCCTTGTACGCGCGCGGCACCGGAAGCCGCTCGGACATCCGCTGCAGCAGCTCGACGGAGCGCATCTCGTGGCCGATATGCCGCGGCAGCATCTCTTTCGGCGTCGTGCCCTTGCCGAGATCGTGCGTCAGCGCCGCGAAACGGACGACCGGATCGTCCGAGAGCTTCGCGGCCATACGGAGCACCATCAAGATGTGCACGCCGGTGTCGATCTCGGGGTGCCAGCGCTCGGGCTGCGGCACGCCGAACAGCGCGTCGATCTCCGGGAATACCTTCGCGAGCGCGCCGCACTCGCGAAGCACCGAGATGAACACGTCGGGCCGGCTCGTCGCGAGCGCGCGCGCGGTCTCTTTCCATACGCGCTCGGGTCGCAGCGCGTCGACCTCGCCCGCGTCGACCATCTCGCGCATCAGCGCGAGCGTCTCGTCCGCGACCGTGAAGCCGAGCTCTGCGAGGTCCGCGGCGAAGCGTGCGGCGCGGAGCACGCGAACGGGGTCCTCGCGAAACGCATCGGACACGTGCCGGAGCTTTCGCGCCTCGAGGTCGCGGAGGCCGCCCCACGGATCGATCAATCGTCCCTCGCGATCGCGGGCCATCGCATTGATCGTGAAATCGCGCCGCGCGAGGTCCTGCTCCACGGTGATCGTCGGCGAAGTGTCGAACGTGAAGCCGGTATAGCCCGGCGCGACTTTGCGCTCGGTGCGCGCGAGGGCATACTCCTCGCCGGTCTCGGGGTGCAGGAACACCGGAAAGTCCTTCCCGACCGGCTTGAAGCCGAGCGCCAGCAGCTCGGCGGGCTCGGCGCCGACGACCAGCCAATCCCGCTCTCGGATCGGGCGCCCGAGAAGCGCGTCACGAACCGCGCCGCCCACTTCGTAAATTTCCATCGAGTCCGATCTTAACTCAGCCCCGCACGTGATAAGGTTGCGCGCCATGCGAATGCTGAAACTCGCCGCGCTGTTCTTGGCCTGCGCGATCACGCAGAGCTGCGCAGTGCCTTTCTATTGGCAGGCGGCGGCAGGTCAGCTCGAGCTGATACGTAAACGCACGCCGATCGAGCGCGTGCTCGCCGATCCGAACCAGGACGAGCAGGTCAAGGTGACGCTCGGCCGGGTTCCGGAGATTCGCCGTTTCGCCGTCGAGGAGCTCTACCTTCCGTCCAGCAAGAGCTACACCACGTACGTCGAGCTCGGCCGTCCGTATGTCGTCTGGAACGTGATCGCGACGGAGGAGTTCTCGGTCAATCCGAAGCGCTGGTGCTATCCGTTCACCGGCTGCGTCGCGTATCGCGGCTTCTTCAAGCTCGAAACCGCCGAACGGTTTCGTGCGTCGCTCGAGCGCAAGGGGCTCGATACGTATCTCGCCGGCGCGGCGGCGTACTCGACGCTCGGTTACTTCGCCGACCCCGTGCTCTCGACGATGCTCGCGGGAGGCGAGCAGTACGTCGCCTCGATTCTGTTCCACGAGCTCGCGCATCAGGTCGTCTACATCAAGGACGACAGCGCGCTCAGCGAGGCGTTCGCGACGGCCGTCGAGGAGTACGGCACGGAGCGTTGGCTCGCGCGTCACGCCGACGCCGAGGCGCTCGAGCGCTATCGCCGGAAGATCCGTTATCGGCTCGAGTTCTCTGCGCTCGTGTCGCGGCAGCAGGACCGGCTGCGCGCCATCTTCGCGGAAGACCTGCCGCCCGAGGAGATGCGGGCCCTCAAGGCACGCGCGTACGAGCAGATGCGCGAGGAATACGCCGCCTTGAAAGCGGCATGGGGCGGCGCGACCGACTACGATCGCTGGTTCGAGCAGCCGTTGAACAACGCGGCGCTCGCGTCGATCGCGACGTATCGGCGCTGGCTGCCGACCTTGAAGGCGCGGCTCGAGGAACTGGGGCCTCGGGCGTTCTACGCGGAGATGACCGAGCTTGCCGAAATGTCCGATATCAGCCGGCAGCTCGTCCTCGAGTCGTGGCAGAACGAGCTCGGGGAACGGCGCGTCGCGGACACCACGTAGACACTTTTCCTCATACGCGCGGCCGCGGCCGGCGTCGCGCGAGATAGCTCGGCACGATCGCGCTCATCGGCCTCGGCTCGATGCCGAGCGCGGCGAAGCCGTTCTCCCCGCAGATCCCAGCGACGCCGAGCGAAGCGAAATTGTCGAGCGAGAACGGCTTGCCGGGCAGGAACTCGCCGACCCACGCCTGCATTCGCCCGAGGCCTTTCGGCAACGGCACGATCGCGCGCTTCAGGCCGAGCTGATCTCGAACGAAGTGCACGACCTCGTCGAGCGTGTAGATATCCGGCCCGCAGAGCTCGTACGTGCGGCCGATGGTATGGCTGTCCTCGAGCGCGATCGCGAACGCGCGCGCGACGTCATCGACATAGACCGGCGACATCCGCGAATCCGCGCACGCGAGCGGCAGCACCGGCGTGAGCTTCAAGAGCCGCGCGAAACGATTCGTGAACGAGTCGCGCGGGCCGAAGATCACCGACGGCTTGAAGATCGTGAAGCGAATGCGTGGGTGGCTGCGGATGAGCTGCTCCGCCTGGCCCTTCGTCCGTAGATAGTGGCTCGGGGCTCGCGCGGCTTCCGCTTTGAGCGCGCTCATGTGGAGCAGGCGAGTCACGCCCGCCGCGTCGCACGCGGAGAGCAGCTTCGCGACGAGCTCGACGTGGACCTTCTTGAAGCCGCTGCCGTCTCTGCCGCGCTCGTTCAAGATACCGATCAGATTGATCGCGGCGTCCGCGCCGCGAAGCACGGCGGTTAGCGCGCGCTCGTCGTGCACGTCCATGTCGATCAGCTCGACGCCCGGGAAGACCAGCAAATCCCGGTGGCGTTGCCGTCGACGCGTGGGAATGACGACGCGATAACGGGCCCGCACCAGCTCGTTGACCAGCGTGCGGCCGACGAACCCGGTGCCGCCGAGCACACAAACGCTTCGAGATCGAGGCTTGACCACCATCGAGACAGAACCCTTTGCGAAGGAAGAAAGCGCGGAACCGCGTCAGCGCATCAGAATCGTCATGTTCCGTCGGCCGCGCCGAATCTCGAGGACGATCGTATCGGCGTCCTCGACGGCCGCGTTCGCATCGGCCGGCGTCGCGACGGGTTGCTGGTTCACGCGCAGGATCACGTCTCCCGGCCGAAGCCCGCGGCGCTCCGCGAGGCTTCCGGGCTCGACGTTGGCAACGACGAGCCCTTCGCCCTCCGCGGGCGCGAGCTCGACGCCGAAGAACGATGCGGGCCGAGGCGTCTCGGTCAGGAGGCGCGCGGCTTCTTGCGCCTCGCCGAGCGTCGCTTCGATCGTCTGCTCCCGGCCGTCGCGGAGAATGCCGAGCGAAACGCGCTCGCCCGGCCGCCGCAGGCCGATCGCCGCGCGCAGCGAGCCCGCATCGCGGACGGGCTTGCCGTCGACGCTCAAGATCACGTCGTTCACGCGCAGCCCGGCACGCTCCGCGGCGGAGCCTACGCCGACCGCGGACACCACTGCGCCGCGCGTCGATTTCAGCCCTCGCGCCGTGGCGGTCTCCGGCGTGATCGTGTTGATCCAGACGCCGAGCGCGCCGCGCGTCACGCGGCCCGTTTCGATGAGCTCGCGCATCACGTAGCGCGCCATGTTCACCGGGATCGCGAAGCCGATGCCGATGTTGCCGCCGTTGCGCGACAGGATCGCCGAGTTGATGCCGAGGAGCTCGCCGTTCAGACCGACGAGCGCGCCGCCCGAGTTGCCCGGATTGATCGACGCGTCGGTCTGAATGAAGTTCTCGTACGCCTCGGAATCGGGGCTGATGTTGCTGCGGCCGAGCCCGCTGACGATGCCGGACGTGACCGTGTGCGACAGCCCGAACGGATTGCCGATCGCGACGACGAAGTCGCCGACGCGCACCTGGTCGGAGTCGCCGAACTCGATCTGCGTGAGGTCGTCGGCGTCGATCTCGAGCACGGCGATATCGGACTGCTCGTCGCTGCCGATCACCCGGGCTTCCATGCTGCGCCCGTCGAAGAGCGTGACCAGGATCCGATCGGCGTTCGCGACCACGTGGTGGTTCGTCAGCACGTAGCCCTCTTGCGCGTCGACGATCACGCCGGAGCCCGAGCTCTCGACCGGCCTCGCGCCGAGATCCGGCTGGAAGCGGCGGAAGATCGGATCGTCCGCGAGCGGACTTTCGAACTGAATCGTCCCGCTGACCGAAATGTTCACGACCGCCGGCGAGACGCGCTCGATCATCGGCGCAAGCGACGGCACCTGCTCGCTCGGCAACTGCGCGTTCACCGCCACCGGGGCGAAGCACGCGAGCGCGATGAGAAGGGCGGGAACGAGACGGCCCGAATCGAGGCCTGGTCGGACGCTCATCGTGTCTTTTTCGGTTCTAGGCGTCGGCTGCCTTTCGCCGGCGTGCGGTCATTGTAAAGGTCCGAAATCGGAAACGCATAAGTGCGGGAAACCGCGGATGCGCCGTCGCGCGCGCCGAACGGCTTTCGTCACGCGGCGATTCGAGCCGGCAAATCCGGGGAAATCCTGTGCATAGCCCGGGGACGAGCTGGGGACGCGGGCTCACAAGATATTGTACGGACAGCGCTCCTGCGGATATCCGCCCGGCCGCTTTATGAATTCTAGGAGTGCAACGTAAGTGCTTGATTTGTGATCGGTCGCAAGACTCCATTCAACCCCTCTTCGTGCTTGACAGAGTATGGTCGGAGGTCTACCTTACGGTTTCACGACACAACATCTTGTGTTGGGCTTCCAAGTACAGGCTCGATAGGGCTGCGCAGCGGCTCGGGGGGAGTTTTTCGCCGCTGAACGGGCTGCCGTCGAGCACCGCCAGAGCCTTGGGGGGCACGGTATTTCGGGACAAGGGCGAGGGCACGACGAGACCATGAACATTGCATTCGACGTCAAAGCGGCCCGGATCGCGGACATTCCGCTCCAGGAAGCATCGAGAGATATCTGGGATTCGAAGTACCGGCTCAAGACCAAGTCCGGCGAGCCGATCGACCTAGACATCGAGGCGACCTACGAGCGCGTCGCGCGAGCCCTCGCCGCCGTCGAGGTCCCGGAGAAGCGGGAGGAATGGTATCGCCGCTTCGTCTGGGCGCTGCGCCGCGGCGCGATTCCGGCCGGCCGCATCATGTCGAACGCCGGGGCCGAGGCGCACAAGCCCGCGACGTCGACGATCAACTGCACCGTGTCGGGCACGATCCACGACTCGATGCACGACATCCTCGACAAGGTCCATGAGGCCGGCCTCACGCTCAAGGCCGGCTGCGGCATCGGCTACGACTTCTCGACGCTCCGTCCGAAAGGCGCGTATGTGTCGGGCGCCGGCGCCTATACGTCGGGTCCGCTGTCGTTCATGGATATCTACGACAAGATGTGCTTCACCGTGTCGTCGGCGGGCGGCCGCCGCGGCGCGCAGATGGGCACGTTCGACGTCGGTCATCCGGACGTCCTCGACTTCATCCGTGCGAAGCGCGAGGACGGGCGGCTCAGGCAGTTCAACCTCTCGCTGCTCATCACCGACGAATTCATTCGCGCGGTCAAAGACAATCGGCCGTGGCCGCTCGCGTTCCCGCTCAGGCCCGAGGAGGCCGAGCAGGACGGCATCGATCTGAACGACCCCGAGAAGGTCATTTGGCGCGACTGGCCCATCACCGACGACTACATCGTCAACGAAGCGGGGCTCGTCGCGTGCCGCGTGTACCGCACGATTCCGGCGCGCCGGCTGTGGGACATGATCATGTCGTCGACGTACGACTACGCCGAGCCCGGCTTCATCCTCATCGACCGCGTCAACGAGATGAACAACAACTGGTGGTGCGAAGAGATTCGCGCCACCAATCCGTGCGGCGAGCAGCCTTTGCCGCCGTACGGCGCGTGTCTGCTCGGCTCGATCAACCTCACGAAGTTCGTCGTCGCGCCGTTCACGAAACACGCGTACTTCGATTGGGACGAGTTCCGCGAGGTCGTGAAGGTCTTCACGCGGATGCTCGACAACGTCGTCGAGATCAACGGACTGCCGCTTCCGCAGCAGCGCGAGGAGATCCTTCGCAAGCGGCGCCACGGCATGGGCTTCCTCGGCCTCGGCTCGACGCTCGCGCTGCTCGGCATGCGCTACGGCTCGCCCGAGTCGATCCAGTTCACCGAGGACGTCTCTCGCGAGCTCGCGATCGCGGGCTGGGAGATGGGACTCGAGCTCGCGCGCGAGAAGGGGCCGGCGCCGATCATGCTCGAGGAGTTCGTGGTCGACGAGCGGATGCTGCGCAAGCGTCCCGAGATGGTCGAGGACGGCTACAAGGTCGGCGACAAGATCCCGGGACGCGTGCTCCACGCGCGTTACAGCCGCTACATGCAGCGGTTGCGGCAGGTTGCGCCGAAGCTTGTCGAGCAGATCGAGCAGGAGGGCGCGAGGTTCACGCATCACAGCTCGATCGCACCGACCGGCACGATCTCGCTGTCGCTCGCGAACAACGCGAGCAACGGCATCGAGCCCTCGTTCGCGCACCACTACTTCCGCAACGTGATTCGGGAAGGACGGAAGACGAAGGAGCGAATCGACGTCTTCTCGTTCGAGCTGCTCGCTTATCGGGAGCTCGTCAACCCGCGCGCGATGCCCGGCTCGAACGATCCCGCGGAGAAGCTGCCGGACTACTTCGTGAGCTCCGACGACATCACGCCGAAGGAGCACGTCGACATCCAAGCCGCGGCACAGAAGTGGATCGACTCCTCGATCTCGAAGACGGCGAACGTGCCGACGGATTACCCGTACGAGGATTTCAAGGACATCTACCTCTACGCGTACGAGAAGGGGCTCAAAGGCTGCACGACGTTCCGGTTCAACCCCGAGGCGTTCCAGGGCGTGCTCGTGAAGGAGAAGGATCTGAAAAGCACGACGTATCGCTTCACGCTCGAGGACGGCTCGGTCGTCGAGGCGCGAGGCGACGAGGAGATCGAGTACGACGGTGAGGTGCACACCGCCGCGAACCTGTTCGACGCGTTGAAGGAAGGCTACTACGGCAAGTTCTGACGCGGCGCCCGAGAGGCGCCGGAGGCGGGATGCGATGACCATCAAGATCGACAAGAAGATCGTCAAGTACTCGGTCGTGCGCGAAGGCGAGAAGCGCGAAGAGACCGCGAAAGAGCCCGAGAAGCAGGAGACGGAGGCGAAAGTCATCCGGATGCACGAGAAGCTCGAGCGTCCGGAGGTCCTCGTCGGCTCGACGTACAAGGTCAAGACGCCGGTCTCGGATCACGCGATGTACGTGACGATCAACGACATCGTGCTGAACGAGGGCACGCCGTACGAGCAGCGCCGGCCGTTCGAGATCTTCATCAACTCGAAGAACCTCGATCACTACCAGTGGATCGTCGCGCTGACGCGCATCATGTCGGCCGTCTTCCGCAAGGGCGGCGACGTGACGTTCCTCGTCGACGAGCTGAAGGCGGTCTTCGACCCGCGCGGCGGCTACTGGCAACCGGGCGGCAAGTTCATGCCGTCGATCATTGCCGAGCTCGGCCACATCATCGAGCGGCATCTGATTTCGATCGGCTTGTTGAAGCCCGTCGGACCCGATCCCGAGCAGCAGAAGCTCATCGAGCAGAAGCGTGCCGAGTTCGAGTCCCGCCATAAGCAGCGCGACGCGTTCGCCGAGGATGCGTTCCCCGAAGGCGCGCAGCTCTGCACGAAGTGCAACACGGCCGCCGCCGTTTTGCTCGACGGCTGCATGACGTGCCTGAATTGCGGTTATTCGAAGTGCGGCTGAGGGGCCGCGAGGCGCATCCTGAGGACGATAAGGGCGAGGGCTACTGCTCGCGTTCGACGGCGGTGCTCGGCTCACTCGAGCCCGCGCACTACTCTTGCCGCGGGATACCCTTCGACACGTCGAAGCCATGGCGCAGAGCGACCTCGCGCACGCGCGGATCGTTCAACACTTTGTCGTAGATCCAGTCGTAATGAGTGAACGACTCCAGCGTTTCTCGTGCCGCTTTCGCGCCAACGAGGGGCGTCATGGCCTGATATTCCAGATCACACACCGGAAGGTGGCGGTACGTGCTCTCCGCGTCTCGCGCCCCTCCTTCGGCCGGTGACGGAACTTCTGGAAACAAAGCTTCCATCTCCGCAACCCCGTCGGCCTGGATGCGAACGGGCCTCACCGTTACGCCTCGGACGCGATCCGAGGCGCGATCGGCCGCGGTATCAAGACGATTGAAACTCGGGCAGCCAGATCAGATCCGTCACTCCCGGGTCGATTCCGAGTTGCATGAGCAACGTCGTGACCTGACCGCGATGATGAGTCTGGTGGTTGAAGAAGTGGCTGAGCGCGAACCAGAGCGGATAGCGCCGAGGGATCGGGCGTAGCTTGCTGACGTACGAAAGCTCCCGCTGTAGATCGGAGCTGGAAAGCCCGCCCACCCAGGATTCTATGCGTTCGTCTTCGGCTGCCCGCGCGCGTCTCAGCTCGTCGAAATCCGCATAGAGCTCGTCTCGAAGGGAGTCGAACTCGTAGCCGCTCCCTTCGAAGCGGCTCATCCAGATACGGTCCGCGAGCAGAATGTGATTGAGCGTGCCGTGAATCGACTTGAAATAGGCACCGAGGTCGCGTTTGCGATCGGCATCCGAAAGACGCGAGCACGCGTCGTACAAACGCTCGTTCATCCAGACGTTATAGCGTGCCATCGCGCGCACGTGCTCGATCATCGCGGCCTCCCTGTCTGATGCGATTCGGGGGATCTATACCACAAACGCGTGTTCCGGTCCGTCCTCACGGCTGTGCCTCGAGCTCGATGCGGCGCGCGACCAGCTCAGCCATCTCTCTCGCCGCGTGATCACCTTTGGCACGCAGCCCATCCACGACTCCGTGTCGGTCGGGCGGCGATCGATTCTGGCTCGTCTTCC
>Ga0207873_1001813_pt1 | contig 19371 bp, 14 predicted proteins | sample BGWIniCompost_FD_187373 | JGI IMG/M metagenome (GOLD analysis project Ga0207873, IMG submission 187373) | Cellulose adapted compost microbial communities from Newby Island Compost Facility, Milpitas, CA, USA - BGW Initial Compost (SPAdes)... ...
ATGGTAACAAGTCATAAGATGATCGAAAGAGAAATGGAATATCGCGGATCTAAGTCAGTAGTAATCGACAGCTATTCTACTGTAAAAGAGCAACGAGTAGACGGTCATAAATGTGTAAATTTTACGCATTTAAGGTATACTCTAATGGGTTTCGAAAGAAACTATCAAGTCAGAATCCCTTCTAACCATTTAATTACATTAAGAAAACCATATTCTTCTCTATCCATAATCCCATCAAATAATTTATCAGCTAGTCTAAATCCTTGATATATAACAGGTTTCTCCGACGGTGAATCAAATTTTACTGTAAGAATATTAAAAAGTAATACAGTAAAAGTAGGTTGAACTGTGCAACCTGTTTTTCAGATATGTTTACACAAAAAAGACTTAGATTTGTTAAAAAAAATTCAAGCATTTTTTGGTGTAGGGAAAATTTATCATAAAGAAAAGTCTTGTCACTATGTCGTACAAGATTTAAAAAGTATAAATGTAATAGTAAACCACTTTGAAAGATATCCTCTTTTAACTAAAAAACGTGAAGATTTTATACTGTTCTCTCGAATTGTTACTTTGATTAATAAAAAAGAACATTTGACTCTTTCTGGTTTACATGAAATTATATCTATAAAAGCTTCAATGAATTTAGGTCTTTCAGCAGATCTGAAAACTTCTTTTCCTAATATTATCCCGGTTACAAGACCAAAACGTACAGATGAAGAATTATTAAATTCTAATATTGACCCTCATTGAATGGTAGGATTCACGGATGCAGAAGGGTGTTTTAGTATTAAAATTACTAAATCTTTAACAATAAAAACAGGATACCAAGTACAATTAAGATATCAAATAACTCAGCACTCTATTGATAAGGTATTTATGAATAGTTTAACAAATTTTTGAGGTTGTGGTAAAGTGTTTTTTAGATATAGAGAAAGTAAAGTAGATTTTCAAATACTAAAATTAAAAGATCTGTCTGATAAGGTTATTCCTAGGTTCCACCTATTACCTTTACAAGGGGTAAAATCTAAAGATTTTGCAGATTTTAGTAAAGCAGTAGAGATAATGAAAATGAAAAAACATTTAACTAAGGAAGGGTTAGATCTATTGCATAAATTAAAAGTGGGTATGAATAGAGGTAGAGAATAAAAACTAATTATACTAGGTTAATACTTATTATTTTTTTTTTTTTCTGATTCCTAGTATATTTTCTGGTTTTCAGGCTTGCTAGCGTTGAATCTCAAGGTACAAAATTATATTTTTGTACCTTTTTAGACTATTCCCTCCGAAGGAGGCATCCGAATGTAATTATTTGTATGATAAATCTGATAACCATGATACAATTAATTAGTCAATTAAAAGGGTACTTTTATATAAATCCTTTATTATCTTTATCTTTAGCTGTTACTATATTTTCTTTTGTAGGTATACCACCTTTAGTGGGTTTTTTTGCTAAACAGTTCGTATTAAGCGCTGCATTAGATAGTGGTTATATTTTCTTATCTTTAGTAGCTATAATTACTAGTGTAATTGGAGCTGTTTATTATTTAAATGTAATTAAAGAGATATTTTTCTATGCACCTGAACATGAAGTAAATCCTATTTTAAACGAATCAGATTCAGCCACTTTTTTAAAAAAAGGTGGCCGAATTTTTAATGAAAAAAATGGTTTAATAAAATCGGTACTTCTTAAAGGTAGAAATGTATATATCTCTAGTCCTTTTTCTATTACAATTAGTATAATTACTAATGTAATATTATTATTTATTTTTATGAACAAAGAGTTATTAAGCATGGGTACCATATACCTCCTATTCTTCCTATGTGTTAAGGAGCATTCTGCTCGTAATTTATTACTGCTATTAAATACAAAAAGAATTCTATCAGATACTTGTTTAACAAGCTCTCGTTCTCGTCTCTTTAGTCTGTACAACGGATTGTCAGGTACTCCTGGTTCGATTGTCTCCGTTAATCATAATCGAACTAGATATATGACTCTATTATCTTCTCTCATTTCACAACAAACGTTGAGGTACTCAACCAGTAATAAGATCCAGCCTATCTCACCTTGATTTATATCAGGTTATTCAGATGCAGAAGGTTGTTTCAATGTAGGCCTTCAAAAAAATCCTAATGGAAAATGATATGTCCGACCTGTATTCCAGATAAAAGTTCACTCAAGAGATAATTTATTATTAATGCGTATTAAAGATTATCTTGGAGGTATAGGAAATATTTATACTAGTACTAAAGAATCAAAATTAGCGGTAAGATCTTTAGATGATATTTTAAAAATCATTTCGCATTTTGATAACTACCCTTTAATAACTCAAAAAAAATCAGATTTCATATTATTTAAGCAAATAATCCATAAAATAGTTGAAGGGGAACATTTATCAGCCAAGGGATTACAAGAAATTGTTAATCTTCGTGCCTCGATGAATTTAGGTTTATCGGATTCCTTGAAGACTGTTTTCCCTAATACTGTCCCTGTCGCTAGACCCCAGGTAGAAAATACTACTATCCCTCACCCTGAGTGAATGGCTGGGTTTGTTTCAGGTGAAGGATGTTTCTCAGTTCAAATGTCTAAATATGGTAAAGGTAAATTAGATGGAGTTTCATTAAGTTTTAGGGTATCTCAACATTTGAGAGATGAGTTACTGTTAAGATCATTTATTTCTTTTTTTGGATGTGGCTTATTCAATTATCATAATGGAAAAAGCCAGTTAGGGTCAGGGGTATTTATTGTTAGAAAATTTTCGGATATCTACGATAAAATACTTCCATTTTTTAAAGATCAGCATCCGATAAAAGGTATTAAAAGCGAGGATTTTAAAGACTGATGTAGAGTAGCCGAGTTAATTAGATCTAAGGCTCATCTAACCGAAGAGGGAGTAGAGAAGATTCGTGAAATAAAATCTGGTATGAATACGCTCAGATAATTTCTCCTTTTGTTATTTATAGTACTTAACCGAGATGCAATAGGTTGCCCTTTTCCTTTTATTAATAATAATGGAAAAATTTTTTAAAAAATTGGATTAATTGCAAGAATATCAGCACCCCGGTGTTTGCTTGATGATTTGCAGCGGAGTTTATCTTAGTATTATTATTAGAGAGATCTCTAATTAAGAGTCCTCTAAGATATGAGATAAAAACGTTCAACGACTATTAGGTGAGTAATACTAACAATAATCCTATATAAGATCCAACTCTTACTTACCAATTAATATGGTATTGCGCTGGCTGATATAAAAGATCAGTGCGAAGTAAGGGAAAACATAGTCTGAACAATATAGTAATATATTGAAATATTAATTATAGTTAAGATGAAATGAGATTTCTTTAACTAATTAATTAGTAACACATTTGGCCATATTGGCACAAACTTTATTCAGTAATTAAATGAGTGCAATGAGTATATTTATTATATTTGTAAGTATAATAGCTCTTTTATTTTTAGCTATTGATTTAATATTAGCCCCACATAATCCGTACAATGAAAAACTTTCAGCTTTTGAGTGTGGTTTTCATTCCTTCTCTCAAAGTAGATCCCCTTTTAATGTTTCGTTCTTTATTTATGCTTTGGTGTACCTATTACTAGATCTTGAAATACTATTGATATTCCCCTTTGCAGTTAGTGAGTATGTTAATGGTGTTTATGGATTAATAGTTGCGTTAATCTTTATTGGTATTATTACTATAGGATTCGTATATGAATTAGGACACGATGCTTTAAAAATACAGAGTAGACAAACTTTTAATACTAGAAGTTTAAAATCTAATATAGTTATAATTAATTTAGGTAATGTCGACAAGGGCTCTGGTAATTTACATATTAAAGAACAGAGAAGATATTATACTAGGAAGCAGTAATTTAGTTTCACAGCAGTCTGCCTTGTGGAATGAGGGTGTTTCCTCACACTCACACAGCGTAGCTGAATTAAACCCTTGATTTGTTACAGGTTTTGTGGATGGGGAAGGGGCTTTTATGATTTCTGGGCCCCACCCCCTTCAACGGGGATATCCCCGTAGAAGGGGGGGGGGGGTTTAGAAGAAGCTCTACTCATAAAATTGGATGGCAAGTTACTTTAATATTTCAAGTGTGTATACATAAAAAAGATTTACACCTTTTAAAAGCAATACAGTGTTTTTTTAATGGAGCAGGTATAATTAGAGAGATGAAGGATGATTTGGTAATTCTTATGGTACGTTCACTAGATGAAATCACTAATATAATAATTCCTCATTTTGACAAATACCCTCTATTAACTCAAAAATATGCTGATTACTTATTATTTAAACAAGTAGCAGCTATGATGGGACAAAAGGAACATTTAACTCAAGGAGTTTTTTTTTTAGAAAAAATTGTGTCTATTAAAGCATCTGTAAATTTAGGATTACCAGATTCTTTAAAAGCTGCTTTTCCGGCTGCGAAGCTAGCACGGAGGGATATTAATCCTGTCCCTCGCCCAGAAATAGATGGACAATTATTAAAAGCCCTTAACTCAGATTGAATCTCAGGGTTCAGTTCTGCCGAGGGTTGTTTTTTAATTAGCATGGGTCAATCTGCTACACACAAAACAGGAAGTTTAGTACAATTGGTTTTCCAAATTACTCAACATTCTCGAGATCGGGTACTTATGAAAAGTATTGTAGATTACTTAGGATGTGGTAGAATACGTGAACGTGGGGATTATGTAGATGTTATTTTTAGTAAGTTTTCAGATAATTTAAATATCATTATACCTATGTTCCGCGAACACCCTATTCTAGGTACAAAAGCCTTAGATTTTGAAGATTGACAAAAAGTATCTAATTTAATGCACAATAAAGTTCATTTAACTTCAGAAGGATTAGAACAAATCCGTCTAATTAAATCTGGTATGAATTCAGGAAGACTTAAATAACTAATTTATCTTAGTATGTTAATGTTTTTTTCTTAGTAGTAATTTGAATCTGCTCCTGTTTACGCCCCCGCTGCGGTGCTTTGCAGCACAAGGGGGATGAAGTGAAGGGGGCTAAGTTTATCAATAAGTGACTCCTCAACTAAAAAGCCCAGCGGACGAGAGCTGTGCCGTTTTTTTTTTTTTAGCCGTGGGGCTAAATAATATTTATGTAGTGGTTAGGATTCCAAATGCTGCTGTATTCTATTCATAGTGTAGGTACATTTGGATCTAATCGGGTGGTAGGTGGGTTTATTAATATTATTATTATTATCGCGGTAATATTGGTGTCGATAAAGAGACAATTAACAGAATTAGTAAGATGTTTATTTTATTTGTATCTATAATTGCTATACTATTTTTATTTATAAATTTAGTATTCGCTCCTCATAATCCTGAAAATTGATCAGGGAAATCAATTAATTGGGAAAAACTATCAAATTCCGGGAAACCCTTAAAGCTTCTGATACTAAGCATTAATCGAAAGGTTAATTGTGGCTGAAGTAATTACTCAGGTATAGTAACAAGTCAGAAGATATACGAAAGTATAATAGGCAACCGCGGATCTAAGTCAGTAATATTTAATAATATTACTGTAAAAGAGCAACGAGTATACGGTAGTTGGTGTGGTATTAATTTATCACACTTAAGATGTACTCTAGTGGGCTTCGAGAGAAGCTATCAGGCTAAAATCCCTTCTAACTCTGCTCCGCACCCCCCTTCAACGGGGATATCCCCGTAGAAGGAGGGGATAAAATTTAAAAGAAATTTAAGTACCTTAGAATCACCCTCCCGGGCGATTATAGAGGTACTATTGATTTTAAAGTAACTAATCTTTCTAGTATAAAAGATATTATTGTTCCATTTTTCATTAAATATCCTGCGCTGCGCTTCGCACGCAGCACCCTAAAAAATTACCCCTTCACGACCGGACCCTTGTTAGAACCGACCGTCCGTACGAAGTACGAAGTACGAAGGGGTGCTACTTCTACTTCGTACTTCGTAGGGGTTAAAAGGAAATAAAAGTTTAGATTTCACAGATTTTTGTGAAGTCGTAAGATTAATGGAAAATAAATCGCATTTAACTAAAGAAGGATTAGATAAAATAAAAAAAAATTCGTAATAGAATGAATACGAATAGAAAAGAATAGTTAAAATCAAGATATTAAATTTATAGATATGAGAAATTTAGCCCAAACGTATCAAGAAAAGGATTCTATGTTCGAGTGTGGATTTCATTCTTTCCATCAATCTAGATCACCTTTTAATATAGCATTCTTCATATATGCTTTACTTTATCTATTATTAGATTTAGAAATATTATTAGTTTTCCCTTTTGCCGTTAGTGAATATGTAAATGATATTTATGGTTTATTAGTAACATTAGTATTTGTTATTATTATAACTATAGGTTTTGTATTTGAATTAGGTAAAGGTGCTTTAAAAATATCTTCAAAACAACATACAAATACAATAAAAAATCAACCTTTAGTTCATATATCACATGTAAAGACTAGTTTATCACAAAATTCTAAATCTGATACTTTTATAGCTTCGTCACTACAAAGTAGTATATTCCCTTTCAGTGTATCTATAAAAAATATTAGAAAATACTTTACTTTTAAAAACATAATTATAGGGTTAATTAGTATATTTGTAATGAGTTTAGTAAAAACACTGGAAGTTCCTAAGTATCTCTTAGAATGTTTCAACTTAGAAAACATAGAATTTTTACATTATATTATTGTAGGAATTTTTGGTTTATTTTCTGCGGAGCGGATTAACTTTAAAAGGTTTATTTGAAGAAGTATTTCTAATAGATAATTATGCAATGATGGGTGAAGATCCTACACAAGGTGGCGATGGTAACAGTTCGGGTGGTTCAAAACCAAGTGGTGCTACTAACACCTCAAATATTAATTTACCTTCATCAGATGGTAATAGAGAATTGGAAAGTGAAAATTCACCTTCGGGCCAGGACTCAGGCTGTGCCGAGGCCGTGGGTTAATACCAGGACTCAGGCTGTGCCTTAAAAATCCGCGGGGCCAGAAAATAACAACAATACACAAGACAAAAGTTCATCAACAAATTCTTCAACTTATAATAGAGGTAATAGAGCAGCCTCACGTTTAGCTAATCTATTTGATAAAATGGCTGAGGATTTATCAAATCAAATTAAAGATTTAAATCTTTCTGCGCTGCGCTTCGCACGCAGCACCCTAAAAAATTATCCATTCACGACCGGACCCTTGTTAGAACCGACCGAAGGGTGCCGCTTCGCACGCAGAAAAAACTAGCGATCCTGTAGAAAGAGCACAATTGGAAGAGAGGTTAAATCAAGATCTAGAAGATTTACAATTGTTATCTGCAGGTTCAGCAGAGGAACTAAAAAAAAAAACTGTTGAAGAAAGAAGAAGTGATGAAGCTGCTGCAGCTAAAAGAAATATATCGGATAATAATCAAGGGTCTTCTTCTTCAAAAAAAAAAAGAAGAGGAGATGACAGCTAAAGCAGCTTTTAAAAAATAATGTGTATAAGAGCTTTTAAAAAGAAATAATAATGGAACAGATAATAACTATTATTATATCAAGGTTATTATACTGTTTTATGTTTGGTTTACTTTGCTTTGTTTTGTTTTGCTTTACTTTACTGACTATTCGATTCTAGTATATAATATTTTATATACGAGGGTGGGTTAATGGGAGGGGATCGAGGTGTACAGTATAGTACTGCACTACAAAGTACACTGGTTATATATATATATTCTATATATCATGAAAGAAACAGTCTCTGAGAGACTGTATTATTAATTTAACGATATAGAAATTAAATAAATTTCTTTATGTTTTATTTGGTAAATAAATTTACTATGGGGTTTGATGCTCCAAGTCCTTGAGGTATATATTTTCAAGATAGTGCTACTCCTCTTCCTAAATGATCTGGGAAATCATTTTTAATGGGGATTAAATTGCCAAATTCCGGAAAAGCCCTAAAGCCTATGGTACTAAGCCAAGTACGAAAGTGCTTGAGTGGCTGAAGTAATTACTCAGGTATAGTAATAAGCCATAGGATGAGTGAAAACGAAATGGGTAATCGCGGATCTAAGTCAGTAATATTTAATAATATTACTGTAAAAGAGCAACGAGTATACGGTAGTTGGTGTGGTATTAATTTATCACATTTGAGATGTACTCTAATGGGTTTCGAAAGAAACTATCAGAACAAAATCCTTACTACTCAATTAGTTAATAAAATAAATTATTCCACATCATGCGTTAATGATAACAAAGGCGATAATAATCATAATTTAAGAATAGATCCTAATTTCATTTCTGGTTTTGTGGATGCAGAAGGTTCATTTGTTTTAAGTATTACAAAAAGTAAAATAGTTAAATCAGGTTGAGTAATTAAACCAAGATTTCAAATACATTTACATAAAAAAGATTTATTTGTCTTGGAAGCTATCAAAAATTTCCTTGGTGTAGGTAAAATATATGTAAAAGCTACAACTTCTTCGGTTGAGTATAGAGTATTCTCTGTTAAAGAGTTAAAAGTAGTTTTAGACCACTTTGATAAATTTCCTCTTATTTCACAGAAATATGCTGATTACTTTTTATTTAAACAAGCTTACCAGTTATGAGTTAACAAGGAACATTTAACACCAGAAGGTTTACGTAAAATTATATCAATAAGAGCATCTATGAATAATGGTTTATCAGGACCATTAAAAGAAGCTTTCCCTGATATTACCTTTGCTCTAAGACCTGTAAAAGAAAATATTTCTATTTATAATCCTCAATGGTTGGCAGGATTTACTAGCGGAGAGGGATCATTCGGAGTTAAGGTTAGAAATGCTAAAGATAACAAATCTTGTGTTGAGCTGATCTTTCAAATTAATCAACATGATAGAGATAAACAACTATTAGCTTGCATAGCTGAATACTTAAAATGTGGTAAAATATATAAACACTCTAAGAATGCAGTAGTTTATAGAGTATCCAAAACGTCAGACTTAACTGAAATTATTATCCCTTTTTTTCTTAAACATCCTATTTTAGGTATAAAAGCTTTAGATTTTAAAGATTTTTGCTCTATTTTAGCATTAATTAAAAATAAAGCTCATTACACTAAAGAAGGATTAGACAAAATTATTCAGATTAAAGCTAATATGAATACAGGTAGAGTTGAGTACTAGTTTAGTATAACCTACCGTTTAACGTGTGATGTGGATAAATATTATATGTTTATTTCATAAAATTAAACTATTATTAAAGGATAATTAACTAATTGAAGGTTAAATTTGTTTCATCTTTTTTTTTTTGCAGATGGAAGGATTAATAGAATTACATGAATTTTTGTGTAAAAGAGCCAAACTCCGGGGAAGCCCTAAAGTTCTAATAACTAAGCTATATAAGGAAACTTATTTAGTGGCCTAGCTAATCACTATGGGTACAGTAATATCATTAGAAATAGAAGAAGAATATATTCTTCGGACAATGGGTAATCGCGGATCTAAATCAATCAGTAAAAATTAATTAAGAATTACTGATTGTAAAAGAGCAACGAGTAGACGGTTCTTCAGAATATCATGTAGAATTCTGTAAGGTGTACTCTAGTCGCCGGGAAAGCCGGTTTTTGAGTTTCAACTGTTGATTTAATAAAAGGTAAATACTTGATCCTAAGGATCATGAATTTATGTCATAAAAACGTGGAGCTCTTAATTAGATTAACAATCTATTAATCTTGATTTAATATTATATAGTACATAACTCACTCTGGGCCTCACCCCTTCACTCATTGTTAATGAAGAGGGGGTGCGGAGCAATTTTAAAAGATTTAGTAGTTAATGATATATAATATTGAATAAATATATGAAAAATTCCTTTATACCTTCTTCCGTTAAAGACGAGGAATCTAAACCCTCTAACGAGAAGAAATTTATTAAATCAGGGTTAAATCCTAATTATGTTTCAGGGTTTTTAGACGGTGAATCTTCCTGTTTTCATTTAGCTATTGGTAAAAATTCTAAGTATAAAATAGGGTATTATGTAAATCCTGGGTTTTCTATAGTTTTACATAAAAAAGATGAATTGCTATTAAAAGAAATTCAAAAGTTTTTCGGAGGAATAGGTAACTTAAAGGTAAAATCCGATATAGTGCAATTTAGGGTATTTTCTTTAGATGAGTTAGATGTTATATTGAATCATTTAGAAGAATATCCTTTAATCACCAAAAAAAGTGTGGATTATAGTTGCTTCAAGGAAGCAATTATGCTTATTAAAAATAAAGAACACTTAAATATAGAAGGATTTAATAAAATTATATCTTTAAGAGCTTCTATGAACTTAGGTTTACCTAATGTCTTAAAAGAAGCATTCCCTGATATAAGTAAAAGAGAAATTATTTCTAAAGATATCCCTTCAGAATTAAATCCGTATTGAGTAGCAGGATTTGTAGATGCAGAAGGTTGTTTTTGAATAAAGATTATTAAAAATTTAGCTAAAGACAAAATGAGACCTGTTTTAGGTTTTCAAGTTACTCAGCATAATAGAGATTTATTACTAATGGAAAAATTAATTGAATTCTTTAACTGTGGTAGATTAGAAAAAACGGACTCAGCTTCAAGTTTAGTTGTAACTAAATTATCTTTAATTAATGAAATCGTAGTCCCTTTTTTTAATAATTATTGTTTAGTGGGATCTAAATCTCAAGACTTTAGAGATTGAAGTAAAGCTGTAGAATTAGTAAATAAAAAAGCCCATTTGACAACTGAAGGTCTTGATGAAATCTTAAAAATAAAATCTAATATGAATTCCTCTAGAAAGCTAGATTACAATATAGATGACACATCTAAACCCGAATCATAATAAGAAAAACTGGCCCCTCTCCTCGAGGGGCCGGTTATCCGGGAAAACCTTCAGAAACTTAAAATTAAAGTTACTTCATTAATTAGAATAATAAAAATATATTATAAGTTGATACTTAAGAATCTCATTTTCCAAGGTATACTTTTAGTATATTTATTCATCGACATTAATAAGACGGATTCTGATAATAACGATTTGGTTAGATTAAATCCCAATTATATTACAGGGTTTGTAGATGGTGAGGGTTGTTTTCATATATCTTTACGTGCAAAATCTGGACGTAAAGTCAATTACGCAGTAGATCTTAGTTTTTCAATAGGCTTAGGTAAAAAAGATCAGAGATTATTGGAATTAATTCAAGCTTACTTTGGAGGAATCGGTAAATTAAGCGTTAATGATAGCACAGCGCTTTGAAGAGTTCGTGCCATTAATGATTTAAAGGTGCTAATTGATCATTTTGATCGTTATCCGCTTTTAACTAAAAAACGTTTAGATTTTATTATTTTTAAAGAAGCTTGACAATTAATCGTCAATAAAGAACACTTAACAGAAGAGGGTTTAAGAAAAATGGTTAGCCTAAGAGCATCAATCAATAAAGGTCTATCTGAAGCATTGAGAAATGCATTCCCTGATGTGAAACCTATGATATTACCATCTACTGTGACGGAATTTACTGTAGAAACTAATTCAATAGATCCTTATTGAATGGTAGGATTTACTGAAGCTGAAGGGTGTTTTTTTGTAGTTATTCAAGAGAATAACTCCTCAGAGAAAGGTAATGCTAGTGTAAAAATAGGTTATCAAGTAACTCAACACATCAGAGATACATCATTTATTAAAAGTTTAAAAACTTTTTTTGGGTGTGGAAGATCAGAACCTTCAGGTAGAAACGGTATAAGTTTCCGTGTTTCTAAAATAAAAGATATTGTTTCAATAATAGTGCCCTTTTTTGAAAAATACCCTCTTTTAGGTTCTAAGTCTAAAGATTTTCTAGATTGAAAAGAGGTAGTTAAGATTATGGAATCTAAATCCCATCTAACTCCGGAAGGTTTAAGCAAAATAAAAGAAATAAAATCTGGAATGAATTCTTTAAGAGAATTTGAAGAAGAATAATGTTCTAAAGATTTATTTAATAGCCGATACTATAAAAGGGATGGACTACCAAATTAAGTTATTTCTCAATTGTAAACTTTTTATAATTTTTGTTAATCCTAATAATGAAATACGGATTCCATCATGTACTACTTAGTAATAATACTATTTGGTGTAGGTTGAATTTTATTATCTATAATAAGAAATTATGTTATTACAAAATCTCCTGGAGCGTGATCGGGAAAATCACTCTTACTGATATGGGAGGTAACATTGCCAAATTACGGGGAACTCCTAAAGCTCTTGATACCAAGCATTAGTCGAAAGGCTAACTGTGGCTGAAGTAATTACTCAGGTAAGGTAACAAGTCAAGAGATTTGTGAAAACAAAATGGACAATCGCGTATCTAAGTCAGTTGTAAGATTAATCCCTGCAACTGTAAAAGAGCAACGAGTAGACGGCAATGGGCTAGTAGAATTTTCTACTAGTTTAAGGTGTACTCTAACAGGTTTCGAAAGAAATTCTGATATCAACATCCTGTCTAACCAGATGTTTAAAAGATTTTATTCTAACATTTGTATAAACAAATCAGATTTTATAAATACAGAATCCCCAGTAGATCCTTGATTTCTTACGGGATTTTCTGATGGGGAAGCATCATTTATAATTTATATACAAAAAACAAATAATACAAAAATAGGTTGAGCTTCTTGAGTAGCTTTTGAAATTAATTTAAATGGTAAAGATCTATCTATTTTAAAAGATATTAAATCTTACTTAGGAGTAGGAAAAATTAACCAAAAATCTAATGGTACTTGTGTTTATTGTATAAGATCTTTAGAAGAAATTGCTACATTAATTGATCATTTTGATAAATATCCTTTAATAACTAAAAAGCAGGCTGATTATTTATTATTTAAATCAGCATATGAAATTATAAAAAATAAAGAACATTTAACAGAAGAAGGGTTTAAAAAAATATTAGCTTTAAGAGCCTCTATGAATAAAGGTTTACCTGCGTCATTAAAAGAAGCTTTTCCTAACATTATTACTTCAGAAATGACCGTCGTTAAGGATGGGGGTATACCTGATCCTAATTGAATATCAGGGTTTACTACTGCAGAGGGTAATTTTTTAGTGAGAATTTTGGATAAACCTAAAACTCAAGTTATCTTGCGTTTTAAATTGACTCAACATATAAGAGATGAACAATTATTTATCCAACTTGCTGATTATTTAGATTGCGGTAAAATATATGTTGATGAAAGATCAGTGTCTCTTATTGTTACTAAGTTTAACGATTTATCTGAAAAAATTATACCTTTATTTGATAAATATCCTGTACAAGGATTAAAACGTTTAAATTATGCGGATTTTGTAAAAGTATGACAATTAATGAAAAATAATTTACACTTAACTACTAAAGGTGTAAAATTAATTCGTAAAATAAAATCTGGAATGAATTTTGGTAGAATTTTTAAATAATAATTAGAATAAAATATAATAAACATCTGTATGATAAAGTTGATTTTTTTTTTTTTGATATCACATAAATATTTAAATCATGGTTCGGATGTGCCTACACAAAAGTGTTTTAAGTTTAGTGTAGTAATAAATCATCAAGGTATTATACGTTTTTACAGTACATCTTCTTCAAATGTTCGTAGTGTTAAATTTTACGAAGACGCTTATTCAATGAAAAAATCTATAATTAAAGATAATAAAAATAAATCTGGTATCTATAAATGAACCAATAAATTAACAAATGATATATATGTTGGACAATCAAAAGATTTAGGTAAGAGATTTATAAGATATTTTAATGTTAGTTATTTGAAAAATAGAGAAACTGGTATTATACTGTTTCAGGCCCCCGCTAGGGCGCCCGAAACTCTTGTAATAAGTAGAGCTTTAATTAAATACGGATATTCGGATATCGCTTTAGCGATATCTGAATATTGTGATATAGCTGACTTAACAAAAAGAGAACAATTTTATATAGATAAATTAAATCCTAAGTATAATACTTTAAAAGTAGCAGGTAGTTCTTTAGGTTATAAACTTACTGAAGAACATAAAAATAAAATTAGTAAATCTTTAAAAGGAGTTTATGTTAAAGAAAAATCTGCTTTATTTGGTCGTACTCATACTGAAGAAACTAAAGCCATTATGTCTTTAAAAAAAATGAAGGAAAATAACCCTTTATTTGGTAAAACTCATAGCGACGCAGCTAAAGAGTTAATGAGACAAAAAGCTTTAGGTAGAAAACACACTGAAGAGACTTTATTTAAGATGAGTTCTAGTAGAGGTTATCCTGTTTACATATATGAAAAGTGTGATTCCGAAGGATTTAAACTAATAGGTAGTTTTATTTCAATAAGAAGAGCTGCTAAATTTTTAGGAATTAGCAGTAATACTGTAAGACTGTATATTAATTCCGGTGAGATTTTTAAAGATAGATATAAATTTTCTAGTACTGCACTTAAATAAACTTAAAAAAAACTATGTGTAAAATTTCACTATATGCTGGGAACTCCTAAAGCTTTTAGATACTATAAAGTTAATAAATTTATACTTTATCAGTGAAAACTCTAAAAGATGTAACAATGGATTATCAGCAGGAAACCAACGGATATAAAATATCTTAGTAGGATCCTCAGAGACTACACGTGAAAACCATATAATTATATATGGTATGATATAGTCCAGTTAAGTATGAAAATACTTATGTATCGACATTAATAGAGTTAATATGAACTATTACACCTATTTATTAAATCTTATAATTGGGTGAAACTGCCAAACTCCGGGGAAGTCTTAGTAATTTCTGATACCAAGCAATAATCGAAAGGTTATATGTGGCTGAACTAATCACTCAGGTATGGTAACAAGTCAGAAAGATTTCATTTTTGAAATGGAGATCATCGCGGATCTAAGTCAATTGTATAATTATTTGTTACAATTGTAAAAGAGCAACGAGTAGACGGTAGTTGCATTGTCTTAAAATTTAATTAGGTTAGTTAATAATTTTATACTGCTTAATTAGCAAATATTTTTATAAGACAATGTTAAGGTGTACTCTATGGAATATATAATTTCAGAATACAATTATATTTGAGAAAAAAATACTTTTAATTCTAAAACCATTATGCAAAGCAGATCTTACTCTAGTTTAGCTAAATCTAATTCTTTAACCAACAAAGTAACTAATAATAATAAATCTAATATGAATCCTTGATTTGTTACTGGACTTATAGACGCTGAAGGTTCCTTTACGGCTAGCGTTTTAAAAAGTTATTCTACTAAAACTGGTTGAGCTGTTAATGCTAGATTTAAAATTACTGCGCATATCTCAGATTTAGATCTTATGCTAAATCTTAAAAAATATTTTGGGGAAGATATAGGAAAATTGGTAATTTTTAAAAATACTTGTACTTATCGTGTGGATAAGTTAAAAGATATTTTTGAGGCTATTATTCCTCATTTTGATAAATACCCGCTTGCAACGCAAAAGTTAGCAGATTATATGCTTTTTAAAGAAATAGTTAGTTTAATGAAAAATAAAGAACATTTGACATTAGATGGTTTAAAAAAAATTATATCATATAAAGCTTCATTAAATTTAGGGTTATCAGAGGAATTAAAAAATATATTTCCAAATATAGAAGCTGTAAAAAGACCTTTAATAATAGATAAAGATATACCCTCACCCTATTGAGTGGCCGGGTTTACTACTGGTGATGGGAGCTTTTATTTAATTATTCGGGCCCCACGGCCTCAGCACAGCCTGAGTCCTGGGCTGAAGGCAAATAAATTAAATGAAATTCCTCGAACAGATATAGGGTTTTCAATAGCTCAACATTCGAGAGATATGCTTTTATTAGAAAAATTTATTGCTTTTTTTAACTGTGGTAGAGTAAAAAAAGATTCTAGATATTCTGTATACTATTATGTAGTTACTAATATTAAGGATATTACTAATAAAATCATACCTTTTTTTAATAAGTATAATACTATGGGTGTTAAATCTTTAAATTTCGCAGATTGACGAGAGGGAGCTGAAATAATTAAAACTAAGGCTCACCTTACTAAGGCAGGAGTCGAACATCTCCGTACCATTCAAAGTAGAATGAATAGTAAAAGATCTGAATTTAAGACTTAAAATACTTGTAGTATATATATATTTTTAATTTTAGTGTATATATATATTATATATTAACTTAACACATGAACAGTATAGATTTATGTTTATTATGTTACTTTGAACAAGATTGTATTGCAATGTATAATCATGTAGCTTAGTTATTCATAATTAGCTAGAATAATATTGCTACTTTATTAGAACAGTTAAATTATTATAATTTTATTTAATTTATAAGGTATTCTAAATTATATATTGCATGGCGATAATATTAATATTAATAGCTTTCCCTTCATTTAAGTTGCTTTACTTAATGGATTAAAGTTATATTTAGTCCACCTGAACAAATTATTATTTGTTTGGTTAAAGAGGAAGAATTTCAAGAAAAATTGATAAATATGTGTGTCAATTAACTTGAAGCGGAGCTTGTGAAAATAGATTTCATCGTTAGATGAATATTAAACAAGAACGTTCAACGACTAGAAGATAAATCTTATCTATGGATATTATTTTCCCATCACGACATGACAAACATTTGTTTGTCATGTCTGATTGAGCCTCCTCCGTAAATGTATTAAAATAAAGTAGTTTTATTTTAAAGTACTTTTACGATAACATAGTCTGAACCATATTGAAAAATATGGAATTAAAATTAAAGTCTTATCTTTAATTAACAACACTGAAAGTTAATAAGAGCTTTACAGAGTCAGTGATATTTATAGATATCCTGAATGGTAAACCTATATTAAAAAATGTACTTACTCATTTATACAAATTAAGAAAAATAAATTATGGCTATTATAAAAATAGTCATATTGGCTTACATGTTCCAAATCGAGATTTTACTTGTATATATAATAAAGGTTTCTTAGTAAGAAGTTATAGCACTTTATCTTTAACAGATGTGTCAAATAAAGACAATTTAACAGATGATATAAAAATGAAAAATTTTTATGAATGATTTAGTGGGTTTGTTGATGCAGATGGATCTTTCTATATAGGTATAAGTAAAAACTGTTCTTTTAGATTTCAAATAAATTTACATAAGGATGATATAAATGTATTACATTCTATTCAGAAATCATTAGGATTTGGAGAGGTCAGATCTTACAAAAATTATGCATCTTTTACTGTAACTAGATTAAAAGATATAGCTCAACTTTTGAAAATATTTGATAAGTATCCTCTTCAAGGTTCAAAATGACTTAATTACAGAGATTTTGTAAAGGCTTTTGAGCTTTATACTAATTCAGCCTATAGTACTGATGTATTAAAAGAAATTACAAAAATTAAAAACAATATGAATCGTTTAAGATTAGATTACACTATGCCAAAAGATATTAATATAAGTCCTTACTGACTTTTAGGTTTTATAGAAGGAGAAGGATGTTTTAGTATTAATAAACATAATAATTATAGATTAGATTTTAGCTTATGTCAATCTTCAACTAATCTTGAATTAATTAAAAGTATTAAATTATACTTAGAGAATTTATCGAATACGAAAAGTGATTATACAAACGTAATCAGTATTTCTGAAGTAAGATTTAATAATCCTAATCAAAAATCTGTTATAAGAATTGAAACTGCACGTGTTCCATATATATCTGATGTCCTTATACCTTTCTTAGAAGGTCTTACTTGACAAAGTAAAAAATTTTTAGACTTTCAAGATTGAAAAAATATTTTGAAATTAAAAGAACAAGGTCACCATTTAACTGAAAAAGGTGCTAAATTAATAGATCTTATAATAAGTCAAACTAATAATAATAGACTATCTACATCTTTAGACCGTGTAGTTGTAGATAGAGAACAGTTATTAGCAGAAGTTAATGATTTACTTAAGGGACCTTCAAATTTTGAAATAAGATCCCCTCTCTCTCCCATAAAGTAGTCATAAAGCAGTCATATAGCTTTAGTGTAAACCAACTTGGTTGTTTCAATTTTTAAGTAAAACTGGTAGATATTAAATTTTTATTATAATTAATTATGGGTAGTTCTTTTATTTTCTTGTCAGTGTTTAAATTAAAAGATCATTCTTTATAACAATATTGAAAGTAATTATTATAATGTTAACTTCTTTATTATTGTATTTTAATATAAGAATTACATATTCGTTGTTTAAGTTTACAATGCCTATATTTATTATAAGTAATTTATATCTTACCCTTTTACAGTTATTATTAATAAAAAAATCTTTATGATATTTTTTTAGTTTTATTTGTTTTTTTCTTTTGGGTTGCTATATCGTACTTTCATTTGAATGTAATTGTAAATACTCTGACCATAAAACCCAGCTAACCCGTGCCTGTTCTCCTTCGAGACTATCATTAAGTAATTGAAATAAGATAGCGCTGCGCTCCTTCTGTTGCGCAGTGCTTCGCGCACAAAAGATTATTTTCTTCTCAAGCTACAAGTCCATTAGGACTGGAAAAGAGTTTTACTGAGATTAATCCTTGATTCGTTTCTGGATTTACAGATGGTGAAGGTTGTTTTTCAATATCTATTGTTGCAAACCAAAAATCTAAAACTGGTTGAGTAGTTAAATTAGTATATAAAATTGCTCTTTCAAAAAAAGATATTTTTTTCTAGCCTGCGGAGGAAAATATAAAAAATTTCTTTAAAGTAGGAAAAATATATAAACACGGAGCAGAATCAGTTCAATTCCAGGTTGAATCAATAAAAGATTTAGAAATCATAATTGGTCATTTTGATAGATTCGGATTAATCACGCAGAAGCGAGTAGATTTTGAATTTTTTAAAAAAGTGTTTTATATGGTTCAAAAAAAAGAACACTTAACCTTGGAAGGGTTGCAAAAAATTGTTGCAATTAAAGCCTGCGACGCACCCCCCATCACTCCTTGTTAGTGATGGGGGGGCTTTAAATTTCGGTTTATCCGATAATTTGAGATTAGCCTTTCCTTCAGTTGTCCCTCTTTTAAGACCTAGCTTTAATAATGAAAAGGTACTTGAGCCCTATTGATTAGCTGGTTTTGCTTCAGCTGAAGGGTGTTTCATTATAAGTGTTAATGATGCGTCTGACAGGAAAATAGGAGCTCAAGTTAAGTTAGCTTTTGATATTACTCAACATCAAAAAGATGAGCAACTAATAAGAAGCTTGGTGGGGTTCTTTGGCTGCGGGGCTGTCTATCAAAACAGAGGAGCATTTAGATTTATTGTTAACAAATTAAGTGATATTAATGAGAAGATTATTCCATTTTTTATTAAATATCCTGCGCTGCGCTTCGCACGCAGCACCCTAAAAAATTATCCCTTCACGACCGGACCCTTGTTAGAACCGGCCGTCCGTACGAAGTACGAAGTACGAAGTA
>Ga0207873_1001814_pt1 | contig 19363 bp, 20 predicted proteins | sample BGWIniCompost_FD_187373 | JGI IMG/M metagenome (GOLD analysis project Ga0207873, IMG submission 187373) | Cellulose adapted compost microbial communities from Newby Island Compost Facility, Milpitas, CA, USA - BGW Initial Compost (SPAdes)... ...
GGGGGCTGTGCGGGCAGCGCGCGGGCGGGGCGGGGCCTGGCGCGCGGCCGCGGCTATGTCTTGGGCGCGCGCAGCGCGGCTACCCGACTACGTAGCGTGACCGAAGTGGCGTGCCCCTTGCAAACCGCACCGGCCGGCCCGCGGAGGGCTGCCCCGCGTTTCCGTTCACTCTCCCCGGAAGGAACCGCGATTGGCACGAGGAGGTGCCATGTACCGTCGGACGATGAAGTTCTCGTTCATCCTTGCCCTGGCGTTTGGCCTCTTCCTCACGGCGTGCGACAGCGCCGATCGCGTCGCCGCGCCGACCACCGAGCCGCAGGTACAGCAGGCCGCGGTCGTCACGGGCCCGAACGGCGAGACGTACACGCTGGTCAGGTCACGGCAGCTCCTCGGCCTTCTGCCGCTCCAGCTCCAGATCACAGACCTGATCTCGCTGAAGGGTGGCTCGATCACCCTGCTGGGTCACACGCTGACCGTGCCGGCCGGCGCTGTGACGAGCCCGACGCTCTTCACGATGCTCCTGGGGCTGAACGGATACGTCGAGGTGCACCTCGAGGCGCTCTCGCCGTCGTTGCTCGGCGGTCTACTGAACATTGGTGGGCACGGCTTCCGGCAGCCCGTGCGCGTGACGCTCAGCTACGCGAACGCGGCCGACGTGGTTGACCCGAGCAGGCTCGTGATCGTTCACCTGCCCGGGCTGTGGGGCTACGACAGGGCCGAGCCGGTGCCGACCACCGTCGATCCGGTGCGCAAGACGGTGACCGCGGAGCTCGACCACTTCTCCAGGTACGCGCTGGCTTGGAATTGACGGGCGTGAGCTCGAACGGAGCCCCCGCAGTACGCCGGCCCGCCCGGCCCACGCGGCTCGACCAGCTCGTCGAGGCCGCGCGGGCAGCCGAGCGGGCCGGTGCATGGGACGAGTCCCTTGCCCACTACGAGCAGGCGTTCAGCCGGCTCACGAGGGAAGGGGACGCAGGCCGTGCGGCCGAGCTGTTGCGCTGGATCGCCACGGTGCACGGCGAGCGGGGGGACCTCGAGGTCGCGCGCGAGCTCTGCGAGGCGAGTCTGGCCGTGGCCGAAGCCAACGGCGCGCGTGAGCACGTCGCGGCAGCGCTGAACTGCCTGGCGATCGTGGAGCAGAGGGCCGGGCGGTTGAGCGAGGCGGAGCGTTTCTACAGGCAGGCGCGTGCGATCGCCGACGAGCTCGGCGACGTGCGGCTGGGCGCAATGGTCGAGCAGAACCTCGGCACGCTCGCGAACATCCGGGGCGACGTGGGCGGCGCGCTGGCCAGCTACGCCTCCGCGCTGGAGCGCTATCGCCGGTTGGGCGACCTGCGCGGTGCCGCGTGGGCGCTCAACAACATGGGCATGGCGCGCGTGGATCTCGGCGAGTGGGAGCTCGCCGAGACGTGCTATGACGAGGCGTTCTCGCTGGGCGACCGGCTGCACGACACCGCGCTGCTGGGGCTGCTCGAGCTGAACCGCGCAGAGCTGCATCTGCGACGCGGGCGCTATGAGCGTGCACGCGAATCGTGCGACCGCTCGTTCGAGATCCACAGCCGGCTGCGTTCGAACGCGGGCCTCGGCGAAGTGAACAAGCTGTACGGCATCCTGTACCGCGAGACGAGCAAGCCCGCGCTCGCGGACGCGCATTTCGAGCGCGCGCTCGCCCTCGCGCGCCAGTGCCAGGACCGGCTGCTCGAGGCGGAAACGCTGAGCGAGCTGGCGCTTCTGCGTCTCGCCGAGGAGCGCAACCGCGAGGCGCTGGAGTGCCTGAACCGCGCGCATGCGCTGTTCGCTGAGCTGCGGGCGCGCCGCGAGTTGCTGGACCTCGAGCGGCGGCTGGACCGCCTCGAGGAGACGTACCTGCGCGTCGTGCAAGCGTGGGGCGAGTCGATCGAGTCGAAGGACCGCTACACGGCGGGCCACTGCCAGCGGGTCGCGGACTACGCGACGATGCTCGCCGCGGCCATCGGCTTCGAGGGCCGCGACCTGACGTGGCTGCGCATGGGCGCCTTCCTGCACGACGTCGGCAAGACGGCCGTGCCCGCAGAAGTGCTGAACAAGCCGGGTGCGCTCACGGAGGAGGAGTGGGTGCTGATGCGGGCGCACACGGTGGCTGGTGACGAGATCATCGCCGAGCTGAACTTCCCGTGGGACATCCGGCCCATCGTGCGAAACCACCACGAGCGGTGGGATGGCCAGGGGTACCCCGATGGGCTGAAGGGTGAGGAGATCCCGCTCACGGCGCGCATCCTCTGCGTCGCCGACGTCTACGACGCATTTGACGACGGCGCGCAGCTACCGGCCCGCGATGGGGCGCGAGGAGGCGCTCGCGATCATGGAGCGGGATGCGGGCAAGATCTTCGACCCGCAGCTTTTCCGGATCTTCCGCGCGCTGGTCGAGGCCGCGCCCACGCGCGGGCCGAGGCGTCCTCGCGAGGTGGAGCTGATCGGCGTATGAGTCGGGCTCCCGTTCGATACGCTCGGGTACTAGCCTGCGAGCGTTCCTCGATCGCAGGAGACCACGGCCATGTGCGGACGCTTCACGTTGGCGAGCACGGCGGAAGAGCTGATGGAGGAGTTCGGCCTGGGCGGAATGCCGGGCGAGTACCGGCCGCGCTACAACATCGCGCCGAGCCAGCCGGTGCTGACGCTGGTCGCCGGCAAGGATGGGCCGGTATGGCGGTACCTTCGGTGGGGGCTTGTGCCGTTCTGGGCCGACGACCCTGCGATCGGACACCGGATGATCAACGCGCGGGCGGAAGGCGTGGAGGATCGCCCTGCGTTCCGGCGGCCGTTCGAGCGGCGGCGCTGCCTCGTGGTGGCGGACGGCTTCTACGAGTGGCGCCGCGACCCGGCCGGCAAGACGCCGATGCTGATCCGGCTCGCCACGCATCGGCCGTTCGCGCTGGCGGGGCTCTGGGACCGCTGGGTCCCGCGCGATGGCGGCGAGCCGCTCGACTCGTGCGCGATCATCACCACGGCCGCGAGTCCGTTCATGCGGCCGATCCACGATCGCATGCCCGTCATCCTGGATCGGGAGGAGCGTGCCGAGTGGCTGGACCGCGGAGCCGACCCGCGGCGGCTGCGAGCACTCCTGAGACCGTATACCGGCGAGCTCGAGGCGTACGAGGTATCGCCTCTGGTCAACTCGCCGGCGAACGACGTGCCCGCCTGTCTCGTGCCCGTGTGACAGCGAGCCGGGCCGTGCGCGGCGAGCGGGGAACCTGCGCGCGGCGGCGCGCGTGAACCGACATCGAGGCACCGCAATGCTTACCGAATTCGACAACGCCCGATTTCTGGTAGTGGATGACGAGGAGCACAACATAAAGCTCCTCGAGCGGATCCTCGAGCGTGCCGGCTACAAGCAGTACAAATGCACGACGGATCCTCGCGACGCGCTGCCGATCTTCCTCGAGTGGGAGCCGGACATCGTGCTGCTGGACCTCCACATGCCGCACATCGACGGCTTCACCTTGCTGGAGGACTTCAGGCACCGGACATCGGGTGGCGCGCACGTGCCCGTCCTGGTGCTGACCGGCGACGTCAGCGCGGAGGTGCGGCGGCGCGCGCTCGCGAGCGGAGCGAAGGACTTCCTGAGCAAGCCGTTCGACGTGGCGGAGGTGCTGCTGCGCATCAAGAACCTGCTCGAGACGCGCTTCCTCCATCTCCAGCTCCTGCGTCAGAACGAGCTGCTGGAGCAACGGGTGCGCGAGCGGACGCGCGAGCTGGAAGGCGCGCGCATCGAGATCCTGGAGCGCCTGGCGCGGGCCGCGGAGTTCCGCGACGACGACACGGGCCAGCACACGCAGCGCGTGGGCCGGATCTCGGCGCTGGTCGCGCGGTCGCTGGGCCTGCCCCCCGAGCAGGTGGATCTCATCCGCCGCGCGGCGCCGCTGCACGACGTGGGCAAGATCGGCATCCCGGACTCGATCCTGCTGCGCCCGGGCCGGCTGGGCGAGCGCGAGTTCGAGGTGATGCGCACGCACACGTACATCGGCGCGCGCATCCTCTCGGGAAGCCGCTTCCCGCTCCTGGACCTGGCCTCGACGATCGCGCTGACGCACCACGAGCGGTGGGACGGCACCGGCTACCCCAAGGGGCTGAAGGGCGAGGCCATCCCGATCGTGGGGCGGATCGTCGCGGTCGCGGACGTGTTCGACGCGCTGACGCACGACCGGCCGTACAAGCCGGCCTGGCCGGTCGAGCAGGCGCTTGCGGAGATCGAGCAGCAGGCGGGCTACCAGTTCGATCCCCAGGTGGTCGAGGCGTTCCTGGAGAGCCTGCGTCGCATGGGGTTCGTCGGCTCGTCCTCGCCTGCCAACACCCTCGAGGTTGCGGTCGCGGGCTAGGCGGGCCCGGGAACGATCGTTGCAATCGAGAGTTGCGATGCGGCGATGCGCGCCGCCTCCTTCCAGGGGGCGGCGCGCTGTGCGTTCGGGACCCGGCCGGGAGGAGTGGATGGCGGAACCCAGGATGCAGTCGGAGGCCAGCCTGATCGCGGAGTTGAACGACTTGCTCCAGCTCGACCATGACGCGGTGCAGGCGTACGGCATCGCGATCGACTCCGTCGAGGACGAGCGGCTACGAGAGACGCTGATCGCATTCCGCGGGGACCATGAGCGGCACATCGATGAGCTGACGGAGCTGATTCGCGCGCACGGAGGGATCCCGATCGAAACCGCGCACATCCCGACCGGGATGTTCAAGGCGGCGGTGCAGCGTGCGGGGGCGGCGCGCGGGGACCGTGCACTGATGCTGGCGTTCAAGGCCAACGAGCGGCAGGTGCGGGACAAGTATCGCCGTTCCGCAGACTGCCCGCACCCGCCCGAGGTCCGCGCCGTGCTGGAGCGCGCCGCGGCGGACGAGGATCGGCACTACGCGTGGGCGCTCGAGGTGCTGGACGACCTGTGCGCTGGCACCGACACGGTGATCGGACGGATCGAGGACGGCTTCGAGCGCGGCCACAAGGCCGTGGCCGATGCGGTGGAAGGCGCGGAGCGTCGGCTCATGGAGCGCGTGGAAGGGGCGCGGCGCGGCGTGATGGAGCGCGTGGACGAAGCGCGGCGCGGCGTGATGGAGATGCCGGTGCGAATGCGTTCGGCGGCGGGGGATGGCCTCGAGAGCGCTGCGGCCGCGGTGGACAGAGTCGGCGATTGGGCAAGCGAACGCGGCGGCACCGTGGGCAAGGCCGGCCCCGTCGCACACAACGTGGCGGGCGGGCTCGAGCGGGCGGCCCGCTACGTCCGCACGACCGACTTCGACACCATGCGCCGGGACGCCGAACACCAGGTGAAGCTCCACCCGCTGCGTACGGCGCTGATCGCGGTCGGCGTGGGGTTCCTGGTCGGCCGTATGATGCGCTGAGCGCGCTGGTCGTCGAGAGCGCAGGGGAGGCGGGCTCGCCCGCTCCCTGCGCTGCCCGGTCGTGTCGCGGTATGCGGCGATGGCCGCTCAGTCCTCGATCGGCTCGCCGAGCTCGGCCGGCGTCTTCCCCTCCAGGATCGCCGAGATGACCGAGCGGGCGTAGGCCTCCGATTCCTGCTCGCGATTCGATCCCTTGATGTGGGCCAGCACCAGGCGTTCCCCGTTCGCGCACTCCAGGCCCACGTACGCCGAGGGGAAGATTTCCGGCGTGCCGGTGATGGATTGGGTTTCGTGCGGCATGCCTGCGACGCCCAGGCGGGCATCGCCGCTGGAGAGGGCGCGCTGGATGCGCTCCCACGTGTCGTCCAGCGGGAACCGCGTCGCGGCGAGCATCGTCGGGATCCCGCTGATCAGCAGTGCGACATCCAGCTCGACCTCCTGCTCGATCTCCTGCACGCGGAAGGTATGCAACACCGGGAAGGGCCCGGCGAGAAAGACAGGGATGGCGGACGAGTCCATGTCGACTCCAGACTGCGGTAGAGCGCGGGCAGGCGTTCGCCCTACGCCCGCACCCTGCTGTCTACACGCAGACGAAAGCGATGGTTTCGTGTTCCCACGCCACCGGCGGCCTCGCGGTGGCGCTCCGGTGCGCTCCGGTGCGCTCCGGTGCGCTCCGGTGCGCTCCGGTGCGCTCCGGTGCCTCGCGATCCGGCGATCAGACGAGGCGGAGGATGTCGCGCAGCAGAGCGACGAAGCGCGCGGCTTCGCGTGCCCGGGCGAAATGGCCGAGCCCGGCCTCCGAGCCGCCCGAGTGGGAGAACAACGCGGTCACCGTGCAGCCCGCGCAGCGCTGGGCGGGGATGGCGCGCGCGAGCCGCAGCGTCTCCGTGTACGGTACGAGGCGGTCGTCCTTGCCGTGTGCGAGCAGCGTGCGGAGCGGCACGCCCGGCAAGAACGGGGCGGGATCGAGCAGGGGGTCGGCCTCCAGCGCGGCCCTGGCCAGCTCGTGGGCGAGCTCGCGGGCGCGGTCCAGCCCGGGGACCGGTTGCCCCGCGGGCGGGGCAAAGACATCGAACAGCTCGCGCTGCGCCGGAGGGAGGCCTGCCCGGAGCCGCGCCTTCAGCGGGTCGTAGACGGGATCCCACGCCGCGACGCCGCGGCGGCCGGCGTCGTGGGCGAGCTGCTCCAGGGCATTCGCCAGCGCAGTGTACCCAGCGTGGCCGGGCACCCTGGTCAGGTAGTTGGCGCCCATGATCCAGCGGCCGTACGGGTCCGGCTCGCGGTGCTGGCTCACGCCGTCCAGCTCGTACTCGCCGGCGATGCCGAAGCGGAAGAGGTTGAACAGGTCGTAATACCCGCCCCAGGCCGCCAGGCCGTGCACCTTCCCCTCCAGATCCGGGTCGGAAGCGGCGACCAGCCCCTGCGTTGCCCCGAACGAAAAGCCGAGCAGGCCGATGCGGCCCTCGGCGGCCTCGGCGCGCTGGTTCAGCGCCACGATGGCCGAACGGATCGTCGCGGTGGTGGGCTCCGGCGCGACGCGCAGCCTGCGCCATTCGGGAATCTCCGGGACGAAGACCAGGGCGCCGCTCGCGGCGACCGCGCGCGCAAAGCGCTCCAGGGAGGGGTGATGACGGCCGCGGTAGGTTAGTCCGTGAAGGACGACCCAGGCGGGGAGGGGCCTGCGTTGCCCGGCCGGGCGGTAGAGGGTCGCCGGGAGGGTCTCCCCACCCCTCCGGTAGGGGACCTCGATCTCCTCGACGGCTCCCGATCGGGGTCGCAGGTACTGCAGTAGGAAGCCGATGGTGCTGGCCATGCCTTCAAGCTACGCGCGCCCGATCGGGCCGGTCCAGGGTTGCGCCCCGCTCGGGCAGCATCGCATACTCGCTGCGTGCACACCTCGAGCCACTTTCCTCCGCATTCGGGCCCGCGGGCGAGCCGCCGCCAGTTCCTCCGCGGCATGGTTGGCGCAGGGGCGGCAGCGACGTTGGCCAACCTCGTGGGCGCCGAAACCGGCGCTGCGCAGGTGCCTCCTCCGGCCGGCGGCCCCGGCCAGGAAGGCGAGGCGTTCTGGCGCGCGGTCCGGGACCGCTTCCTGATCCCCCCGGACCGCATCTACCTCAACGTCGGTACGCTGGGGCCGCAGCCCCGGCCCGTGGTAGACGCCATGGTCACCGCGATCCGGCGCGTCGCCGAAACCTACCCGCCGGGTGTGCCATGGGATCGGATCAGGACACGGCTGGGCCGTCTGCTCGACGCGGATCCGGCCGGGTTCGTGTTCCCGCGCAACACCACCGAAGGGATGAGCTGGGTCGCACAGGGCCTCGAGCTCGCCGCTGGCGACGAGGTGGTGACCACGGATCACGAGCACATCGGCGGCCTGTGTTGCTGGCAGCTCCTCGCCGCGCGGCGCGGGGTCCGTCTCCGCGTGGTCTCGCTGCCGGACGCGTCCGCGGGGCCCGAGGAGACGATCCGGCGCGTCCGCGCCGCCCTCTCACCGCGCACGCGCGTGCTCTCGATCTCGCACGTGCTGTTCACGAACGGCGCGGTCATGCCGGTCGAGGAGCTGGTGCGGGAGTGTCGCGAACGCGGCATCATCTCGGTGGTCGACGGCGCGCACCCGCCCGGGCTCATGCCGGTGAGCCTGCGCCGCATCGATGCCGACTTCTACGCTAGCTCCGCGCACAAGTGGCTGCTCGCCCCGCAAGGCACGGGGCTCCTCTACATCCGGGAGAACTGGCGTGAACGCCTTTGGCCGACGATCGCGTCCGGCGAGTGGGACAACCTCGCCCTGGGCGCGCGCCGCCTCGACCACGTCGGAACCCTGGATGAATCCCGGTTCGCCGGGCTGGATGCGGCGCTCGAGTTCCACGAGCAGATCGGACCGGAGCGGGTCTACGCGCGGATCCGGTCCCTTAGAGAGCGATTGGCGGAGCGACTGGCGGAGGTTCCGGGCGTGCGTATCGTGTCGCCGGCCCGGGGTCTGCCTGTCGCAGGAATGGTCGCCTTCCGCGTTGATGGAATGGATGCGCTCGAGCTCCAGCGGCGCCTGGCTCAGTCCGCAAACGTCCGTAGCCGTGTGATCGGTGAGTACGGGTACGGCTGGATGCGGCTTGCTCCGCACATCTACAATGCGCCGGAGGAACTCGACCGAGTGGTCGACCTGATCGCTCTCGCACGGTGAACGCAGGCCGTGGGCCGGGATCCACGAGCCTCAGATCCACGGGGGATGGCGATGGACCGGAATCCTCGGGTGGGGGCGTCCGGGCTGTTCCTGGCGACCTTCGTCGGGCTCGCGCTGACGCACTCGGCGGCACGCGCTCAGGAGGTGCAGCCACCGCGCTGGACCGTCTCGGCTGGCGTGGGGACGATGCTGCCCGCGTGGCTGTACAACGAGTGGGTCACGGCATCGACGAACGACACGTCGTTCGAGACGGGGTACAGCGAGCGCATCCGCATGGCGCCCCTCTTCTGGGGCGCCATGCGCTACCGGTCGCAGTCGGACTTCGGGATGTTCTTCGGCGTCGAGCACGCGTCCGCGGACACGGACGCTCGCTTCATCGGCGGCCGAGCAGGGCAGCAGCGGATCCGGCGCAACGTCCGTATCTGGACGTTCTCAGCGGGGATGACCGTACGGTTCGCCCGCTGGGCAAACGGGGCCGGCGTCGTGGAGTACGTGGCCGCGCCTGTCCTGACGTACCACAAGCTCGATCTTTCCAACGGCCACCGGGACGCGTTCGCGCACGAGTTCGGTGCGCCGGAAGACAGGCCGCTGGAGTGGGGGAGCCGGAGCTGGACGGGGTGGGGGTTCACGCTCGGCATGTCCGGCCGGTTCCCGGTGGCGCAGGACCTCGGGCTGCGCGTGGGCGTGAACAACCTGGTCCTCCCGGCAGCGAACGACGCCATGGCCAGCCTCGAGGCAGCCGATGTGCGGCGCCTGTCCGGCCGCCAGGCGGTGTTCAACTACCGTGCGTTCACGACCTTCTACCCGTCGATTCAGATCGGAGTCGAGTACGTGCTGGGCCGGGTGCAGCCGCGCGCCCGAGCCACTGCCGCGCTGCCCCCGCCGTCGCGGGAAGTGGGGGCCGCGGAGGCGAGCGCTGAGACGCGGGCCGCGCGCGAGATGATGGCGCGTGGGGACACCGCGGCCGCCATCGAGGCGCTGCGCGCCCGGGTCCGCGAGGCGCCACAGGACGCGTCTGCCTGGCGCGACCTCGCCCTCTTGCTCGCTGCGGCCGCCGAGACGAACCCGGCGACCCTGGGTCAGGCGTGGGAGATGCTCCAGCGCGCGGTCGTGCTGAATCCGGATGATGCGGAGCTCCTGGCAGCCTATGGCAGGACTCGCGCCCTGCTCCAGCGTACGCGGACCCCGGCGGAGACGACGGCGCGGTCGTTCACCATGTCCGACGTCGCGGTCCAGGCGGACGGCGCTGGCGGGCTGTCGCTGGCGGTCAGCGCCAGCGACCTCGCCCCGTCGGAAGACGGGCGGGTCCGCTACCGCATGACCATTGACGTCTTCGACCCGGCGGGCGAAGCCGTCCCGCTCCGGCTCGCGGATGCGCCGGACAGCGCGGCGACCACGGTTCTCGACATCGAGCGGGTCAGCGACTCGCCCTCCGTCACCGAGCGCATCGAGCTGCGGCTGGCGCGGGCACAGCTGGGCGCGCACACTGTGCGGGTGCGCATCACGAGCCTCGCATCCGGCCAGTCCATCACGAGGGCGGCCGGATTCCAGATCCGCTGAGCGGAACGGCCACTCCAAAACGATTACGCGCGGGACCTGACGGCCCCGCGCGTAATCGTTTTGTTGCCCGTGAGCGTCCGGACGACGCGCTTCTCCTGGCGCGTCGTCGTCAGTACGCCACGATCTCCCGGATCGCCGCGAGGACCCTCTCCGGCGTGGGCAGGATCACGTCCTCGAGCTGCGGCGAATAGGCCACCCACGTGTCCAGCGACGCGACGCGCTTCACCGGCGCGTCCAGCCACTCGAACACCTCGTCCGCGATCCGCGCCGCGATCTCCGAGCCGATGCCCCACGACAACGCGTCCTCGTGCGCGATGATGACGCGGTTCGTCTTGCGCACGGATGCGGTGATCGTCTCCATGTCCAGCGGGTTCAGCGAACGCAGGTCGATCACCTCGACGCTCACGCCCTCTTCCGCAGCCACCTTCGCCGCGTCCAGCGATCGCTTCACCAGCGCGCCGCAGGTGACGACGGTCACGTCCGTGCCCTCGCGGACGACCTTCGCCTTGCCGAAGGGGATCATGAAGTTGGGGCCCGGATAGCGACCCTTGTTGTACACCTGGCGATACAGGTGCTTGTGCTCGAGGAAGATGACCGGGTCGTCGCAACGGATCGCGGTGCGCAGGAGCCCGTTCGCGTCCACCGCGTTCGACGGCAGCACGACGCGCAGCCCGGGCGTGTGCGTGAACAGCGTCTCACCCGTCTGCGAGTGGTAGATGGCGCCGCCCTTCAGGTAGCCGCCGTAGGCGACGCGCACCACGACCGGCGCGCTCCACGCGTTGGCCGAACGGTAGCGCATCGTGCCCAGCTCGTTCCGGATCTGCATCATGGCCGGCCAGATGTAGTCGAAGAACTGGATCTCGACCACTGGCTTCAGGCCACGTGTCGCCATGCCGACCGCGCGGCCGACGATGTTGGCCTCGGCAAGCGGCGAGTTGAAGACGCGCTTGCTGCCGAAGCGGCGCTGGAGGCCCCACGTCACCTTGAAGACGCCGCCCTTGCCCTTGACCTCGTCGAGCACGCTCTCGCGGCTGGCGTCGGCGACGTCTTCGCCGAAGACGACGATGCGTGGATCACGCTCCATCTCGTCCCGCAGGCACGCGTTCAGGAGGTCCACCATCGTCATCTCCTCGCCCTCGAAGCGCGGATCGTCCTCGGTGTCGAACTGCTCCGCGGTCGGATCCACGTCCGGCGAGTAGAGGTACAGCGTGGCGGTCTCGGGCGCTGGCTGCGGCTGTTCGAGCGCGCGGTCGGCCGCCTCCTGGACCTCCTCCACGATCCGTGCCTCGAGCGCATCCAGCTCGTCGGCGGTCGCGAGCCCCTCCTCGATCAGGAAGCGGCGGTACGTCGTCAGCGGATCACGGGCGGCATCCCGCGCCCGCTCCGCTTCCGGCCGGTAGAGACGCTCATCGTCCGACATCGAGTGCGAGTACGGGCGGATGACGTGCGCGTGGACGAGCGCCGGGCCGCGCCGCTCGCGGCAGTACGCAACGGCACGGCCGGTCGCCTCGTAGCTGGCCAGCACGTCGCAGCCGTCGACCTCCTCGATGTACAGGTTGGGGAACGACGACACGAGCTTGCTGATCTTGCCGCCCGGCGTGTTCACCTCGACGGGAACCGAGATGGCGTACCCGTTGTCCTCGATCACGAAGAGCACGGGCAGCTTGAGGTTGCACGCCGTGCTGAGCGCCTCCCAGAACTCGCCCTCCGACGTCTGCCCCTCGCCGGACGTGCAGAGCACGATCTCATCGTCCTGGAACGGCTCGATTTGCTCGCGCATCGCCGGGACGCTCGCCGCGCGCCAGCCGGCCTCCGCGCAGCCGACCGCCTGGAGGTATTGCGTGCCCGTGGGCGAGGACGTGCTCACGATGCGCAGCTTGCGGTGGCCCCAGTGCGCCGGCATCTGCCGTCCGCCGCTGTTCGGGTCGCTCTCGGCCGCCACTGCCTGGAGGAACTGCTCGTACGGCGTCATGCCGAGCGCGAGCGCGAGCGCGCGGTCGCGGTAGTAGAGGTAGAACCAGTCGGAGCCGGGGCGCAGGTGCCGGGCGAGCGCGACCTGCACGGCCTCGTGGCCGGCGCCGGAGATCTGGAAGAAGATGCGGTTCTGGCGCTTGAGCTGGATCTCCTTGTCGTCGATCCGCCGCGCGGTGAACATCGTCCTGTAGAAGCCGACGAGCGTGTCGCGGTCCAGGTCCGCGTAGCGCTCGACAACCGGCCGGGAGGATTTCGCCTTCGTCGCCATGATTCTCCACGGTATGGTCCCCGGCCTGGAGCCGACGCGCCAGGGAGCCGCGCGAGCGGCAGCGCCGTGGCCCGGACGGCAGCAGGAGCCAGGAACGGGACGGGACGTGCCGGGTCTATTATACCCCCCCGCAGGGGCAGCGGCCACCCCTGGAGCTGCGGGGGATCGCGGGCGGTTTACAGGCCCGACGGGGGTGTGATATCTTTGAGTACCCCCCGGAGCGGCCGCATTCGGATGCCACTGGATCGAGTGGAGTGGTGAGCGTGGGCCGACTCATTGGACGGACGCTGCTCCACCCGCGTCTCTACTGGCCGGCGCTCCGTGCTGCCTGGCGCTTCAGGGCGCGCGATTGGTACCGCCGCCCGCCCTTCTTGCCGTTGCCGCCGCGAGAGTACCTGGACTGGCGCATGGAGACGGCGTACCGCAGTGCGGACGCTCTCCCGACGCCCGCGGAACTGAGTCGGTATCTGCGCTGGACGGAGAGAATGCGATCCGGCGGGCACCGGAAATAGAGGGAACGGTGAAGAAGCTCTTTCTCGTCCTGGTCATCGCGGGGACTACGGTGCTGACCGTGCCGGAGCTGCGGGCGCGGGCGCGGCCGCACGTCGAGCCGGCGTTCGGGGATGTCATCGACTGGTGGGCGGGCAAGCTGGGGCCCGTGGCCGAGTCGGCGCTCCGTTGGTCGGCGGCGAACGAGCTGCGCGCGGCGCTGCGCAGCCTGCGGGAGGAGGTGCAGGCGGGCCGGCCGCTGCCCGACCCTGCGCGCTTCCATACGTACGTGATGCAGAAGCACGTTTCCGGCCGCGGCGGCCGCGACCCGTGGGGCTCGCCCTACTACCTGATCGTGACGCGGGATTCGCTGATCGGCGGATCCGCCGGTCCGGATCGCGAGCGCAACACCGCGGACGACATCCGGGTTCCCGTGTCGCGACGGTAGAGGGCAGCCGGTGGATTCTCTCCTTCCCGCCATCATCGAGCTCCTGATCAAGATCGGACCGTGGGTGGTCTTCGCCGTGGCGCTGGCGGAGACGGCCGTGTTCTTCGGGCTCCTTGTCCCCGCGGAGGCCACGGTCCTGATCGGGGCATTCATGGCGGACCAGGGCTACTTCCAGGTCGAACACATCTTCGCGGGCGCATTCGCGGGCGCGCTGGTCGGGGACCAGACCGGCTACCTGCTGGGCCGGTACGGCGGGGCGCAATTCGCCGGGCGCGCTGGCCGGCTCGGCCAGATCTGGGCTCGCTACGAGGTGATGACGGCCAACCTGTTCCGGCGGCACGCGGCCCTCGCCGTGACGGTCGCCCGGTTCCTCTCCTTCGTGCGCACGCTGATGCCGTGGTGCGCCGGCATGAGCCAGATGCCCTACCTCCGCTTCCTGGTCTACGACCTGCTCGGCGTGCTGGGCTGGGCTGGCGGCTCCGTGGCGCTGGGCTACCTGGCGGGCGAGAGCTGGAAGCTCATCGCGGGCGCGCTGGGCACGGCCGGCGGGCTGGTCCTGGCCGTGATCGTACTGGTCCTCGCCATCGCCGCCGTGCGCCGCCGCCGCCTCAAGTCCGAGCCGGCCGCGTCCTGAGCCGATCCCGATGCTGCGTGTCGCTCTCACCGGGAACATTGCGAGCGGCAAGTCTTCCGTGGCACGTGTCTGGGCGCGGCTGGGCGCCCCCGTCATTGACGCCGACGTGCTGGCGCGACGCGCCGTCGAGCCGGGGTCGCCGGCGCTCGACCGGATCGCGCGGGCGTTCGGCCCCGAGGTCCTCGAGCCGGGGGGCGGGCTGAACCGGGAGGCGATGCGGGAGATCGTGTTCCGGGACGAGGCCGCGCGGCGGCGGCTGGAAGCCATCGTGCACCCCGAGGTGGCGCGGTTGCGCGCGGAGGAGGAGCGGCGGCTCGAGCGGGAGGGCGCGCGCGTCGTCGTCAACGACATCCCGCTGCTGTTCGAGGCCGGCCTCGAGGATGAGTTCGACGTGGTGGTTCTCGTGGATGCGCCCGAAGCCGTGCGCCTGGACCGGCTGGTGCGCGACCGCGGGCTGGACCCGGAAGAGGCGCGGCGGATGATCGCGGCGCAGATGCCGGCGGAATCGAAGCGGCGGCGCGCGGACATCGTGATCGACAACGTAGGCACGCTCGAAGAGCTGGAGGCGAGCGCGGAGCGGGTATGGCGGGAGCTGGAACGACGCGCATCCGGGTAGACATGCACCTGCACACGGCCGGGTCCTACGACTGCCTGAGCGACCCGGAGGCCGTGGTCCAGGCAGCGCTGGCGCGCGGCGTGGACAGGATCTGCGTGACGGACCACAACGAGATCGCCGTGGCGCTCGAGCTGAAGCGCCTCTACCCGGACCGGGTCATCGTGGGCGAGGAGATTCGGACGGCCGAAGGGGTAGACATCATCGGGCTGTTCCTGCAGGAGCCCATTGAGAAGGGGACACCGGCCCGCAAGGCCTGCCTTCGGATCCGCGAGCAAGGCGGCGTGGTCTACGTCCCGCATCCGTTCGTGGGCGGGAAGGGTGGGGGCGGCAGGATCCTGAGCGAGATCGCCGACCTCGTGCACGCGGTCGAGGGCTTCAACGCGCGCATCCACTTCCAGCGCCTGAACGACCGTGCAGTGGAGTGGGCTGTGGCGCACGGCGTGGCGGTCGGTGCCGGCTCTGACGCGCACACGCTCGCCGAGGTGGGACGGGCCTACGTCGAAGTCCCGCCCTTCGAGGACGCGCCAGCCGCGTTCCTGGCTGCGCTCCAGCAGGGGCGGGTCCACGGCCGGCTGTCGCCCTGGCGGGTGCACATTGCGTCAACCTACGCGAAGTTGAGGAAACGGAGTGCCACACGGTGAGACGGAGCAGCGAGTCCTCGCCAACGCGGCGCCGGCGTGGCGCCGCGGCGAGCCGCGGGTCGAGACCTCGGGAGGTTGCGTGAGCGGCGTCGAGGCGATCCCGGCCGGGCGGCGAGAGCCGCTGAAGCGTGTTCTGGCAGCACTGGACTCCGCGCGACACGTCGTGCTCACGACGCACGTCAACGCGGACGGCGACGGCACCGGCTGCGAGGCAGCGCTCGCGAGCTATCTCGCCGCGCGCGGCAAGCGGGTGACAGTGGTCAATCCCACGCCGTTCCCGGCGCTGTACCGCTACCTCATTCCCAACCAGGAGTGGATCGCCGAGGCCGGCACGCGCGCCGCGAATGCGGCCCTGGCCGATGCGGACCTGATCGCAGTGCTGGACACGAGCGAGCCCAGCCGTGTGGGCCGGCTCGCGCGTGCGCTGCGCGACCGCACCGTCGTCGTCATCGATCACCACCCGCCGGCAGAGGGCGCCATCCCGGGGATCACGCTCCAGGACCCGACGGCCTCCGCAACGGGCGAGCTGGTCTACGACCTGTTGCGCGCGGGGGGACTGGAGGAGCCGTGGCCGCTCTCCGTCGTCGAGGGGCTGTACGTCGCAATCGTGACGGACACGGGCTCCTTCCGGTTCGCGAACACGACGCCGCGCGCGCACCTGATCGCCGCAGACCTGATGCGCCGCGGGCTGGATCCGGAGGCCGTCTACCGCCGGATCTTCGCCAACGTCCCGCTGCGCCGCATCCACCTCCTGCGCGCGGCGCTCGAGCGCCTCGAGGTCGACCCGGAGCTGCCCATCACCTGGATCAGCATCCCGCGCGAGGTCGCCGATGCGCTGGGCGTCACGTCCGAGGACCTGGACGGCATCGTCGAGCACGCCCGCTCCATCGAGGGGACCGAAGTGGCGCTGCTGTTCCGTGAGCTGGCGGACGGCGCCACCAAGATCTCGTTCCGCTCGAGCGGGGAGGTGGATGTGAACAAGCTGGCACGCACGTTCGGCGGCGGAGGGCACGCCAAGGCGGCCGGCGCACTGGTCGGCGCGCCGCTCGAGCGCGTCCGAGAAGAGGTGTTGGCGGCCACGCGCGAGGCCGTGCGCTCGCTTGAGCGGCCTGCGCCGGACCGCTAGATTATCGGTAGTATGGAGGTCCGTTATCGAGCGCCGGATTTCGGCTCGACCCGCCTGAAGACGGCGCCGGATGCGCGGTTCGCGCCCGCTCCGGCCGATGGCGTCCTTCCCGACGGCTTCTTCTCGACGACCAACCTGCCGACCTACGTGAAGAAGGACGGCGCGTGGCGGCTGCCTCGCTATCCGCGCATGGACGCCGTGGTCGTCGAAGAGGCCGACGGCTCGCTGTGCGTCCTCGAGCCGCGCTACGTCCGCGCCGGGCAGCCCGTGCTCCTGGGTGCCGCCGAGGACGGCAGCGAGGGGATCTACGTCCACACGACCGGCTTTCTGGGCACGAGCGGCGCCGCGGACGACGAGTTCCAGTTCATGCGCTCGGAGGTGAGCCGCGAGAAGCCCGTGGACTACGCGCGGCTCGCTTCGATCCTCGTCGAGGAGCGCCGGCGCGGCGGGCACATCGTGTGGGTGGTCGGCCCGGCCGTTCTCCACGCGCGCGGTCGCGACGTCCTCGCCTGGTTCATCCGCAACGGGTATGTGAACGCGCTCCTCGGCGGCAACGCCGTCGCCGTCCACGACATCGAGCAGGCGCTCACCGGCACGACGCTCGGCATGGACCGCACCGGCCGGCCCGTCAGCGGCGGCCACAGCAACCACATGCGGGCCATCAACCAGATCGCCGCCGCCGGATCCATCGCGGCGGCCGTCGAGGCGGGCGTCCTGCGCGAGGGCATCATGCACGCGTGCGTCACCCACGGCGTGCCCTTCGTGCTCGCCGGCTCCATCCGCGATGACGGACCGCTCCCCGACACGATCACGGACGTCGTCCGCGCGCAGGAGCTCATGCGCGAGCACGCCCGGCGCGCGACCGCCGCCGTGATGATCGCGACCGCGCTGCACTCCATCGCGTTCGGCAACATGCTGCCGGCCTACGTGGTCGAGCCCGACGAGTCGATCCGGCCCCTCACCACGGTCGCCGTGGACTCCTCGGAGTTCGTCATCAACAAGCTGAAGGACCGCGGCACCCACCAGGCGTTCGGCGTCATCACGAACGCCCAGGACTTCCTCCACGTCCTGCGCTACTTCGTGGAGCAGGCGGAGGCGGACGCCGCGGAGCGGGGCGCCGCCGAGCCGGGCGCCCGTCAACCCCCCGCAGTCCCGGAGCTGGCGCGCGCGTGACACGGGCTGCCGACGCCGCCCCGCGGCCCGACGAGGGGTCGCTCCAGGCGCTCCTGGGCGCCATCCCCGAGCATGTCCCTGTCACCTCCATCGACGAGCTCTGGATCTTCCCGCCCTACCGCGTGGGCCGCGCGGAGAGCGTCGTGGCCGTCATATCCGCGTTCGAGGACGGGGGCGACCGCCGCCGCATCTTCACCGCGCGCTGCACCGTGCAGCGTGATCCGAAGGGCCCGCGCTCCGTGGAGCCCGAGCTCACCGAGCAGGGCATTGCGCCGCCCGACCGCATCGGCCGCCTGATCGAAGGCGTGCTGCGCCGGCTCGGCGACGAGCTGGCGACGGCGCCGCCGCAGCAGGTCCGGATCGGCGGCGACGTGTCGCAGTGGGAGGCGCTGGTGTCGGGTGCGGTGTCGGGCGGCGGGGCCGCAGGTTGAGGTTGCGCGGGGCCGTTCTTTTCGCTATCAATAATCATTGTCCACACTGCATCCCGTCCGGCACCGGAGGCTCGGGAATGGCGTTCGTGCATCTGTTCCGGCGTTACCTGCGTGACCAGGGCTTGCCGGTCACTCAGCAGCGAGAGGCCATCGCGGAGGTGGTGTTCTCGTCGCCGGAGCACCTGTCGGTGGAGGAGATCGAGGAGGCGCTGAGGGCGCGGGGCGAGCGGATCGGCAAGGCGACGATCTATCGCACGCTGGAGATGCTCGTGAAGAGCGGGCTGGTGGCGGAGCACGACTTCGGGGAGGGCTTCAAGCGGTACGAGCATCTGTTCGGGCAGATGCCGGCGCACGAGCACCTGATCTGCACGGAGTGCGGGAAGGTGACGGAGATCCAGAGCCCGGAGCTGGTGCGGGTGCACGAGGAGGTGGCGAAGGAGCACGGGTTCCAGCCGGCCCGGTACCGGATGGAGATCTACGGCCTGTGTGCGGAGTGCCAGGCGGCGGGTCGGACGCTCCGCTGGGAGGGGTTGACCTGTCCGATCGAGACCCTATAATATCGCCCGCTGCCGCACCCGGGCGGAAGCAAGCGCGTTCTCTGGCCGGTGCTGGCCGGTAGCGCGAGTGTATGGGGAGTTGCGGGTCCGGGAGGGATCGAGGAGAGGGATCCCACCGGGCCTCTTTTCTTTGGAGCACGGGAGCGCAGCACACAGAGCGGCCGGGCGGTGGAGGCCGCCGGGCCGCTCGTTTCTCGATCGAGCCTCCGCGCGGGCACGACCGCTGCGGTGGCTGGTGGGCGGGCCGGGAGCGGCGCCGCAGGGATCCCCATCAACCGGTTTCTGACAATGGCGTTCACGATGGAGCAATTCGTTCCGACCAAGGTGTTCCTCACGAAGGGTGTGGGGGTGCACCGTGAGCGGCTGACCAGCTTCGAGATGGCCCTCCGGGACGCGCAGGTCGCGAAGTTCAACCTGGTGCGGGTATCGAGCATTTTCCCGCCGGGCTGCAAGGTGGTGGACCGTGAAGAGGGCCTGTCGAATCTGAAGGCGGGTCAGATCGTGTTCGCGGTGCTGTCCGAGGCGTCGACGAACGAGCCGAGCCGGCGGGTCGCCGCGTCGGTGGGGCTGGCGATCCCGAACGACCCGCGCCACTACGGCTACATCTCGGAGCACCACGCGTTCGGCCAGTCGGAGTTCGTTGCAGGGGAGTACGCGGAGGATCTGGCGGCGTCGATGCTGGCGACGGTGCTGGGGATCCCGTTCGACCCGGACGAGGCGTGGGCCGTGCGGGAGGAGAAGTGGAAGCTGGGCGGTGAGATCGTGGAGACGGTGAACACGACCATCGTCGCGGAGGGCCCGGAGGACGGGAGCTGGGTGACGGTGGTCGCGGCAGCGGTCTTCTGCGGCTAGCGCCGCCGGTTCCCGTGCAGACGAGCGGCAGGCGCGGCGGGCC
>Ga0207873_1001815_pt1 | contig 19361 bp, 18 predicted proteins | sample BGWIniCompost_FD_187373 | JGI IMG/M metagenome (GOLD analysis project Ga0207873, IMG submission 187373) | Cellulose adapted compost microbial communities from Newby Island Compost Facility, Milpitas, CA, USA - BGW Initial Compost (SPAdes)... ...
CCCGGAGGCCCCGCCGTGGGAGGCGGCCGGCGACGAAGGCTGCACGCAGTGTCACTTCGACGGCCCGGCGATTCGTTCGTCCGATGCGCTCGCAATCGTCGGGCTGCCGGACGAGGTCGTGCCGGCCGGCCGCTACCCGTTGACGGTTCGGCTCGCGGACGAGCGCGCGCTGCGCGTCGGCTTCCTGCTGACCGCAAGGCACGGCGACCGGCCCGCGGGCACGTTCTCGTCGGAGGACGAGCGCGTCGAGGTCTCCGGCGCGCAAGCGCGCTCGACCGAGGCCGGATCGACGCCGGTCGCGCCCGGCCTCGCGGAATGGCGCGTGACGTGGCGCGCGCCCGACGCGATCGTCGCGCCGATCGAGCTCGAGCTCTGGACGAATGCCGGTAACGACGATCGTTCGCCGTTCGGCGATACGGTTCACGTGAAGCGATTCGCGATCGGCACGGCTCAGTCGGTCGAGGGCCACAGCGGATCGCCGCGCACGACGGAATAGATCACGGCGTCGTGATGCCGGCCGAACACCTCGAGCCGGCGGCGCAGCACGCCCTCCCGCACCGCGCCGATCTTCTCCGCGACGCGCTGGCTGCGACGATTGCCGACCGCGGCGAGGATCTCGATCCGCTCCACGTTGGTATTCGCGAACGCCCACTCGATCACGCGCCGCGCCGCTTCGGGCGCCACGCCCTGCCCCGTCGCGCTCGTCCTGACCCAGTAGCCGAGATTCGCGACGCGCGCGGTGCGGTCGACGCGGCTCAGGCCGCACGAGCCGATGAAGCGCCGTCCGGCGAAGATACCGAATTCGAAGCACGTGCCTTCGTCGCGGCCGTCGAGCGACGTGCGAATCCATTCCTCGGCGTCGTGGAGCGCGTACGTCGGCCGGCACCAGTCCATCCACCGGCTGACCTCGGCCCGCGACTCGTCGACCGCGCGAAAGACGTCGAGCGCGTCCCGCATCTCGAGCGGACGAATCTGAATCTTGTTGCGAAGCTCGACGCGCCTGCCGAAGACCAATTTCCGCCCCCTTTCGCTCGCCCCCCTGACGGCCGGTCCCGCCGTCTCGCCGCCCGGCGCATTCGCGCCTCGACGACGATTCGAAGCTTGGCGTCGGGCGCGGGACGACGCAAGCCGACGCGGAATGCGGACACTCGGTAAGTTACGCAGGACCGCATTCGGCCACGAAGTTGCCGACGTCCTGGGCGTCCGTTAGGCTCCGAATCGGTGCAGACGAGAAATGAGCTCGCACGAGATGATCGTAACGCGACGTGGTTTCGTCTCGACGTCGTGCAGGATCTTGACCGCCGCGCTCGCCGGGGCCGTCGCGCCGATCGGGCCGGCCTTCGCTCAGGTTCGCAAGGACGGGACGAACGACCGCGCAGCGCGGGACGCCGACCGTCTGATCCTGCTCGGCACACAGGGCGGGCCGAACTACCTGCCGCAACGCAGCGAATCGGGCAACGCGCTCGTCGTCGACGGCGTCACGTATCTGATCGACTGCGGCTACGGCACGCTCGGCGCGCTGATCGAAGCCGGCCTCGACTATCTCGAGATCGCCAACGTTTTCCTCACGCATCTGCATGACGACCACACGTCCGATCTCGCCGCGCTGCTGAGCCATCAATGGACGACCGGCCGCATCGAGCCGACGACCGTGCACGGCCCGCACGGCACCCGGGCGCTCGTCGAGGCCGCGGTCGCCTTCGGCGCCGCGAACGCCGCGATCCGGCTCGTCGACGAGGCCCGAAGCGTCGACCCGAAGGACCTCTTTCGCGGCATCGATATCGCGGCGCCCGAGAAGCCGACCGAGATTTTCGCCGACGAGCGCGTGCACGTCCGTGCGGTCGAGAACACGCATTATCCGGACGAGGCGCGCGAAGCGATGCCCCATCGCTCGGTCGCGTATCGCTTCGATACGCCGTACCGATCGATCGCGTTCTCGGGCGACACCGCGTACTCGCCGGCGCTCGTCGAGCTCGCGCGCGGCGCGGACGTGCTCGTCTGCGAGACGATCGAGGTCGACGCGATGCGCCGCGCGTTCGAGACGAAGGTCGCCGCCGGCGCTTATGCCGACAACCCCGAAGGCATCTGGCACCACATCGTCACGACGCATACGAGCACGGAAGACGCGGGCCGGATGGCCGCCGAGGCCGAGGTCGGCCTGCTCGTCCTCTCCCATCTCGTGCCGGGCGCGTTGAGCGACCTGCCCGACGAGGCCTATATCGAAGGCGTTCGCAAGACGTTCTCGGGCCGGGTCGTCGTCGGCCGCGACTTCATGGAGCTGTAGGCGCCTTCGTCGCGTCCGCGGCGACGTCGGCACGGGCGCCAGGCGCAAGTCGCTCCGAGGTCTCACGCGCGGTCAGCACCGCGGCGAGCGCGACGCCGCAGACGAGCGCGAAGTAGCCGATGACCCACTCGAGCTTGCCGCCGGAGAACGCGAGCAGCGATTGCGAGATCATCGGCATCAGCCCGCCGCCGAGGATCGTGCCGAGCTGCCGTCCGAGCGACACCCCCGAGAGACGCAGCCGCGGATCGTCGAAGAGCTCGCCGTAGAAGCTGCCCGTGACCGCGAGCGACATCGGCTGAAGCACCGCGCCGGGGATCGCCATCGCGAGCACGATGATCGCGGGCGCGGCCGTCGCGAGCATCGGGAAGAACGCGAACGCGACGAACAGCGCGGACAAGAGATACGCGCCGCCGATCAGCGGCCGTCGTCCGACACGATCGGAGATCGCGCCGAAGAGCGGATTCGTCACGATGCCGAGCGCGTTGCCGATCACGATACCGCCGAGCAAGAGGCTGTTGTCGATCCCGAGCGTCTGCAGGCCGTACGACAACCCGAACACGGCGGTGAAGTAGAACGTCGACGACTCGGCCATCGCGCAGAACAGCACCTGCAGCGCCGGCACCTTGCGGCGCTTCAGCACCGCGAGCAACGGCACGCGCTCCGGAGGCTTCTGCTCCAGCGCGGCCTGGAAGATCGGCGATTCGGCGACCTTGAGCCGCACGTACATTCCGACGGCGAAGATCACCGCGCTCGCGAGGAACGGTATGCGCCAGCCCCAGGCGACGAGCTGCTCGTCCGGAAGCAAGCCGACGGCGAAAGCCGCCAACGCGCCGAGCACGGTGCCGGCCGCGGCGCCGCTCTGCACGAACGCGGCGAAGAGCCCCCGCCGATGGTCCGGCGCGCTCTCCATCGCGAGCAGCGGCCCGGCGGCGGACTCGCCGCCGAGCGCGAAGCCCTGCACGAAGCGCAGCGTGACGAGGACGATCGGCGCTGCGATGCCGATCGTCTCGTACGTCGGCGTGAGACCGATCGACACCGTCGCCGCGCCCATCAGCGTCAGCGTCGTGACCATGATCGGCTTGCGGCCGATGCGGTCGCCGAAATGCCCGAAGAAGAGCCCCCCCAGCGGACGCGCCGCGAAACCCACGGCGAACACGCCGAAGACCGCGATCGTGCCGATCAGCGGATCGAGGCTCGGGAAGAACAGACGATCGAAGACGAGCGGCGCGAGAAAGCCGTAGAGCAGGAAGTCGTACCACTCGATCGTCGTGCCGAGAAAGCACGATACGAGCATACGCTTGTTCGGCGCGCTGATCGTTTCGCGCGCCTGCGCGACGGTCGTCGACATCTGGCCTCCCCCAAGACCTGATTACGATTGTCGCGGGCAGCCGCGCGGGCCCCCTGCGACGCAATTCTCGCGACGATAGCGCGCTTTACTCTACGGCCGCAACGCTCCCACTACCCGAGCTTGAACACGCGCGTCGCGTTCGTCTCGTAGAACTCGACCTTCTCGTCGTCGGAGATCGGCAGGGCGTCCATCGCCTCGACCTCTTCCGGCACGTATTGATATGGGTAATCCATCGCGTACATGACTCGATCCGCGCCCAGCACCTGCCGCACGTACAGGATCGCGGGCGCCCACGGCATCCCGCTCGACGTGACGTGGAAGTTGCGCCGCATGTATTCGCTCGGCGTGAGCTCGAGCGGCTTCACCTTCTCGTAGCGCTTCGTCTTGACGATCCGCGCGTGGAAGAAGTCGACGCGATAGAGCCAGAACGGAATGCCTTCGCCGAGATGGCCGACGACGACGCTGAGCTTCGGGAAGCGGTCGAACACGCCGCTCACGATCAGCCGCAGCATGTGCAGCCCCGTCTCGACGCCGAAGCCGTAAACCGCGCTGTCGAGACCGCGGTCGAGAAACGGCGCGATCATCGACTTCGGCGGCGTCTGCGGGTGGATGTAGACCGGCACGTCGAGCGCCTCGGCCGCGGCGAAGATATCCCAGAAACGCTCGTCGTCGAGATACTCGCCATGGGTGTGCGAATTGACGATCGCGCCCTTCATGCCGAGACGGGTCACGGCACGCTCGAGCTCCGCGGCCGCGTGCTTCGGATCCTGCGGCGCGATCGCGGCGAGCGGATACAGCCGATCCGGGTAACGTCGGCATGCCTCGGCGAGCTCGTCGTTGTACTCGACGGAGAGCCTCGTCGCCGTATCCGCGTCGAAGATCTGCACGCCCGGCGACGTGATGCCGATGATCTGCTTCGCGATGCCGGTCGCGTCCATGTCCGCGATCCGGCGCTCGCCCGCGTCCTGGAGCCGCTCGACGACGCCTTTCGTGACCGGGCTCTCGTTGAACAGGAAATAGCCCATCAGGCTCCTGAACCCCGGGTCGTCGACCTTGTTCTCCGAGATCAAGCCGCGGTACCGCCGGATCATGTCCGACGGCGCCCATGCCTCCTCGGTCGCGATGCGTCGAAAGCGCTGCGCGTCGATGCCGCTCATGGCGTCCTCCTCCGTGAAACGCGGGCTATTGTAGACTCTGCGGCTCGACCTAACGATGGCGGAATGAACGATGGCCCTGACGAAGCTCGAGCACTATCTCGTGATCAGCGACGATATCGAGGAGACGCGCCGCTTCTACTGCGACGCCCTCGGCATGCGGGTCGGGTTCCGACCCGAGCTCGAGTTCGACGGCTATTGGCTCTACGTCGGCGACGTGCCGTGCATCCACGTCGCCGAGCGCGAGAGCTACAAACGCTATAGCGAAGGCATCGGCATTCCCGTCACCGACGGCAATCCCGGCACGGGGATGATCGATCACGTCGCGTTCAACGCCGACGATTTCGACGGGATGCTCGAGCGCCTGAGAAGCCACGGCATCGAGCCGAAGCAGAACCGCGTCGACGAGATCGGGCTCAGGCAGCTGTTCCTCGACGATCCGAGCGGCGTGAAGATCGAGATCAATTTCTTCGTCGGCAAGCGCGCGAGCTGATAGCTGCGCGGCATCGACAACGAGGACACGGGGGAGACGACGTGAACGTCACGGATTACGCCTTCATCGGCATCGGCCGCATGGGCGCGAACATGGCGAAACGCCTGCTCGACGGCGGCTTCTCGCTCACGGTCTACGACGCGTCGCGCCGCGCGGTCGACGAGCTCGTCGCGCACGGCGCGCAAGGCGCGGCGTCGGCCGTCGAGGCGGCGGATTACGCCGAGACGCTTTTCTTGAGCCTACCGACGCCGGAGATCGTCCACGCGGTCGCGCTCGGTCCCAAAGGCATCGCCGAAGGCTCGCGCGTCAAGCAGGTCTTCGATTGCTCGACGATCGGTCCCGAGATGGCGCGCAGCGTCGCTGCGGGCCTCGCGGAGCGCGGTATCGCGTACCTCGATGCGCCGGTGAGCGGCGGCGTCGGCGGCGCGAAGAACGGCACGCTCGCGGTGATGGTCTCCGGACCGCGCGAGGTCTACGAGCGAGCGAAGCCGGCGCTCGAGCGCTTCGGCAAGGTCTTCCACGTCGGCACCGAGCCCGGTCAGGGCCAGGTCATGAAGCTCGCGAACAACATGCTGTCGGCCGCGGCGCTCGTGCTCTCGTCGGAGGCGATCGCGCTCGGCGTGAAGGCCGGCCTCGACGCGGCGCAAATGGTCGACGTGATCAATGCCGGAACGGGTCGCAACAGCGCCACACAGGATAAGTTCCCGCGCTCGGTGCTGCCGCGCACGTTCGATTTCGGCTTCGCGACCGGCCTCTGCTACAAGGACCTGAAGCTTTGCGTTCAGGCCGCGGAGAATCTCGGCGTACCGATGATCGCGGGCAGCGCCGTGCTCCAGATGTTCGGCGTAACACAAGCCCGCTTCGGCGCGGATTCGGATTTCACGTCGATCGCCCGCGTCGTCGAGGAGTGGGCCGGCGTCGAGATCAAGAGCCAAGCTTGAGCGGACGCGCTCGCGAACGGGCGGGCCTCGTTTCGTCTCGTCCCGCCGAATTCGTTTCGACCATGGCCTTCACGGGAGGATCAGCCGATGAACGACGAACTTTTCGAACGCGGCCTCGCGGTCCGCAAAGCCGTGCTCGGCGACGCGTACGTGGAGAAATCGATCGGCAGCGCCGACGATTTCACGATGCCGCTGCAACGTCTCGTCACGGAGTATTGCTGGGGCGCGGTCTGGAGCCGAGAGCAGCTGCCCAGAAAGGTCCGCTCGATGCTCAACATCGCGCTCCTCGCGACGCTGAACCGTCATCACGAGCTCAAGATTCACGTCAAAGGCGCGATCCGTAACGGCTGCACGAAGGAAGAGATCCGCGAGGTGCTGCTGCACGTCGGCATCTACAGCGGCATCCCGGCCGCGGTCGACTCCTTCCGCGTCGCGAAAGAGGCGCTCGCCGAGCTCGAGAAAGAGCAGGCCGCCGGCTGATCCGCCGCGGCGCGGATCGCGGCTCAAGCCGCGGCCGCCGCGGCCTCCGCTTCGAGCCGCCGGATGAACGCCGCGAAGTCCGCGGCCGCCCTTTCGAAGTCGCCGCCTTCCGTCGTCGCGACGGTGTCGCGGCCGTGCACGACGCGAATCGTCGCGTCGAGCTCGACCGGCCCGCTCGGCATCGGCCGACTCGCGGCGCCGCGCACGGCGGCGCGCGCCTTCGAGATCGCGTCGTCGGTCGACAGATTGCACGCGTCGACGAGCGCATCCGGCGACAGCGGCTCGCCGGTCAACGCGACGAGCGTCTCGTCGAACCGCGCGGCGTTGCCCGGCGCCCAGTAGTGCTTCGCGAGATCGGGGCCGATGCGCGGGTTGTCCGTGAGATAGCCGTCGCGCTCGAGGAAGTAGCGCCGCGTCTGCTCGACGGCCATCTCCGCGAGGATGTACGCGTGGTAGTACGCGCTCGATTCGGCCGCGAGCAGATGCGGCACGGCGAGCACGGGCCGGATGCCGGCGGAGAGCCCCTGCAGCTCGCGCTCGATTTTGCGGAACGTCTCGAGCACGCGCTCGGGTGCGAGCTCGCGCTCCGGCAGCTCGTACAGCGCCCTCTCGGCGAACGGGATCGTGAGCATCGCGCGCACGTCCCAGCCGCGGAACGGCTGACGGTCCCTGATCGCCTCCTCGATCAGCTCGAGCGGCATGGGGTTCCCCTGCGCGTCGCGCGCGTAACGCGTGCGCCAGTCGGCGTCGCCGAGCAGCGAGTCCATGAACATCGACTGCGTCTCGGCGTATGCGATGCTGGTCGGCGCGAACTCGTGCGCGAAGCACGGCGCATTCGACAGAATGTTGGCGAAGTGCGCGGCATGACCGCCCTCGTGGAAGAGCGTCTCGGCCGCGCGCAACCCGCTGCCGACCTGCCCGACGACCGCGTTCGCGGTGAAGTTCACGCGCGCCGGCCGCCACGTGCCGCGATCGAAGAACGCGATGCCGGGCCCGTGCATGAAGCCGTTCTCGTACTTGCCCGGACGATCGACGAGGTCGAGCGTCAGGGTCGCGCCGCGATAGCGCACGCCGAGCGCGTGGAACGAACGGCCCCAGCGCTCGAGCGCCTCGGCGAAGCCGAAATAAGGATCGAGCTCGCGCGCGAGATCGCCGCTTCGCAGATAGCCGAAATTCCACGGCTCGAGCGCGCCGTCGCCGTGCTTCTCGGCGAATGCCGCGAGCTCCGCCCGGGATCTCTCCGCGGTGCGCGCGGCGAGCGTGTCGAGGCGGTCGAACAGCGCCTTCTTCGTCATCCGCTCGACGACCGCTACGCGCCACGCGTAATAGTCCTCGTAACCGAGCATCCGCCCGAGGCGGTTGCGCTTCGCGACGATGTCGAGAAAGCCCGCGTCGAGCACGAACGTCTCGATGCTCCGTAGGCCCTCGTACGCGGCCTTGCGGCGCGCCTCATCGGGATCGGTGCGCATCATCAGCGCGAGCTTCACGCTCGACGCCGGCACGAGCTCGCGCGTCTCGGGATCGACGTAGCCGAGCTTCATGCCGGCGCGCTTCGCCTGAAGCTCGGCCTCGAGCTCGACGATCTCGGCCGAAAGCTTGCGCGCGTCCGCGCCCTCGATGACGTGCGCGGCGAGCATGTCGATCCAGCCGCGCAGGATGCGCCGCTCGTCCTCGGAGGCGTCCGTGCTCGCGGCCTCGAGCTCACGCAGCGATTTCAGCCGCTCCGGATCCTGCAGGAACCCGTTCCATGCGATCTCGGCCTCCGCCATCGCCTTGCGCGCCGCGGCCATGTCGTCGGCGAGGCCCATCTTCGTGATCCAGAAAAGATCTTCCTTGCGCGTGTGCAGCTCGACGTATTCGTTCTTGAGCCGCTCGAGGGTGTCGCTGAGCACGGTCATGCGGATTCTCCAAAGCACCGGCCGCATCGCCCCGGCCGGGATCGCCCATGTCTACGCCCGAGTGTAAACGGCATTCGAGCGGCGGACGAAACGACGCGCTCCCCGTGCACAGCGAAGGCGCGCTGTCAACGGGTTTTATCGCCGCTTGCGCGTTGTCAAAATCGCCGCTCGCGGCCGTCCGCGCCGCTCGAACGAGTCGAGGGACCGATGTCGAACGCCTCCACCGCGCTCGCGCAGAAGATTGCGCAAACGATCGCCGCCGAGATCGGCGCGAAGCCCTCCCAAGTCGAAGCCGCGATCGCGCTGCTCGATGACGGCGCGACCGTTCCGTTCATCGCGCGTTATCGCAAGGAAGCGACGGGCGGTCTGGACGATACGCAGCTCAGGACGCTCGAGCTGCGCCTCGCGTACCTCCGCGAGCTCGAGGATCGGCGCCAGGCGATCCTCGCGAGCATCGACGAGCAAGGCAAGCTCACGCCGGAGCTCAGGGCCGAGATCGAAGCGGCCGATACCAAGTCGCGTCTCGAGGATCTTTACCTGCCCTATCGACCGAAGCGCCGCACGAAGGCGCAGATCGCCCGCGAAGCCGGACTCGAGCCGCTCGCGGACTTGCTGCTCGGCGAGCCGGAGGAGGCGCCGGAGACGCTCGCTGAGCCGTTCGTGAACGCCGAGAAAGGCGTCGCCGACGCGAAAGCGGCGCTCGAAGGCGCGCGCGCGATCCTCGTCGAGCGCTGGGGCGAGGATGCCGAGCTGATCGGCCAGCTCCGCGAATGGCTGTGGGATTGCGGCGTGATCCGCGCCCGCGTCGTCGAAGGCAAGGAGAGCGAGGGCACGAAATACGCCGACTATTTCGACCACGCGGAGCCGATCGCGAAGATCCCGTCGCACCGGCTGCTCGCGCTGCTCCGCGCTCGTCGCGAGAGCATCCTCGTGCTCGACCTCGAGCCCGGGAAGGACGCGGAAGCCGGTCATGCGCATGCGCAGGCGCGGATCGCGAATCATGCGGGACTCGCGCTCGAAGGCGGCCCTACGACCGCGTGGCTGGAAGCCGCATGCCGTCTCGCGTGGCGCGGCAAGATCCACGTCCATCTGACGCTCGATCTCTTCAACCGCGCGCGAGAGAGAGCGGAAGAAGAAGCGATCAAGGTCTTCAGCGACAACCTGAAGGACTTGTTGCTGGCCGCACCCGCCGGCCCGCGCGCGGTCATGGGCCTCGACCCGGGTCTGCGCACCGGCGTCAAGGTCGCGGTCGTCGATCCGACCGGCAAGCTCGTCGCCGCCGGCACGATCTATCCGCACGAGCCGAAACGGCAATGGGAGGAATCGATCAAGGCGCTCGCGGAGCTCTGCCGGTTGCACAAGGTCGAGCTGATCGCGATCGGCAACGGCACGGCGAGCCGCGAGACGGACCGCCTCGCCGCGGAGCTGATCCAGCGCCATCCCGAGCTCGAGCTCGCGAAGCTCGTCGTGAACGAGGCGGGCGCGTCCGTGTACTCGGCATCGGAGCTCGCCGCGCGCGAGCTGCCGGAGCTCGACGTGTCGCTGCGCGGCGCGGTATCGATCGCGCGGCGTCTGCAGGACCCGCTCGCCGAGCTCGTGAAGATCGAGCCGAAGTCGATCGGCGTCGGCCAGTACCAGCACGACGTCGATCAGACGCGTCTCGCCCGCGCGCTCGACGCGCGCGTCGAAGACTGCGTGAACGCGGTCGGCGTGCACGTGAATACCGCCTCGCCGGCGCTGCTCGCGCGCGTCGCGGGACTCTCGGCGAGCGTCGCCGAGAACATCGTCGCGTATCGCAACGAGCACGGCCCGTTCCGCAGACGCACCGATCTCCTGAACGTGCCGCGCCTCGGCGCGAAGGCGTTCGAGCAGGCCGCGGGCTTCCTGCGCATCGCCGACGGCGACGAGCCGCTCGACGCTTCCGCGGTGCATCCCGAGGCATATCCCGTCGTCGAACGTATCGTCGAGAAGACGAAGCGCAGCGTGAAATCGCTGATCGGCGACACGGCCTTCCTGCGCTCGCTGAAGCCCGAGGACTTCGTCGACGAGCGCTTCGGCGTGCCGACCGTGCGCGACATTCTCAAAGAGCTCGAGAAGCCGGGACGCGATCCGCGCCCCGAGTTCAAGACCGCGCGCTTCACCGAAGGCGTCGAGAAGCTCGAGGACCTGAAGCCCGGCATGGTGCTCGAGGGCGTCGTCACGAACGTCGCGGCCTTCGGCGCATTCGTCGACATCGGCGTGCATCAGGACGGTCTCGTGCACATCTCCGCGCTGTCGGAGAAATTCGTGAAGGATCCGCGCGAGGTCGTGAAGGCCGGCGACATCGTCAAGGTCAAGGTCCTCGACGTCGATGTCCCGCGCCGGCGGATCAGCCTGACGCTGCGCTTGAACGACGATCCCGCCGTGATCCAGGAGCGCGGCGCTCGCCGAGGCGACGGCAACGGGCGCTCCGATCGGCAGGAAGCACGCACGCCGAACGGCATGCGTGACCGGCGCGCGTCGGCCGCTCACGGCAAGCGCGACGCGGGCCGCCGCGCGGACGGCCCGCGTCCGGCGCCGTTCAACACGGCGATGGCCGAGGCGTTCGCGCGGGCGAAGAAGGAACGCGGCTGACGTCGGGCTCTAGAACCCGTTCGCGGTAGAATCGGCGACTCGGGCCCGTCGACCGATACTTCCGCGAAGGGAGATCCGATGCCGAAGCCGATCGCAGCACCGACTTCGCTCGTCCGAAACCTCGCCGCGTTGATATTGGGCGCGGCATCGCTCGGCACCGCGCTCGCCGAGGAGAGCGCATCGCGCCTCACGCTCGAGCAGGCGAACACGATCGTCACGAAGGCGATCGAGCGCGGGCGCGAGCTCGGCTTCGCGCCGTTGACCGTCGTCGTGCTCGACGAAAGCGGTCATCTCAAGGCGGCGCAACGCGACGACGGCGCGAGCATGTTCCGTTTCGATGTCGCGACCGGCAAGGCGTGGGCTTCGGTCGCGATGGGCGCATCGAGCAGCGTGCTCGCCGAGCGGGCGCGCGAGAACCCGAATTTCTTCATCAGCCTCGCGGCGACGGCCGACGGCAAGTTTCTCCCGCAGCCGGGAGGCGTGCTGATCCGCAACGATAAGGGCGAGATTCTCGGCGCCGCCGGCGCGAGCGGCGCGGCGGGCACGGAAGACGAGCTCGCCGTGATCTACGGCATCGAGCAGGCCGGGCTCGTCCCCGACGTGCCCCGCCGCTGACGCGTAAAACGCTGCCGCGGCGGCGCGGGAAACGTCTCGGAGGGCGGATATGCTCGGAACGATTTCGATCGCACGCCGCTTCATGGGCCCCGAGGGGACCGCGAACGGCGGCTACACGTGCGGCGTGATCGCGTCGTTCGCGCGAGGCAGCGTCACCGTGCGGCTCTCGAAGCCCGTTCCGCTCGACACGCCGCTCCGCGTCGAGCAGCGAGACGACGGGCTCGAGGTGTTGCACGAGGGTGTTCCCGTCGCCGCCGCACGTCCGGGCGAGATCGGCGACCTCGTGCCGCCTCGGCCGCCGACGCTCGACGAGGCCGCTCGAGCCTCGAGCCGCTACGCCGGCTTCTCGCGTCATCCCGCGCCCGAATGCTTCGTCTGCGGGCCGCTGCGCGCCGAAGGCGATGCGCTGCGCATTTTCGCCGGGCCGACCGACCAGGCCGGCGTCGCGGCCGCCCCCTGGACGCCCGATCCGTCGCTCGAAGGCCAAGACGGCTCGGTCGCCGCGCCGTTCGTCTGGGCCGCGCTCGATTGCCCCGGCTTCGCCGCGGCCGCGCCCGATATGCGCCCGATGCTGCTCGGCGAGCTGACCGTGCGCATCGATCGCGCGGTGCGGGTCGGCGAGCCGCACGTGGTCGTCGGGTGGGTCATCCGGGCGAGCGGCCGCAAGCACGAAGCCGCCACGGCGCTCTTCGACGCGCGCGGCGGGCTCCATGCCGTCGGACGCGCGATCTGGATCGAGCCCCGCGAGCGCGGCGGCCTCGGCTCGCCTGCCTAGCGCGACGAGTCGCCTGTTCGGGCGGTCAGGCGCAAAAGCCGACCGGCCGAGCCCCGGCTACCGTCCTCGAGCACCCAGATCGCCCCGTCCGGCCCCTGCTCGACCTCGCGGATACGCTGCCCCATCGCGAAACGCTCCGCCTCGCGCGCCCGCTCGCCGTCGAAGACGACGCGCACGAGCGACTGCGACGAGAGCCCGCCGATGAACGCGCTGCCGCGCCAGTCGGGGAACTCGTCGCCGTCGTAGAACATCAGGCTGGACGGCGAGATCACCGGGTTCCATGCGATCGCAGGCGCCGCGAGGTTCGGCCGCGTCGCGTGATCCGGAATCGAGCGGCCGCTGTAGTGATCGCCCTCGGAGACGAGCGGATACCCGTAATTCGCACCGCGGCGCACGAAGTTCAGCTCGTCGCCGCCGCGCGGCCCCATCTCGACGTTCCACAGGCGCCCCTGGGCGTCGAACGCGAGCCCGAGCGGGTTGCGATGCCCGAGCGACCAGATCTCCGCCGCAACGCCCCCACGCTCCGCGAACGGGTTGTCGCCCGGCACCGAGCCGTCGTCGCGGAGGCGGACGATCTTGCCGAGATTCGACTGAAGGTCCTGCGCCGGATCGAATTTCTGACGCTCGCCGGAGCTGATCCAGAGGTAGCCGTCACCGAAGGCCATGCGATGCCCGAAGTGGCCGTTTCCGGTGACTTTCGGCACCTGACGCCAGATGACCTGGAGATCCTCGAGCGCGCCGCCGCTCTCGTCGAGGACGAGGCGCGCCCGTGCGACGGCGGCGCCGCTCGTGCCGGATTCGCCGGGCTCGGCATAGCTGAGATACACGAGGCCGTTCTCGCCGAAGCCCGGATGCAGGACGACGTCGCCGAGCCCGCCCTGCCCGCCGTACGCGACGCGCGGCACGCCCGCGATGTCGCGGATCGTGCCGTCCGGCGCCCACAGTTTCAGGCGTCCGCGCTTCTCGGTGACGAGCAGCCGACCGTCCGGCAGGAACGTCATCGCCCACGGCTCATCGAACGCCGCGACCTCCGTCGCGACGAACGCGTCGTGCTGCGCGAGCACCGCGTCGTCGCTGCACGCCGCGGCGAGCAGCGCCCAGCCGAGATATTTCGCTCGTCTCACGGTCCCCCCTCCTCGTCGCCGGCCGCCCTGCGCCCCGCGGCCGCGGGCACGAACGTGCGTCGGATCTCGCCCTCGAGGTACGCCTGCTCGCGCGCGAGAACCTCGCCGTAGGCCGCCTCGAGATCCGCCTCGACGCGCACGCGAAGCTCGTCGAGCGCGGCGCGGAGCGTCCGCTCGAGCTCGTCGCGATGGAGCGTCTCGTCGAGCTCGATCAGCGCCCAGTCGGTCGCGAGCCATGCCGCGGCGCCCGCGAGCACCGCGCAGAGCGCGGCGACCGGACCGCCGGGCGAGCACACCGCCGCGCCGCCGGCCGCGGCGGGGCCGACGCGCCCCGCGGTGCCGATCCTCGCCGCGCCGCGCGCCGCCGCGGCCGCTCCGCCTCGGCGCGTTGCCGCGCGCGCGATCGCGGGTGCGAGTGCCGCGCCGACCGCGGTCGTCGCGCCGATCGTCTGACGCGTCGCGAAAGCCGATTGCTCGCGTGCGAAGAGCGCGGCAAGCCCTTCGTCGAGCACGAGCGTCGGCCGAGCCCAGGTCGCTCCGGGCAGCGGCTCGGGCACCCGCCGGTGCTCGAGGCGCGCGGCGATCTCCGCGAGCCATCCGGCGCGGAGCCGTTCCCGGTGCGCGTCGAGCCGGCCGGCTATCGCCTCGTCGACACGGGCGAGCGCGTCGACCCACTCGTCCTCGGGCAAGAGCACCGACGCCGCGCGCGCCTCGAGCTCGCCCGGCTCGGCAAGACCGACGAGCGCGCCCAACGAGATCGCCGCGCGCGCGTACTCGCCGCGGAGCGAGTAGTACTCGTCGAGAAAGGCCGGGATGCTCTGTCGGGCACGCGCGAAGAGGCGATCGAGGGCCGCATCGATCTCGGACGCGACGATCGTGCGCGCGTCGCGCCCGCCCGCCGCGAAATATTCGATCGACAACGTTTCGAGCTCGCGAATACCGTCGGGGTCGAGACGATATCGAGCGCCGTCGACAACGATGTCGGTCTCGGGCGGCCCGGACCAGCCGAGCGGCTCGACGCGCATCACGAGCCAAACGAGCGCCGCGGCCGCCGCGAGCGCGACGAGCGCGTCGCCGATGCGCAGCCGACTTCCGCTATGCGCCGCGGTCGCTGCCATCCCTCAGACCTCCGAGCACCGCAGGGCTCAAATACGCCAGATAAGCCCACACGAAGACGGCTTCCTCTGCAAGCACCGCGAGCCAGCCGAGCGCCTCGGCGATCGAATCGCCCGGCGCCGGCATGAGCTGCTGTGCCAGCCACAGTCTCAGACCGTCTCCGGCCGCGGCGAGTTGCAACAGAATCTGGACGGTTGCGCCGCGAGCGCGCTCGGAATCGACGAAATGCCAGACGGCCCGCTCGAGATCGACGTCGGCAAGATCCGGATACGACGCATGAAACGATAGCGCCACGAGGACCGCGACCATCGCCCCGCCCACCGCCGCAACGGCGACGCGCCACGCCGCGACCGGCAGATAGTTGCGAGCGATCTGCGCCGATAGACCGCGTGTGGCGACGGCGAACGCGAGCACGAGCGCGGGCGCCCCCGCCGCGAGAACGACGAACGACGCGCGATCGTCGATCCGCACCAGCGAGACGACGAGAACGAGCGCGAGCCCCGCGCCGCCGAGCGCCGCCCGGACGGGAATCGACAGGTGCCCGCGAAGAAGGCGTCTCAGTCGGCCGTCGGCGCGAACGTAGGCGCCGAGGAAAGCGTCGCGGCGAATGCGCCCGCGACGAAACAGCCCCCAGCCGATCGACGCCGCCATGATCAGCCAGACCGCAGCGGCGAGCGCATCGGGCAGCACGCGGCCGAGCACGTGCACGAGCCACGCGAAAGAGGCCAAAGCGATCGCGACGAGCGTGCGGCGCCACGAGCTTGCGAAGAGCGCGGTCATTCGTCGTCCGGGCTCCGCGTCTCGTCGCTCGCCGTCCGCTCGAGCGCATCATGCCGTCGCTCCCAGTGCTCGACCGGTCCCGGCACCGCAAAGAACAGCGGGTGGCATTCGGGCATGCCGACGAGCGCGTGACGCGCGGCGAGCTCGGGGTTGCGTTTTCCGAGCTTCTCGCGCAGGTGCGCCCACTCGTGCCGGAGCTGCCCGACGGTCACCGGCATCGACTCCACGGGCCGCACCGCGCCGATCTTCGATCGGTCGAACGCATAGCCGCGCATGGCCGCCTCGGCGTGCACGGCGGCGAGATACGCGCTGATCGCACGCCGCGGTGAGGCGTGCACGCGGAAGCGCTCGAGCTGCGGATGGCGGCGATAGCCGCGCGTCTTTCCGCGGAGCACCGCCCTCGCAAGGAGCCCTTCACGCCACAGCGCGAGCAATCCCTGGCGATCGAGATAGCGAGGATGCACGGACCACAGGCGCATCCTCGAAGGGTTTCACAGGATGGCCGCCGCTGCCAACAACGCGGCCAGCGACAGGATCGTCAGCGCCCACGAGCTCGTCGTGATCATGGAGAGGTGCATCTCCCTCGGCATCCACCAAACGGAGCCGTCGATCGTGCCGACGAGGTCGCCGACTTTGTCGGGCCAACGGCGAAAGACCGCGCCGGCGATGAAGCAGAGAAAAGACAAGATCAACAGTGTGACCGCCGCGGCCGGATCCGCGGACGCCCCCATTTCCCACATGAGCTGCGTACCTCGCGCTGGTGCAGAACCGCAATTCCGCCGCCGCAAGGCCGGCCGTTTGGAGGATCTATTCGCGACGCGACGGGGGAATTGCGCCGCGACTTAATAGGCGCAAATTCCCCCGCCGTCAAGGAAAGAGAGTGATTCGGGCGGGAACCCGCCTCAGAAGCGCCACGCGGCGGTGACCCACGCGGCCTCCGCGTCGCTGAACTCGCTGATCTCGATGATCTCGTATTCGGCGCGCAACGCGAGCCTCCCGAGCACGGTGAGACCGATTCCGCCGCCGTAGACGAAATCGTTGCCGCTGTCGTCGAACAGCTCGCCGCCGTTCGCCGTGACCTCGAGATCGTAGAAGAGCCAGCCCGCCTTGCCGAAGAGCTCGATCGGGCCGATCGGCAGCGTGCCGACGATCGACGGCGCGATGCCTTTCGCGTCCGACTCGATCGACAGGAGCTCGAACGTGGACGACGAATCGCCGAAGTCGATGTAATCGAGCTGCACCGCGAGGATGCGATTGAGCCGCCAGCCGGCGAAGAAGCGCTTCGCATCGCTGTCCTCGTCGAAATCGATGTCGACATCGCCGATGTCCTGAAACTCGGACGAGAAATCGCCGAGGCCGGCACCGAGATAAAGCCCGGAGTTCTCGTCCGCGGCGGCGGTGCCGACGAAGCCCAGCGCGCCCCAGAGCGCGATCCACTTCCGTTTGCAATGCATGAATGGCTCCTTGCTCGAAAAGAGATAAGCGGCTGGACGTGCCGGTACCTTTTGGGGCTTGCTGGGGCTGCCCCCAGTGCGTCTTCGCGAGGCACGCCGCGAGCACGTCCATGTGGGCTCGTCCGCCGCCATCCATGGCGGCAGACGGCCTCGCGAAGACGCACTGGGGCAGCCCCGGCAGGCGTGGCTTACTCGATCACGGCACGCTGCCCAGCCGGGCGGGAACAAGGCAAGCTTTATGCCAGGGCCGCGGCCGCGCCCACGCGTGCTCCCGGCGCCGCGTCCACGTCGAGCGGGTCGGCGCCGCCGCGCACGATGTGCTCGGCGAGGAGGTACGCGGCGGCGTTCCACGATTGTCCCGCCATTCCGCGCGTCTCGGACGTGCGGCCGTGCAGCCATTCGGCGAACGACCAGCCGTCGAGCGCGCAGGCGCGCGCGAGCGCGAGGAGATCGGCCGCGGCGGTCTCACGATACCCCGCACGCGCGAGCGCCGCGATATAGAACCCGCCGATCATCGGCCAGACGCCGCCGTTGTGATACTGCCACGCGAGATTCTGCCCGTGCCTTGCCATGTACGGCCGCCACGCGGCGCTCGTCCGCTCGATCGGGCGCACGACGGCGCGCGCCGGATACGGCTCGTGGACCTTCGCCGCGCGCAGCGCGTCGATCGTCTCGCGCACGCGATCGGCGGCGCCGCACAGGATCGCGAGCACGTTGCCGAAGACGTCGCCCTCGTCTCCGAACGACGAGAAATTCACGTAGCTCAGATAAAGCTCGCGATCTCGTGCGCCGTGCAACGGAAACTCGGCGAGGAGCCTGCCCCGGCGGTACGCGTGCGGGCGCGCGGAGAACGGATGGAAGAGCCGGTTGAAGCTCTCGCGCGTCTCCGCGGCGTGCTCGAGCCCGAACAGACGCTTCACGAGATACCACAGCGCGTTCGTGTACAGCACGAAGCCCGAGCGCGGCATGATGTCGGCCCAATCGCTCGCCTCGTTCTGCTGCAGCAAGCGGAAACGTTGATGCTCCTGCGCGAGCAGCCAGTCGAGCGCCCGCTCGACGTGATCGCCAAGGCGCTTCGAGAGCCCGGGATGGGTGCCGAGGCGGTCGAGCCGATCGACCGCGATGAGCCACCACAACGTCGAGTCGATACAGCCCACGTACCAGAAATCCGGCTCGCGCGTCTCGAGGTCGACGAACTTCGCGATCTGCCCGTTTCGCGCCTGATGCTCGGCGAGCGTCTCGATGGCGCTCGCCGCGCCGCGCTCGAGCTCGGGGTCTCCCGAGACCGCCATGCCGAGCGCGCAGATCGCCGCGTCGCGCGCGAAGACCGACGTGTAGCTGCGCCGCTCGGCCTCGACGCCCGGCGTTGCCGCGCGGACTCCCGCGGACGTGAGATTCCGCCGCAAGAGCTCGACGGCGCGCGCTCGGCACGCGTCGAGGAGATCGACGTCTTCGTCTTGGCTCGCGTTCCTCATCGCGCGCGGATTGTAGCGGCGCCTTGGCCGCGTGCTCCATTTGTTCGCGGAGGCCGACACTTCCGCGCCTTGGACCGGCCGGGCGGCGCCGCCGTTCCGGCCCGCGGTCATGCCAGCCGCGGTCGGCGGAGCATCGGGTCGGGGCCCGTGCGAGAATGGCGGCTCGGACAACGGAATCGGAGCGTGAAGCCGCCATGACGGTCCCGGTCTACGAGATCTATGCGATCAAGTACGCCGAGCTCGAGCGCAAGGCGTTCGGCAATTTCGTCGACTCCGACCTGCACGAGACGTCCGATATGCCTCTCGATTATTTCGTGTGGGCGATCGTCGGCGAGGAGCGCGTCTTCGTCGTCGATACCGGCTTCGACGGCGAGATGGCGAGGAAGCGCGGCCGGACGCTCTTGCATCCGGTCGACGAAGGGCTCGAGGCCATCGGCGTCGGCCATCGCGACGTCCGCGACGTGATCATCACGCACATGCACTACGATCACTGCGGCAATGCCGCGCTGTTCCCGAATGCGATCTTCCATCTCCAGGACGCCGAGATGGAGTACGCGACGGGGCGATCGATGTGCCATCACCACTTGAATCACGCGTTCGAGGCGGACGACGTCGCACGCATGGTCAAACGCGTCTTCGCGGGCCAAGTGCAGTTCCACGACGGCACGGAAGAGCTCGCGCCCGGCATTACCGTGCATCGTCTCGGCGGGCACACGAAGGGCTTGCAATGCGTCCGCGTGATGACGCGACGCGGCTACGTCGTGCTCGCCTCCGACGCGTCGCACTTCTATGCGCACATGGAGACCGGACG
>Ga0207873_1001816_pt1 | contig 19357 bp, 21 predicted proteins | sample BGWIniCompost_FD_187373 | JGI IMG/M metagenome (GOLD analysis project Ga0207873, IMG submission 187373) | Cellulose adapted compost microbial communities from Newby Island Compost Facility, Milpitas, CA, USA - BGW Initial Compost (SPAdes)... ...
GAGGTGGAGCGGGGCGCGCCCGCCGACGGCGCGAGCTGGTTGGAACCCGGCGGCGGGCTCGGCGGACCGCACGCCGGACTCGGCGTCGGACTCCGCCTCCAGCTCCCGGACTTCACCGGCCCGGCCGGCCCCGGCACCCGCGCCCACCGCAGCGGTTCCGGCGCCCGCACCACCGTCCACCGCGGCAGCCCCGGCGCCCGCACCGCCGCGGGCATCCTCATCCGCCCTGCGCTGGATCACCGTCCCCGGCTCCGCCCCGTCCATCGCCTCGTTGGCCAGGCGGTCCGCCTGCTTGTTCTGCTCGCGCGGGATCCACTCCCAGCTCACCCGCTCCGGCGGGAAGACCCGCGCCGCCCGGGTGGCCAGCGGCTTCAGATCGGGGTGCTTGATCTTCCACCGGCCCGCCATCTGCTCGATGACCAGCTTGGAGTCCATCCGGACGTGCACGGCCGCCCCGGGGTCGAGCTCCCGCGCGGCCTCCAGGCCGGCCAGCAGCCCCCGGTACTCGGCCACGTTGTTGGTGGCCACACCGAGGTACTCGGCGACCTCGACCAGGGTCTGCCCGGTCGCCGCGTCCACGACCACCGCGCCGTAGCCCGCCGGGCCGGGGTTGCCCCGCGACCCGCCGTCCGCCTCGACGATGAACTCCCGCACCGGTCCCGTGCTCCTACAGCCCCGACTCGGCCGTGCGCACCAGGATGCGGCGGCAGTTCTCGCAGCGCACCACCGCGTCCGGGGCGGCCTGGCGGATCTCGTTCAGCTCGGTGATGGCCAGTTCCTGGCGGCAGCCCTGGCAGGTGCGGGCGTGCAGCTTGGCCGCGCCGATGCCGCCCTGCTGCTCACGCAGCTTCTCGTACAGCTTGAGCAGGTCGGCGGGGACGGACGCGGCGACGACCTCGCGCTCCTTGGTGACCGAGGCGACCTCGCCGTCGATCTCCTCCAGCGCGGAGTCCCGGCGGGCGGTGACGTCGTCGATCCGCGACTGGACGGAGGCGACGCGCTCGGTGAGTTCCGCGATCCGCTGCTGGGCGGACTCACGGCGCTCCATCACCTCGAGGACGATGTCCTCGAGGTCTCCCTGCCGCTTGGCGAGGGAGGCGATCTCGTGCTGGAGGTTCTCCAGGTCCTTGGGCGAGGAGACGGCGCCGGAGTCGAGGCGCTGCTGGTCGCGGGCGGCACGCTGGCGCACCTGGTCCACGTCCTGCTCGGCCTTGGTCTGTTCGCGGGCGCAGTCGCTCTCCTCGGTCTGCGCGGCCACGAGCAGATCGCGCAGCTGGGTGAGGTCCCGGTTCAGCGACTCGAGCTCGCCGTGCTCGGGCAGCGACTTCCGCTTGTGGGCGAGCTGCTGGAGGCGGACGTCGAGGTCCTGGACGTCGAGAAGTCGGATCTGGTCGGCGGGCGCGGCGTTCAGTTGGGGGCTCCAGATGTTTCGGATTCAGCCGGGGTGTCGCTCCCCGGCGCGGGCGTGGTGGTCGACGGCCGGACGGACGCCGCGTGGGCGGTCCAGGGGTCGGTGACCGTGCGGGAGACCTGGACGCGCAGGCCCCATCCCCGGCGGTCGGAGATCTCGTCGAGCTGGGCTGCGGCCAGCTCGCACCAGGGCCACTCGGTGGCCCAGTGCGCCGCGTCGAGCAGCGCGAGAGGACTGTGGGCGACGGCCTCGGAGGCCGGGTGGTGGCGCAGGTCCGCGGTGAGGAAGGCGTCCACCCCGGCGGCGCGCACCTGGTCGAAGAGGCTGTCGCCGCTGCCGCCGCTGACGGCGAGGGTACGCACGACGGCCTCGGGGTCGCCGGCCACCCGGATGCCCTGCGCGGTGGCGGGCAGCCGCCGGGCGGCGAGAGCGGCGAGTTCGCGAACGGTCAAGGGGTGGTCGAGTTCGCAGATCCGGCCCAGGCCCCGGCGGCCGGCCGGGTCGGTCGGGTCGGGCACCAGGGGCCGCACCACGCGCACGCCCAGCGCCCCTGCGAGGGCGTCGCTGACGCCCGGGTCGGCGGTGTCGGCGTTGGTGTGGGCGACGTGCAGCGCGATGTCGTTCTTGATCAGCGTGTGCACGACGCGTCCCTTGAAGTGGGACGCCGCGACGGTGGTGGTGCCGCGCAGATAGAGCGGGTGGTGGGTGATCAGCAGGTCGGCGTCCTGCTCGACCGCCTCGTCGACGATCTCCTGGACCGGGTCGACGGCGATCAGGACCCGCCGGACCTCCTGGTCGGGGTCGCCCACGACGGTGCCGACCGCGTCCCAGGACTCCGCCCGCTCGGCGGGCCACAGGTTCTCCAGCGCGGTGATGACTTCTGACAGACGGGGCACGGGAGCAAGGCTACCTGCCCCTTTCCCGCCGCAGTACCTGCACGGGCGCCCCGGCCGACGACCGCTTCCGGACAGCACATGCACCCCCGTTTCCTCAGGCGAATCGTTCCTGGAACACCCTTATGTGTGAAGCGGACAGCGGTGGATGCCCCGACCGTGCGTGCGAAAACTACGTTCGTCGCCGGAGGTGACCGAACGATGACGGCTTGTGCGATCGAGCCTTCGACGGGACACGACGAGGCCGCCGGGGACGGCGGGGACGACGGGGACGCCGGACACGGCGGGACTGCCGGCGCCGGGCCGGACGGCGTGACCGGAACGGACGCCGGGACCGTGCGGGAAGCCGCGACCGGCGGGACCGGCGGCGCCGACGGAGCCGGCGGGACCGTCGGGGCCGTGCCGCCGGGCTGCAGCATCACCGCGGACGGCGCCTACGCCGCCCGCCTCGCCCGCTCCGGCGACAACCTCTACCCCGAGCGCTGGACCCTGGACGGCCCCGAGCCGTACGCGGTGCCGCTGGCCGGCCACCAGCCGGAGGAGCCCGGCACCGAGGTGCAGCCGCTGAGCGACGGCCGGGTCCTGCTCCACCGGCTGGTGGACGGACGGCACACCTTCTGTCTGCTGTATCCGACGGGCCCGGGCACCGGGGAGCTGCCGCTGGGGGCGGTGGAGTGCCCGGAGGCCGGCACCCGGGTGTCGCTGCTGCCGCCCGCGCCGTGCGGGGAGCGGGCCTACGCCGTCGCCGTGGGCGCCCGCTCCACGGTCCTGTGGCAGGTGGCGGGCGGCGCCTTCGGGCCGGAGCGGGTCGCCGAGATCCCCGGCCGCTGCTCGGGCGGGGCGTGGCTGGACCGTGCGGGGCGCCTGCTGGCGCTGGACCGGGAGACCGGGGGGCGGACCAAGGCGGTCGTGGTGGATCTGGGGCGCGGCGGTGAGGTGTCGCCGCTGCTGCAGATCGCCGCCGGGAGCGACGACCGGGTGCTGCTCGCGGACCCGGACAGCGGGCTGCTGCTGATCAGCTCGGACGCGCCCTCGCCGGGCAGCGTCCTGCTGGGCTGGGGTGTGCTGGGCAGCACGCTGCCGGTGCGGTTCCCGCAGTGCGTGCGGCTGCCCGGCTGCACGGTCACCCCGTTCGCGATCCAGCCCGGCCAGGTGCTCACCCCGGAGGGCTGTGCGGTGGCCCTGCGCATCGACGGCCCGCTGGGTTCCTGGGTGGGGGTGTGGCGGCCGGGCGAACGCCAGGTGCACCAGCTTCCCGCGCCCCGGGGGTGGTTGACCGGCAGCGGGCTGTTCACGGCGGACGGGATGCTGCGGCTGCCGTACGCCACGCCGGACGCGCCCTGCGGGGTGGCCTCGGTCCCGGCGCCCCCGCCGGAGGAGCGGAGCACACCCTCCGCGGCACCGTCCCAGGACCCGCCCGCAAAGGCCGCGGAAGCGGAGGCGGGCGCGCCGCCGGAACCGTCGGTGCCGCGTCCCGTTCCCCTGCAACAGGCGCCTCTGGGACGGCTTGTAACGAAGTAGTGGCGGTCGGCGTGGCCGCCTGGATCCGTGCCGTGGTGGGCCGGTTACACTCACCCGTCTGCAGGAAGATCATGTTTTTACGGGGTGAATTCCTTCCGATGAACGACGCCATCACCAACGAGGCGCCCACCACCGAAAGCGGTCAGATCCCTGCCGGGCGCGGCAAGCACCGGGGCCCGGTCGCCACGCACGACACGGAGACGACCCCGCGCGGCCGTCACCGCAAGCCGGTGGAGGAGAACGAGCCTGCGGAGTCGGCTGCCTGACGGAGCGTCAGCAGTCGATCCGGTGCACCACAGCGGCCCCCGTCCGGCGGACGGGGGCCGCTCCTCGTGTCCCGGCCATGCGGCGGGCCGGCTCCGACTTCCATGCCCGGCGAGCCGGTTCGGCCTCCCGCTGCCCGGCGGGCCGGTTCGGCCCTCCGCTGCCCGGCCGGCGGTCCAGCTCGAACATGTCGAGCTGCAGCTGGTCGTCCATGGCGCCCGCGCCGATCACGACGAGGTGCCGCCGCACCGGGAGGTCTCGTAGGCGGTGCGGGCGGTGGCGGAGCACCCGACGATCTCGAAGACGTAGCCGAAGCCCTCCCCGCCGGTGAGCTGCTGCTTGACGTCGGCCGGCTCCTCGGGGGCGACGCCGCGGGTGGCGCCGAACCGCAGCGCGCCCTCGCGCCGGGTGGGCACCGGATCGACGGCGACGATCTCGGCGGCGCCGCGCAGCCGGGCCCCCTGGATCGCGGAGACGCCGGGCCCCGCCGCAGCCGATGACCGCCACCGACGAACCGGCGGCCACGTCGGCGGTGTCGAGGGCGGCACCGAGTCCGGTGGTGACCCCGCAGCCGATGAGGGCGGCGATGCCGAAGGGCACGTCGTCCGGCAGGGGCACCGCGCAGCCGGCGTCGACCACGGCCTCCTAGGCGAAGGTGCCGGTGCCGGCGAAGCCGTGGACGTCACCGCCGGCCCGCCGGAAGTGGGGCGTACCGGCGTTCATGAACCCGGCCAGGCACGGCTCGCTCTGCCCGCGCCGGCAGGCCGGGCAGGCCCGGCACGGCGGCAGCCGGCAGACGACGGCCCGGTCCCCCCGTCGAGAGCCCGGCCACCCCTCCCCCACCTCGGCGATCTCACCGGCGCCCTCGTGACCGGGCACGAACGGCGCGGGCTGCGGCAGCACCCCGCTCTTCGCGGACGGATCGGAGTGGCACAGCCCGGTGGCCCGCACCCGGATCCGCACCTTGCCGGGGCCGAAGCCCACCGCCTCGATGTCGTCGTGGACCTCGAGCTCGTCCTGGCCGGTCTGGTGCAGTACGGCTGCCCGCACGGCATGGCTCCCCTCGGCTGGGCGATGGAGCCGGAAGAGGCGTGAGGCGCAGAAGGCGGTGAGGGCGTGGCCGGGGTTGCGGTGACGGCGGCGGACGGTCTTGCGGGTCTGCGGGTCTGCGGATTGCGGCATGACGGGCCGTCAGGAAAGTGCGACGACCGTGTCGGTGAGCACGGGCGCGTCGCCCCGGTCCGCCGCGCTCACCCTGACGTGCACCTGGCTCTCGCCCCGGTCCTCCCACATCCGGATCCGCAGGGTCTCGCCGGGGTGGACGACTCCGGCGAAGCGGGTGGCGTAGGCGCGGACACGGGTGACGTCCCCGCCGAGCAGCGTGTCGACGACGGCCTTGAGGGTGATGCCGTAGGTGCACAGCCCGTGCAGGATGGGCCGCTCGAAGCCGGCCTTCCGGGCGAACTCGGGGTCCGCGTGCAGCGGGTTGAAGTCGCCGGAGAGGCGGTACAGCAGCGCCTGGTCGTCACGCACGGTCCGCTCGACGGTCCGGTCCGGCTCCCCGGCGGGCGTCTCGCGCCGTACCGAGGGGCCCCGGTCGCCGCCCCAGCCGCCCTCGCCGCGCACGTAGATCTGGGCGTCGTCGGTCCACAGCGGCCCGTCGGCGTCGGCGACGTCGGTGCGCAGGAGGAGGACGGCGGCCTTGCCCTTGTCGTACACGGCGGCGACGCGGTGCGTGGCGGTGGCCCGGCCCTCGACGGGCAGCGGCCGGTGCAGGGTCAGCGACTGGCCGCCGTGCAGCACCCGGGACAGCTCGACCTCGACGCCCGGCATGGACAGGCCGCCGATGACTCCGGGCTCCCCGCCGCCGGCGACGGTGGCGAAGCTGGGCAGGACGTGCAGCCGGGACTCCAGGGTGTAGCGCAGTTCGCCGGGGTCGGTGGCGGGGGTGCCGGCGCCGACGCCGAGGTGGTAGAGCAGGACGTCCTTGGTTCCCCAGCTGATCTCGCCGGTCCGGGGTTCGGCGGCGAGGGCCTTGGCTGCGTCGATGGGCATGGGACTCCTGATCGCCGGGCCTGAACCGATGTCGAAGACCCCGGTACGGCCGTCCGCACCGTCGGCCGCACCGGGGTCGTCACGGGCCGCGGGAACCCGCCCATCACTAGAACGCGTTCCAGTACGGTCCCACCCTGTATAACCCAGCCTCGTGCAGTTGTGAAGGCTCCTGACGGTGTGTCAGCTACGGCCGTCGGATGAGGGGTCCGGCCGCGACCGGTCATCCGGCCGCCGGAGCAGCGCCGTCCACAGGAAGTCCGCCCCGAACCACGCACTGTCCCCGCCCTGCTGGACCATCCGCCGCAGTTCGATCTCCTCCAGGCCGGCCGTCTCCGCGAAGATCCGGCGCAGCGACTCGTCGGTGTAGGCGAGGCCGCCCTGCAGGCCGGTGCCCCGGTAGAACGCGTGGTCGTCCAGCTCGGACCCCATGCCGCCGGCGGCGAAGCAGGTGAGCGCGAAGCGGCCGCCCGGTGCGAGCACCCGGTCCAGCAGGGCGAGGTAGCTGATCCTCCGGTGCGGCGGGAGGTGATGGAAGCAGCCGGAGTCGTAGACGAGGTCGTACGGTCCGCCCAGCTCGCCTGCGGTGAGGACGAAGGCGTCGCCGCAGTGGAAGCGCACGCCCCGCACCCCGGCCTCCTCCGCCCGTTCCCGGGCCCATGCGACGGCCACCGGGGACAGGTCCACCGCGTCCACCTCGAAGCCGCGCGTCGCCAGGAAGAGGGCGTTGCGGCCGGGGCCGCAGCCGAGGTCGAGGGCACGGCCGCCACCGGTGACGAGGCCGCGGTCGGCGTACGACACCAGGTTCTCGTCGGGCTTGGCCACGAAGAAGGGGACGGGGCGGGAGCGGTCCGCGTAGAAGGCGTCCCACCAGCCGGCGCCGCGCCTCGTCCACCGGTCCGCCTCCGGGGCGAACAGGTCGTCCAGAAGCGCGAGGACGTCGTCGACGGTGCGTATGTTCCGGTCCATCCGGACTCCTTTCCGGGCCCGCCGATGGTACGGCGCGGACGGGTGAAGTCCCAGGTCGGACAGGGTGATTCGGGGGTGGGCGAGGGGGTCTGGCGGGGGTCTGCGGGCCTGGCCCGGACCGCGGGCGCCAGGACCCTCACCGGCGGCGGAAAACGGGCACGGCACTCCGCCGAGGGCCGTCACGGGGCCGTTCCGGCGCGCGCCGGGCCCGCTTTTCCCGCCCCGGCTCGGCGCACCGCCGCACGCGGCGGCGAGGCCCGGCCGCGCTCAGTGCGCCGCCCCCGCCTTGCGCGGCAGCCACAGCCACATCATCACCGCCCCGGCCGCCAGCACCACCGCGCCCGTGCGGAAGGCGAGGGCGTAGCCCGCGGTGAGGGCCTCGGGGGCGGTGGACGCGCCGGTGCGGGCCGCCGCGATGGTGGACATGACCGCGAGGCCCAGGGAGCCGCCCATGGTGCGGGAGGTGTTGACCAGCCCGGAGACCAGGCCGGCCTCCTGCGGTGCGGCGCCGGAGGTGGCGAGCGCGGCGAGCGGGGTGCCGGCCAGGCCGCCGCCCAGCATCATCAGGATGCCGGGGAACATGATCGAGGTCAGGAAGGTGCCGTCCGCGGTCATCGTGGACTGCCAGCCGAAGCCGGCCGTGGCGACGAGCGTGCCGAGCACCGCCACGGCGCGCGGGCCGAGCGCGGGCATCAGCAGCGGTGCCAGTTTGGAGCCCAGCACGACGGCGAGTGAGCTGGGCACGAGGGAGAGTCCGGCCTCCAGCGGGCTGTAGCCGAGCACGTTCTGCGCGTACAGGGTCATCAGGTACCACATGCAGAACATGGCGGCACCGCTGACGAACATCGCCACGTTCGCCGAGGCCACCGCACGCAGCCGCAGCAGCCGGAGCGGCATCAGCGGCTCCCTCGCCCGCGCCTCGACGCACAGGAAGGCGGCGACCAGCAGCACGCCGGCGGTCAGCGGTACGACGGTGGCGGGCGCCGTCCAGCCCTCCGCCTCGGTCTGTGAGATGCCGTAGGCGAGGGTGCCGAGGCCCGCGGTCACCAGCAGGGCGCCGGGCAGGTCGAGGCGCCGCCGGTCACCGGCCCGGCTCTCGGTCAGCCAGAGCGCGGCGGCGGCGAGCACCACCGCGCCGACCGGCACATTGATCAGCAGCACCCAGCGCCAGGACAGCGAGTCCACCAGCACCCCGCCGACGAAGCCGCCGGCCGCGCCGCCGCCCGCGCCGACGGCGGTCCAGGTGGCGATGGCCCGTGCCCGGGCCGCGCCCTCCGGCACGGCGGAGGTCACCAGGGTGAGGGTGGACGGCGCGAGCACGGCGGCCCCGAGTCCCTGCACGGCCCGCGCCAGCAGCAGCTGCCAGCCCTCCTGGGCCAGTCCGCCCGCCAGGGAGGCCGCGGTGAACAGGCCGAGGCCGACGAGGAACATCCGCTTGCGTCCGTAGAGGTCGCCGGCGCGTCCGCCGAGCAGCATGAAGCCGGCGAAGGCGATCGCGTAGGCGTTGACCACCCACTGCAGGCCCTGGGCGTCGAGGCCGAGGGCGGTGCGGATGGAGGGCAGGGCGACGTTGACGACGGAGATGTCCAGGACGACCAGGAACTGGCCGGCGCAGGCCAGGGTCACCACCAGCCATGCGGGAGGTGCGGGACGCCGGGAGACGGGGGCGGAGGTGCCGGAAGCCTGGAGCATGACTGCCATGCTCTCAACCGCCGGGCGCGGGTCCGTCAAGAACCGGTCAAGAAATCGTTAGAGTGCCAAAGCAACGGAATAGTTGCCTCAGCAGACAGGTTGCCGCTGACCATGAGATCGACGACGACCGACTCCGCCGCCACCGGCACGCGTGAGACCCGTGGGACCGGCGCGGCCGTGGTGCCGCTGCTGGCCTTCGCCGGGATCGTGGTGGCGGTGATGCAGACCCTGCTGGTGCCGGTCATCAAGGATCTGCCGCGCCTGCTGGACGCCTCGCCCGCCGACGCCTCCTGGGTGCTGACCTCCACCCTGGTGTCCGGTGCCGTCGCCACCCCGATCCTGGGCCGGCTCGGCGACCTGTTCGGCAAGCGGCGGATGCTGGTGGCGGGCCTGGCGGTGATGGTGGTGGGGGCGCTGATCAGCGCGTTCACCAGCGATCTGCTGCTGATGATCGCCGGCCGTACCCTCCAGGGCTTCGCGATGGGCGCGATCCCGCTCGGCATCGGCCTGATGCGGGACCTGCTGCCGCGGGAGCGGCTGGCCTCGGCGATGGGCCTGATGAGCTCCTCCATAGGCGTCGGCGGCGGCCTCGCCCTGCCCGCCGCCGCGCTGGTCGCCCAGCACGCCGACTGGCACGTCCTCTACTTCGGCGCCGCCGGCCTCGGCCTGCTCGCGATCACGCTGATCCTCCTGGTCGTGCCCGAGTCGCCGGCGCGCGCCCCGGGCACCTTCGACCTGCCGGGCGCGCTGGGCCTGTCCGCCGGTCTCGTGCTGTTCCTGCTGCCGGTCTCCAAGGGCGGCGACTGGGGCTGGGCCTCGGCCACGACGCTCACGCTCTTCGGCGCCTCGGCGGTGGTGCTGCTGCTCTGGGGGTGGATGGAGCTGCGCCTGCCGGCTCCGCTGGTCGACCTGCGCACCACCGCACGCCGCGAGGTGCTGCTCACCAACCTCGCGTCGATCATGGTCGGCGTCTCCTTCTTCGTGGTCTCCCTGGTCCTTCCGCAGCTCCTGCAGCTGCCCGCCGACACCGGCTACGGGCTCGGGCAGTCGATGGTCGTCGCCGGTCTGTGCGTTGCACCGCTCGGCCTGACGATGATGTTCACCGCCCCGGTGTACGCCCGCCTCTCGGCCCGCTACGGCCCGCGGGCCACCCTCATCCTCGGCCTGCTGATCATCGGGCTCGGCTACGGCGGCGGCCTCGGCCTGATGAGCGCCGCCTGGCAGACCCTGGTGACCTCGGTCGTCCTGGGCGCCGGCATCGGCCTCGCCTACGCCTCGCTGCCCGCGCTGATCAACGCCGCGGTCCCGGCGTCGGAGACGGGCGCGGCGAACGGCCTGAACACGCTGATGCGGTCCATCGGCACCTCGGTGTCCAGCGCCGTGATCGGCACGGTGCTCGCGGCCACGGCACACACCACGGGCGGTGTGGCGGTGCCCTCGATGCACGGCTTCCGCCTCTCCTTCCTGATCGCCACGGGGGCGGTGGCCGTCGGCCTGCTCCTGGCGCTGTTCCTGCCGGCCGCGCGACCGCAGCCCGGCGGGCAGCTGCTGGCGAGCAGCGAGGACGATCCTGCCGCACGGCCGGCTCCCGGCCGGGTCTCCGCCTGACCCCGCTCATCGGCCGCGGCCGCGCGTACGGCAGCATGACCCCGTGGACACACGGACGACCTCCCAGGCCGGCGGCGCGCCGGCGGCACCCGGCCCCGGCGTACTCGCCGCGTTCGAGGCGGCGAAGGGCTTCATGCCCGTCGACGAAGGGCTCGCCCTGTACGCGGCGGCCCGGGAGGCGGGCGGCCTCGGCCTGCCCCTGCTGGAGGTCGGCACCTACTGCGGCCGCTCCACGATCCTGCTGGCCGACGCGGCCAGGGCGGCCGGGGTCACCGCGCTCACCGTGGACCACCACCGCGGCAGCGAGGAGCAGCAGCCCGGCTGGGAGTACCACGACCCGGAGACGGTCGATCCCGAGCTGGGCGTGATGGACACCCTGCCCGCCTTCCGCCGCACCCTGCACCGGGCGGGCCTGGAGGAGCACGTCGTCGCCCTCGTCGGCCGCTCACCGCAGATCGCGTCCCTGTGGGCCTCCCCGCTGGCCCTGGTCTTCATCGACGGCGGCCACACCGACGAGCACGCCACCGCCGACTACGAGGGCTGGGCGCCCCATGTCGCCCCGGGCGGCCTCCTCGTCATCCACGACGTCTTCCCCGACCCCGCCGACGAGTTCACCGGCCAGGCGCCCTACCGCGTCTACCTCCGCGCCCTCGCCTCCGGCGCCTTCACCGAGGTGTCCGCCCGGAACTCCCTGCGCGTACTGCGGCGTACGGGGCCGGGCATCTGAGGGAGCCCGTGGTCCGGGTCACTTGACGGACGCCCGCGCCCCGGAGTCGCGGGGAGCGGGCGGGACGGCGCGGAGGCCCCCCTCGAAGCGCGTGGCACCGCTCACTCCGCCCTCTTCCACGTCTTGCACCCGCTGGTCAGGAACGCCTTGTCGCTCGCGGAGACGGTGACGGTCGCCGGGCCATCGGTGTTCCCGTTGGTGATGATGTCGTCGAACTCACCCGAGGTCCCGCTGAGCCTGGCCCAGTAGCAGTTGGGGATGACCGAGTCCTCGGGACCGTCGGTCCGGTAGGTCCCTGGCCGGATCTCCTTGCCGACGACGAAGGTGCCGTCCCCGGGGACCTCGTCGGCGGGCTCGCGGGACGCCTCCTGAGCGGATGCCTCTCCCCGGGCGGATTCCTCCCCCGCCGGGTCGGCCGGCGCGGCGCCGGTGCCGGACGCCGACTCCGTGACGGTCTCGGTGACCGTGCTCTCCGCCGAGGGCGAGGTGTCGTTGTCCGAGCCGCCGCCCGCCCCGATGACGTTGCCGATGACGAGTCCGAGGACGACGGCCACGGTGTGCGTGAGAACACCGCGCACGGAGCGCGACCTGCGCGGTGCGCCGGGCGGCTGCGGCCCCCGCTGCGGGAGTTCCTCCCGCCGGCCCCATCGGGGAGGCTCCTCCGGCGGCCCCCATGAGCCGGAGGCATCGTTGCCGTTCCTGCACTCAGGGTGCGCCCGGGGGAACGAATCCGCACGGCGGAAGCCGCTAGGGTGGCTGCGTGTCGTATACGGGGCCCGATTTCGATGATCCTGAGCCGCGGCGGTCACGGCGGGGGCCGCTGACCGTGGCGCTGGCCGCCCTGGTGCCGGGTGCGCTGCTCGGGTGGGCGGTGTACGCCGTGGCCGGCGGGGGGTCGGGGGACGGCGAGCGGAACGGCGGTGCGGCGGGCGAGGCGTCGGCCTCGGTGTCGTCGCGGGCGCCGTCGTCGGCGACGGCGCCGGCCTCGCCGTCGGGGAAGCCGTCCGGGAAGCCGTCCAGGAGTGCGGAGCCGAGTGCGTCCGCGGCCTCCGGGTCCGCCTCGGCGCCGGCCGCGTCCGGTCCCCTCACGGGGAAGGTCGTGGTCATCGACCCGGGGCACAATCCCGGCAATTTCCGGCACACCGCCGAGATCAACCGTCAGGTGGACATCGGGACCCACCGCAAGGAGTGCGACACCACCGGAACCTCCACCAACGGTGGTTACATCGAGGCGAAGTTCACACTCGACGTCGCCCGCCGGATGCGTGACCTGCTCGAGGCGCAGGGCGCGACGGTGAAGCTGACGCAGGACGGCGACCGGCCGTTCGGCCCGTGCATCGACGAGCGGGCCCGGATCGGCAACGAGGCGAAGGCGGATGCCGTGGTGTCCCTCCACGCCGACGGCTCCGGAGCCGGCAACCGCGGGTTCCATGTGATCCTGCCCGGCGCCGTGAACGCCGGCGCGGCCGACACCCGGGCCATCGTCGGACCGTCCCGTGAACTCGGTGAGCGCATCGCCGGGAACTTCGTCCGGGTCACCGGCAGCGCGCCCTCCAACTACGTGGGCGGCGGCACGGGTCTCGTCACGCGTAAGGACCTGGGCGGTCTCAATCTGTCAACGGTTCCCAAGGTGTTCATCGAGTGCGGGAACATGCGCGATAGCAAGGACGCGGCACAGCTGACCAGCGGTGCCTGGCGGCAGAAAGCGGCGCGTGGGATTTCGGATGGAATCGTGAGTTTTCTGCGCGGGTAGCAGTCCGGGGCACTGGTCCCGGCGGACAGCCTGATCGAGCGGACGATAGTGTCGTTCCTACGATGAGGGGCCACCCCCGCGCTTCGCACCCTGGCCCGAGGGCGACAAGGTGACAGCGACGCCTCTACCGACGACGAGACGACAACGAAGGACCTGAAGTGAATATCCGCTCCCTCACTCGAGGCGACGGCGTGGTGATCGGAGCAGCGGTGTTGCTGTTCATCGCGTCGTTCCTCGACATCTACTCGTTCGACGGCGTGGACGACGACGGCATCCCCAGCCTGTGGGGCAGCGGGCCGGTGTTGTTCGGTGTCGTGCTGGCGGGGTTGATCGGCGCCGCTCTCGTCGTCGTGGCCCGGGCCCTGCCGCAGCCGAAGAAGGTCGCGGGCCTCGACCTCGGGCAGCTCGGGATCGCCTTCACGGTCTTCGCCGCCTGGTGCGCTCTGGGCAACATCTTCGACCCGCTGGGTGCGTTCGACAACGACAACAGCAGCTTCGCCGACCGGATCGACCCGGGCATGGGCCTGATCCTCGCCCTCATCGCCACCCTGGTGCTGGCCGCCGCCGCGGTCGCCACCCCGCTGGTCCCGGCGCTCAAGGGCAACCTGCTCCCGGCCGGCGGCCCGTCCGCCCCGCAGCCCTACGGTGCCCAGCCGCCCGGCGGTTACGGCTACCCGGGCGCCCAGCAGCCCTACCCCGGCCAGCCGGGCCAGCCCGGTCCCGGCGGCCAGCAGCCGTTCCCGGGCGGTCAGCCGCAGCCGCAGCAGGGCCAGCCGCCGGCGCCCCAGCCCGCCGGGGACTTCTCCCCGTTCTGGTTCGCCGTGCCGGTGCCCCGGCCGCTGTTCCCCGAGGACGGCTCGCCGACGCCGATCGCCGAACTGGCGCCCGGCACCTGGTACCTGGCGGTGGAGCAGCGCGGTCAGGCGCTGGTCGCCCAGACGCAGGACGGCCGCCGCGGCGTGCTGCAGGACACCTCCGGTATCCAGCGCGGCTGACCCACGCCGGACTGCTCACGGCCCCTCGTCCTCCCGGGCGGGGGGCCGTTGCCGTACCCTCGACGCCCGCGCATACTGACGCACCGTCACTGGTCCCCCACCCGGCCCGAGGGCTTCGTCGTCGCCCCGATGGCCCAGGTACGGGTCTGCCGGGACGTCGCCGGGGGTCTGCTCCCGGTGAAGGCCATGCTCGGCTTCTCCATCGGCGGCTTGGGGCACGCCTCCCGCAACCTCCACGCCGCCCCGCCCGCATGGGGTACGAGGAGGAGGCCCGCCGGGTGCGGGAGCTGTTCCTGTCCGGGCGCCGCGAGGAGGCGGTGCGGGCGGTGCCGGACGCCTTCGCCGACGAGATCTCCCTGGTGGGGCCGCGGGAACGCATCGCCGAGCGGCTCGAGTTGTGGCGCAGGGGCCCGGTGACGGACCTGCGGGCGCCGGCCCCGGATCCGGTGAGCCTGCGGGTGCTCGCCGAACTCGATTCCTGAGCCCCCGTCCGAGGGCGCGCGGGCCTCGCGCAAGGACGCCCGGCCAACCCGCGGGTTTCACCCGGCGGATCGGGGCCAGACGGAAGACATGTCTCCCCGGTATCGCACTGGTTCCACCTCCGCGGGGACGGTCGTCGCGGTGATCGCGGACATCATGGCCGTCATCCTCGGACTGTGGATTCTGATGTACCTGCTGGACGCCAACCGCGGCAACGAACTGGTGCAGTTCGTGCACGACGCGGCCGACTGGCTGGCCGGCTGGTCCCGTGACCTGTTCACCTTCGACGAGGCCTGGGCGAGGGTGGTCTGCGGCTACGGCCTCGCCGCGGTCGTCTACCTCTTCATCGGCCACGCGATCGCGAACCGCCTGCGCAGGCACTGAGCCGCGCGGGCGGTGAACCCGACGACGCCCGCCCGTCCGTCAGTCCCCGGCGCAGCAGTCCGTGTCCAGGCCCCACGGCAGGTGTTCCCCGCCGAAGACCTGGCAGGTGGCCTCGTGGCCGCCCAGCGCGGCGACCGCGAGCAGCACCGAGCCGGCGGTCCAGGTGGTGAGCTCCTGCGGCCACACGGCGTCGTCGTCGAAGACGTACCCCGTCCAGTACAGGCCGCTCGCCGCGTCCCGCAGGTGCTGGATGGAGCGGAGGATCTCGAGCGCCCGGTCGGACTCGCCCATCGCCCACAGGGCCAGGGCGAGTTCGGCCGACTCGCCGCCGGTCACCCACGGGTTGGGCACCACGCAGCGCACCCCGAGGCCGGGCACCACGAAGCGGTCCCAGCCCTCCTCGATGCGCGCCTTGGCCTCCGCGCCGGTGAGCGCGCCGCCCAGCACCGGGTAGTACCAGTCCATCGAGTAGCGGTCCTTGTCCAGGAACCGCTCCGGGTGGCGCCGTATCGCGTGCCGCAGCGCGCCCGCGGCCAGCTCCCAGTCGGGCTGCGGCTCCTCCCGCTGCTCGGCGATGGCGAGCGCGCAGCGCAGCGCGTGGTGGATCGAGGAGGAGCCGGTGAGCAGCGCGTCGGTGGTGGCGGTGCCGTCGTCGTCGCGCCGCCAGCCGATCTGCCCGCCGGGCTGCTGGAGCCGCAGCACGAACTCGACCGCCGCGTACACCACGGGCCACAGGCGGTCGAGGAAGGTGTCGTCGCCGGTGGAGAGGTAGTGGTGCCACACCCCGACGGCGACATAGGCGACGAAGTTGGTCTCCCGGCCGCGGTCGGTGATGTCCCGGGGGTCGCCGTCGGCGTAGGCGGCGTACCAGGAGCCGTCGGGCTGCTGGTGCCGGGCCAGCCAGAGGTAGGCCCGCTCGGCGGCCTCGTGCTCGCCCGCCGCGTCCAGCGCCATGGCGGCCTCGACGTGGTCCCACGGGTCGAGGTGGTGGCCACGGAACCAGGGGATGGCGCCGTCCGCGCGCTGCAGCCGGAGGATGCCGCGCACGGTCGCGGCGGCCTGCCCGGCGGTCAGCACCCCGGGCAGCACCAGGTGTTCGGTCCGGGGCGTGGTCACGCGGCGTCCACCGGGGGCAGGTGCGGCTTGGTCGCGTACGCCACGAAGCTCTTGCCGATGAGCGGGTTGAGCGCCTGCTCGGCGATCCGGGTGGCCAGCGGCTTCTTCATGATGTCCCAGACCAGCAGCTTGTGGTACGCCCGCACGGGCAGCGCCTTGTCGTTGTCCACGCCGAAGGCGCACTTGAGCCACCAGTACGGGGAGTGCAGGGCGTGCGCGTGGTGCGTGCCGTACGGCCTGAGGCCGGCCTCGCGCATCCTGGCGAGCAGTTCGTCCGCCTTGTAGATGCGGATGTGGCCGCCCTCGACCTCGTGGTAGGCGTCGGACAGCGCCCAGCAGACCTTCTCGGGGCCGTAGCGGGGCACCGTGACGGCGATGCGGCCGCCCGGCTTGAGGACGCGGACCATCTCGGCGAGCACGCCCTTGTCGTCCGGGATGTGCTCCATCACCTCGGAGATGATCACGACGTCGAAGGACTCGTCGGGGAAGGGCAGCGCGAGGGCGTCGCCCTCCATGGCGGTGGCCTCGGCTCCCGCGGGGGCCTCGCCGGCCTCCTTCATCGCCGCGAACCACTTGGCGACCTCGCGGATCTCGTCCCCGTTCCGGTCGAGTGCCACGACGCGGGCGCCGCGCCGGTAGCACTCGAAGGCGTGCCGGCCGGCTCCACAGCCGAGGTCCAGGACACGGTCGCCGGGGGCGAGCGGGAACCGGGAGAAGTCGACGGTCAGCACGTGGCCCTGCTTTCGGGGTGGGAGGTTGCGGACTCTTCCGTGGGGGTGGCGTCGGGGGCGCCCGCCGACGCGGGCGCGGAACCGGTCGCGGGGGCGCCGGCCTGGGCGGCGGCGGTGCGGGCGGACCTTCCGGCCGGGCGGGCGGACCCTCCGGAGGGCGCGGTGCGGGCCGCGCGCGCCGCGTGGCCCGGCGGCGCGGCGTCGATGGCCTCGCGGTAGCGGGCCACGGTGCCTTCCGCGGCCCGCGCCCAGGTGAAGTGGCGCAGCACCCGTTCGCGGCCGGCCGCGCCCAGCCTGCGGCGCAGGTCCTCGTCCGCCAGCAGCCGGTTGAGTCCGGCGGCCAGCGCTCCGGCGTCGCCGGGCGGCACGGCCAGGCAGGTCTCGCCGTCGCGTCCGGCGACCTCGGGGATGGCGCCGCCGGTGGTGGCGAGCAGCGGGGTGCCGGTGGCCATGGCCTCGGCGGCGGGCAGCGAGAAGCCCTCGTAGAGCGAGGGGACGCAGGCGACCTGGGCCGAGCGCACCAGGTCGACCAGTTCGGCGTCGGAGATGCCCTTGACGAACTCGACGGCACCTTCGAGCCCGTACCGCTCGATCGCCTGCGCGACGGGGCCCTCGGCGGGCCGCTTGCCGACGACGACGAGGTGGGCGTCGGGGTGCTCGGTGCGCACCTTGGCCAGCGCCTCGACGAGGAACACCAGCCCCTTGAGCGGGACGTCGGCGCTGGAGGTGGTGACGATCCGGCCGGGTACGACCGGCACGGACGGGTCCGGCGAGAACAGGTCGGTGTCGGCGCCGATGTGCACGACGTGGATCCGCTCGGGCCGCACGCCGAGATGGTCGACGATCTCCTGGCGGGAGGTGCCGGAGACGGTGAGCACGGACGGCAGCCGCCGCGCGACCCGCTTCTGCATGCGGGTGAAGGCGTACCAGCGGCGCACCGAGCAGCGCCGCTGCCAGGTCTCGGCGGCGTCCAGCTCCAGCTGCCGGTCCACGGTGATGGGGTGGTGGATGGTGGTGACCAGGGGCGCGCCGAGGTCGCCGAGGAGTCCGTAGCCGAGGGTCTGGTTGTCGTGGACGACGTCGAAGTCGCCGCGGCGCGCGCGCAGATGGCGGCGGGCGCGCAGCGAGAAGGTGAGCGGCTCCGGGAAGCCGCCGGTCCACATGGTGCCGACCTCGAGGGCGTCGATCCAGTCGCGGTACTCCTCCCGCTTCGGGGTGCGGAAAGGATCCGGCTGGCGGTAGAGATCCAGGCTCGGCAGCTCGGTGAGGCTCAGCCCGTCGTAGCCCTCGTCGAGGACCGGGTAGGGCTGGGCTCCGATGACCTCCACGCGGTGCCCGAGGCGGGCGAGTTCGCGGGAGAGATGACGTACGTAGACGCCCTGCCCGCCACAGAACGGGTTTCCCTTGTAGGTCAGGAGTGCGATGCGCAGCGGGCGCAAGCCGTCGGCGGCAGGGCCCGCGAAGGGCCCGGCCTGACTGGCCTCAGCGGTCACCCTGGGCCCCCTTCTCCCTGCACTGTCCCGCGAGACTACGACGGGACGCTAACCTAGAACAAGTTTCAGAGTTGATCGTTCAGAGAACTCGAATCTACCGGCAGGTAAGGGTGCTGTGAGCAGTGGATCAGGTGATTCACGCCACGGCGGGCGGCATGCCATGCTGTCCGATCACTCACCCTCACCGAGGGTCACGACGCGGGCCCGCGCCCACGGGGGAGCGGCCAGGGCAAGACGGGCGCAGCAGGCAGGACGGGCAAGGTGGACATGGTGATCAAGTCGGAAGCCGGCACCGTAGGTACCTCTCCGGCCTCGCCGCTCACCGAGCGGCAGGAGGCACGCCGGCGCCGCATCCTGCACGCGACCGCGCAGCTGGCCGGCCGGGGCGGGTTCGACGCGGTGCAGATGCGGGAGGTGGCGGAGTCCTCCCAGGTGGCCCTCGGCACCCTGTACCGCTACTTCCCGTCCAAGATCCATCTGCTGGTGGCCACCATGCAGGACCAGCTGGAGCACATGCACGGCACGCTGCGGAAGAAGCCGCCGGCCGGTGAGACGGCGGCCGAGCGGGTGGCGGAGACGCTGATGCGGGCGTTCCGTGCGCTCCAGCGCGAGCCGCACCTCGCGGACGCGATGGTGCGCGCGCTGACCTTCGCGGACCGCAGCGTGAGCCCGGAGGTCGACCAGGTCTCCCGTCAGACCACCGCGATCATCCTGGACGCGATGGGCCTCGACCAGGACCCCACCCCCGACCAGCTCTCCGCGGTCCGCGTCATCGAGCACACCTGGCACTCGGCCCTGATCACCTGGCTGTCGGGCCGCGCCTCCATCGCCCAGGTCAAGATCGACATCGAAACGGTGTGCCGCCTGATCGACCTGCCGGCCGAGCGCCGGTAACGGCGGGGGTGCCCGCCGGCCGAACGGCCCGCGGGCGCAGCGACGAGCAGCCGCGCGGCGCCGGGCCGCACCCGGACAGCGGGTGCGCGGCCGGCCGGACAGCGCGTGGGCGCCCACGACGGAACGGGCCCCCCGCCGCCCGCGACCGGGCGGCGGGCACGGGGCGGCCGGACGGCGTGCGAACGAGGGCCGAAGGGCCCGCAGCCGGGCGACGGACGGGCGCCCGCGTCCGTCCCCCACCGCCCGAGGGAAAGGGCCCCTGGCCGCCCGCGCCCGAAAGGGCCGTCCGCAGCGGGACAGCATCTGGACGCTCGCGCCCGCCCCGGCCGTCCCGTGGCCGGCGGGCCCGCCGCCGGCCGGCCCCGCGGGCGCCC
>Ga0207873_1001817_pt1 | contig 19349 bp, 16 predicted proteins | sample BGWIniCompost_FD_187373 | JGI IMG/M metagenome (GOLD analysis project Ga0207873, IMG submission 187373) | Cellulose adapted compost microbial communities from Newby Island Compost Facility, Milpitas, CA, USA - BGW Initial Compost (SPAdes)... ...
CGGACTGAGGGCCCGCCGGCCGTTCCCGCCCGGTCCCCGCGGTCCGCTGTCGCCGGGCGCAGCCGTTCCCGCTCGCCGCCGTTGTCACCGAGGCGCCACCTGCGCGCGCACCGTGCCGAAGCGGATGTCGTAGGAGGATCCCTGGTAGAGGATGTCCAGCATGCGGGCGCCCTCCTCCAGGACCTCCTCGCGCACGGCCTTCGGGAGCTCACGGAACGGCTCGATGACGAGAGATCGGTCGATGATGCGCCACACGCCCGCGAGGAAGCCGTCGACCAGGAGCGGGCAGTAGAAGGTGTTCGCCTGCCAGGTGCTGCGGCGGTCGGCGGGCGGGATCACCCGGGTGCGGTCGGCGTGCGAGAGCATCAGGTTGTCGAACTCGGGCAGGAAGCGCGGCGGCGCCGGGGTGTCCGGCTCGGGGCGGGGCGCGCCGGGCAGGTCGAACAGCTCGACGCCGTTCTCGTCGCGGAAGGTGAGCAGCCGCGGGCGGAGCCGTTCGAAGACCGGGCGCATCCGGGTGAGCCCCGACCAGGTCTGCATGTCCTTCACCGAGGCCGGCCCGAAGGCGGCCAGGTAGCGCAGCACGACGGTGTCCGGCGGGGCGGCGGGCTCCGTGGGGCGGTCCAGCCAGTGCTCGGCGGTGGTGAGGGCGACCTGGGCGCTGCGGCCCCACATGCCGCGCGGGGTGACCTGGACGAGCGGGAGGGTGCAGCGGGCGGCGATGGCGAGCGCCTGCGGGTCGGCGTCCGGCCACTCGGCGTTGAGCATCTCCCGCAGCTGCTTCATGGTGCGCGGCTCCTCCTCCACGAAGGCGCGGGCGAGCGCGGCCAGCCGCTCCAGGTCGACGCCGGTCAGTCCCTTGCGGAAGATGCCGATCTCCCGGTCGCGCACCGGCTGCACCAGGGGGCGCAGCGTCATGCAGTCGTCCGGTGTGTGCAGATGGATGGTGGAGCGCAGGGTGACGATGCGCACCGCCTCGCGGCGCTCCAGCAGCCCGGAGAGCTCCTCGGGCCGGAAGTTCTCCAGGCGGGCCGTGAGCGCGTGGTACGGCGGCTTCACCTCCTGGGCCTGCAGTCCGACGAGATGCTCCACCGCTTCCTTCGCGGACATCGGCGACCGGGTCAGCAGGAGCTGGCGGGCGAGGGTGGCCCGGTTGAGGGCGCGGGTGCCGAGTACGGGGCCGCCAGCCGGGCCCGCGGTGCGCTTCGTCTGGGTCATGGCGGCACGCTAGCGCCGCTCGCGGTCAGATTCCGTCCGCAACGAGGGGTGCAGGGAACCGCCATGAGCCGCGACGGGAGGGCGAGAGGACGAGAAGTGGAGAGTGTGTGCCCGTTTCCGGGACATCTCGCAACGCCCGTGACATCCGGGGCTCCGCGGGACGCTGAATCTCTAGGGCCCTCGGTGGCGCCCATGATCGGAACGACCTCCCACACGAAGGACCAAGCTCTGTGACACGCCCTCCCTCGGCCTCCGACCGCCTGCCCGTCTACGAGAGCCTGGTGCGCGAACTCGGCGACATCCTCACCGAGACCCGAGAGGTCGCCGAGCGCACGCAGCGTGAGGCCCACGAGGCCCTCTCCGGCCACCACCGCCCCCACCAGCCCTTCGCGGGTCACGAGCGCCGGCAGCAGTCCCCCGCCGGTCCCGGTCCCCAGCAGCACGTCGACGGGCGCGGCACCCAGGAGCAGCCCTTCGGCGGGCCCGGCTCGCAGCAGTCGCAGGACGGGCCCGGCCCGCGGCAGTCGCAGCAGTCGCCGGACGGGCGCGGTCCGCAGCAGCAGTCCCCCGACGGGCGCGGCCCTCAGGACCAGCCCCGCAGCGGTCCCCGCCCTCAGCAGCAGTCCCCCACCGATCAACACCCCCAGCAGCCCCCCGCCGGCCGAGGCCCGCAGCAGCCTCCCGCCGGCCGGCGTCCCCAGCAGCCCTTCCCCGGCCGCCGTCCCCAAGGGCAGCCCGCTCCTCAGGGCGGGCCTGGCCAGCAGGGGCGGCCGGGCCCGCAGGGGCAGTCCCGTCCTGGAGAGCGCTCCGGCCCCCGGCAGTAGCCCCGGCCCGGGCCGCCCCTGAGCAGCCCTGAGGTCAGCAGTCCTGGGGTCAGCAGTCCTGCGGCCCTGGGCTGAGCGGCCCGGGGTTCGGCAGCCCGCTTCAGCGGCCGTCGTACGCGGCGGCTCCTGCTCGGCCCGGTCGGAATCGCTGCGCGGGACGCAGAACTCGTTCCCCCCGATCCCGGCCCCGGGCGCCACCGCTTCCGGTCCGGCGGTCCGTGGCCGGAGGACGGTTGCGGCGGGGGCGGGTGGGGCACTCGGGGTGCATTGTGCAGGTGAGTGAGCTCATGGGACCGAAGCGGGTCCTGCTGACCGGGTGGTTCAGCTTCCGGGACGGGGAGGCGACCGCCGGGGACGTGCTGGCGCTGCAGCGGGTGGAGGAGGTGCTGCGGGGCGCCGGGATCCCGTACGACGTGGCATGGAGCCCCGGCTTCCGGCCCGAGGCCCGGCATCTGGACGATGTGCGACCGCGCGACTACTCGCATCTGGTGTTCGTGTGCGGCCCGCTCGAGGGGCCACAGATCGAGGAGCTGCACCGGCGGTTCGCGCACTGTACGCGGATCGCGGTGGGGGCCTCGGTGATCGACCCGGGTGCGGAGGCGGTGCGCGGGTTCCACCGGGTGCTGGCACGCGACGCCCCGGACGTGCAGCCGACGGAGGATCTGGCGGCCCGCGCTCCGGCCGCCCCGGCCCGGCCCGTGGTGGGCGTGATCCTCACCCACGGCGAGCAGGAGTACGGAGAGCAGCGGCGGCACGAGCAGGTCGCCCGGGAGGTGACGCGCTGGCTGGCCGGCAAGGACTGTGCCCGGCTGGAGCTGGACACCCGGCTGGACACCCGCGACTGGCATCTGAGCGCGACGCCCGCCCAGGTCCAGTCGGTGCTGGCGCGGCTCGATCTGGTGGTCACCGACCAGCTGCAGGGCCTGGTGCTGGCGCTGCGGGTCGGCACGCCGGTCCTGGCCATCGACCCGGTGGCGGGCGGGGCGACGGTGACGGCGCAGGCCCGGGTGTGCGGCTGGCCCGCTCTGGTGCCCGTCGAGGAGCTCACGGAACGGCGGCTGGAACGCTGGTGGGACTGGTGCCTGACCTCGGGCCGCGTGGCCGCGCGCCAGGCCCGCGACGCCTTCCGCGAGGGCCGGGCGGCGGACGGTGCCGACCGCCTGGTGGAGGCGCTCACGGCCCGCCGAGCGGGGTAGGCGGCCCACGCGCACCCGCGCGAGCGACCCGCACCGCGGGCCGCTTCCGCGCCGGTGACTGCGCCGACCGGGTGACGGCCGAACGGGCGGGCAGCGGGCCGGGGCGGATTCCATAAGATCTTCATGTGGCCGAATTCCAGCTCCAGCGCACCGTGCCGCTCCCCCTCGACGAGGCCTGGCGCAGGCTCACCCGGTGGCACCGGCACGGCGAAGCGGTCCCCCTGACCCGGGTCACCGTCACCACTCCCCCGCCCACCGGCGAGGGCACCCGCATCGTGGCCCGCACGGGGATCGGCCCGCTCGCCTTCGACGACCCCATGGAGGTGACCGTCTGGCGGCCGCCCCAGGGCGACCTGCCCGGCCGGTGCCGTCTGGAGAAGCGCGGACGGATCGTCAGGGGCTGGGCCGAGCTGGAGGTGCGGCCGGGTCCCGGCGGCCGGGCCCGCGTGGTCTGGCGCGAGCAGATGTGGGTGCGCGCGGTCCCCGGCGCGCTGGACCCGGTCCTGGCCCGCGCGGGCCGCCGGGTGTTCGGGCGCACGGTGAACCGGCTGCTGCGACAGCCGTGAGCGGAACGTCCGCACGACACCCGTACGAAGGCAGAGAGTTGACCGACCATTCCCAGCCGCAGCCCCAGCCGCAGCCGCCGCACCCCGTCGACCACGAACTCGTCCAGGCAGCCGCGCACATCGCCCGCACCCGCTGCCGCGGCGACAACCACACGATGGCGGCCGCGGCCCGCGCCGCCGACGGCCGGATCATCACCGCCGTGAACGCCTACCACTTCACGGGCGGCCCCTGCGCCGAGCTGGTCCTCATCGGCGCGGCGGCCGCCCAGGGCGCCCACGAGCTCACCACCGTCGTCGCCGTGGGCGACCGCGACCGCGGCGTCGTCCCGCCCTGCGGTCGCTGCCGCCAGGTCCTCCTCGACTACTTCCCGTCCCTGAAGGTCGTCGTCGGCAACGGCAACGCCCGACGCACCGTCCCGGTCGCCGGCTTGCTGCCGGAGACGTACGTGTGGGCGGACCACCAGCTCGATCAGCGGCCGGGTCCGGAGCCGATGTGACTGCGGCGGCGTGCCGCTGACATGCGGTCAGACGCGTGAGCCGGGTCGCTGCCGTTCGGCGACCCACGCCCGGTGCCGGAGGCAGCGTTCCGTCATCTCGATGAACATGCCTTCCCAGTAGTGCCGCTGTTCCTCGTAGCCGGGCAGCCAGACACCCGGCACCGCCTGATGCACCACGGGGGCGACGGGCCGCGTCGAGCGTACCGGCTGCCACCCGTTCTGTGGTGGCTTGTGCGCGAAAGGTCAGCTCCGGCCCAGCACCCTGCGGGCGCCGGCGATCACGGCTGTGGCCAGGACCCAGCCGGAGACGACCAGGAAGAGCGCGACGGCCTTGCTCGGGCCCGTGGGGTCCCAGGCGCCGCGGTGGCCGAGGCTCGCGACGGGGACGAGCAGGTCGAGGCTGTAGAGGACGGGGTCCCAGGCGCGTTCGGGGTCTCCGCCGACCGGGCGCGGCGGATGGGTGGCGAACCAGGCGGAGCCCAGGGCGACGAGGGACAGCAGCCACAGCAGCGCCCGCCGGGGCGCGTAGCCGTAGCCGAAGAGGACGTCCTGCAGCAGGCCCCAGATCCGGCCGGTGAGGCGGTCGTTGCGGCTGAGGTGTCGCTCCTTGGCGTGCCGCACCGCGCGGGCCGAGCGTTCGTCGCCGCCGCTCTCGTACGATCTCGCGAGCTGCTCGAAGGCGCGGGCGCCGGCCCGCGGGTCGCGGGTGAGCCAGGAGATGCGGGCGCGGAGGGCGACGGGTTGTCCGGTCTCGAGGCGCTGATAGGTGAAGCCCTCCAGGGAGAGGGAACCGGGGGCGGGCCAGGTGGCCTCGGAGTCCACCAGGACGTCGACGGCTGCGTCCTGCAGCACCACCTTGCCCGCGGGCGGTTCGCGCAGGTCGAGGCGCAGCCGCGGGACGCGGAGCCGCCCGCACAGCAGGGAGCCGGCGGGCGCGGCCAGGACGGCGTCGTGGAAGGTGACCACCCCGGCGACCTCGGCCGCGCGCAACAGCACCTGGCCGGTGCTGCGAAAGCCCCAGTCGGCGTAGAAGCCGGTGCAGACGACCCCGGTGGCGTCGATGCCGCCCACGTCGGCGGCGTGCAGATTGACGGCGTGGGTGACGCGGGCGTCGCGCAGGTGGAGGGCGCCGTTGGCGGTCAGGCCGCGGCCGTGCAGCGAACCGCCCACGGTGAGGCGGGGCGCCAGCAGTGACCAGGGGCTGCCGTCGGCGACGGTGAGCCCCTGGGCGACGAGGTTGCCCGCGATGTGCGCGTCGGCCAGGCGTACGGCGGCGGTGGCCGAGTCCTCATGGAGGCGGCGCGGTGCGCGTCGCCCGGTGCGGGAGTCGGTCGGGTCGGTCATGGGGCGGGGGCCCGCGGTGCCGTCGCCCGCCCTCGTGCCGGCCAGGCGGAGTTCGCCGTCGACGGTGAGGCGGTCGGCTCGCAGGGCGGGGAGGGTGGAGCCGGAGAGATCCAGTGCGGGGACGGTGAGTTCGGTCAGGTCGACGGGCTCCTCGAAGACGCAGTCGACGAGGGAGAGCGCGGTGGTGATGCGACGGCGGTCCAGACGCAGTGCGCCCGTGACGCGCAAGCCCTGGTAGCGCTGGGGTGGTTGCCCGTCGTCCGTGCCGCGTTCCGTGATGAGGTCGCACAGCGTTCCGGCGTCGATCTCGCCGGAGCGGAGCGCGCGGCGCATGCGCCGACTTCCCCCGAGCCGTGCCACGTTGGTCCCCCTCTGCCGTCCCAACGGGATGGAATATCACATCCGCGGGCCCGCGCCGGACACAGATCCGGACCATGCGGGCACTCCGGTCATACTGGGTTCATGGAATGCTTCCCGTCCCAGTCGCCGCACGCCTTACGGGTCTTCGGCCTGCCCGAGGTCGACCGGGCCCTCGGCGACTGGCTGCACGCCAACGAACTCGAGCTGGTGGACCCGGAGCTGCTGGAGACCGGGCAGAGCGGCGGCCGGCTGGTGTCGGCCTTCCTCCGGGAGCTGGACCAGGGGCAGACCGGGGGCATGCGCATCATCAAGCTGGTGGCTCCCTCACCGGACGCGCAGGCCGAGCCGCGCAACCACAAGGCCGCGCTGCGCAGCGGCCTCCCGGGCAACGCCGAATTCGTCGGCCGGCACCTGGTCGGACTTGCGGGCAGGCCCTGGCGCCTCGGCGAGTACTGGGTCATGTTCCAGGAGCCCGCCGGGGACGGCAAGGACCCGACGGTCACGCTCGCGGCGCTCGGCCGCAGCGCACGCCTGCCCGGCCTCGCGGCGCAGATCGTCAAGGGGCTGCTGAGCGGCTGGAATCCCGAGGATCCGCAGATCGACCAGGGCCTGACGGCCGCCGCCTTCGTGCGGGAGCTCCTCGGTGCGCGCTGCGAGGAGGACGGCCCGCTGCGCACCTGGGTCAGGAGCCGCTTCGGTGACGGGGTGCACGACTGCGTCTGGTTCGCGGCGGAGGACCGCGGCCCGGTGCTGCCCAATCCCCTGGCGCTGGGCGACGGTTCGCCGCTGGTCCGGCTGCCGGTCAAGCTCGCCGCCCGGGGAAGGGGGCACGGCGACCTGCATCCGGGCAACATCATGGTGCCGGTGCGCGACGACGCCCCGGAGGACGCCTTCTGGCTCATCGACCTGTCCCGGTTCAGCGAGGGTGCGCTCCTGGCGCGCGACCCCGTGCACCTGCTGCTGTGCCTGATCGCCGACCACTACCTGCCTCATCTGTCCGAGGAGGCCCGCGCCGAACTGGTGGGCGCCCTCACCGGCACCGGTGCGGAGGCGGAGTCCCGGTGCGCGGGGCTGCTGATTCCGCAAGGGCTGGCCGCGCTGGTCGTCGGGGTGCGCACGCAGCTGACCGACTGGGCGGCCACCCGGCGGGTCACCCAGGCGTGGCGTGCTCAGTGGCTGCTGGCGTTGCAGGCGTGTGCCCTGATGTTCACCGGGCGCGAGCGGTACCCGGACGGCGACCGTGCGTGGTTCTTCCGACTCGCGGCGCACGCGTGCGGGGCGTATCTGGATCTCGCGGGTGCGGAGCGTTCCGGATCCCCCGAAGTGGTGATCCCGGGCGAGCCGGGAGGGGGATCGCGGGAAAAGGCGTCCCGATCCGGTGCCGCGCCCAGGGTCTCGGTGGTGTCGCAGCGGACCGAGCCGGATGCCGTGGCGGTGTCCGCGCCCGCCCTGGTTCCGGACCCGGCCGGTGGGCGGCTCGTCGTGGACGTTCTGAAGGAGATCTGGACCACCCTCGAACGGCCGACGCGGCAGGTGTCCGGTCTGTCGTTCGGCGAGCTCCAGCCGGAGGTGGTCCTGTTCGTGCGGCGCAGGGCCCAGCAGCTGCGGACCGAGCTGACCCGGGCCCAGATGGAGGCGCCGCCGGCGGCGGGGGCGGGCGCCCTCGGCCGGGTGAAGGATCTGCTGCACGACGTGGCGGCGGCGGCGAAGCCGCTGCATCAGTTCCTGGTCAACCCGGTGCTGCGCATGCAGACGCTCACGGCCCGCCAGAACCCCCGGCAGCAGGACGAGCTGGCGGACGCGCTCGGCAGCCTGCTGGACGAGGTGGGCGGGGCCATCGCCGCCATCGCCCGGGCCTCCTGAAGCCGGCGCGTCCGCCGAGGCAGGCGGTCCGTACCGCCGCCGCCTCCCCTGGGCGGCGGCGGTGAGCACGGCCGGCGAGCCGGCCGGCCGGTCAGTGGACGCCGAGCCAGCTCTCGATCGGGTTGAGCGCGAAGTAGATCAGGAAGATCACGGTCAGACCCCACATGAACGCCCCGATCTCCCGTGCCTTGCCCTGGGCGACCTTGATGGCGACGTAGGAGATGACGCCCGCGGCCACGCCCGTGGTGATGGTGTAGGTGAACGGCATCAGGACGACCGTGAGGAAGACCGGGATGGCGGTGGCGCGGTCGGCCCAGTCGACGTGCCGGGCGTTCATCATCATCATGGCGCCGATCACCACCAGCGCCGCCGCGGCGACCTCGCCCGGCACGATCGCGGTGAGCGGGGTGAAGAACAGGCAGGCGGCGAAGAAGAGCCCGGTGACCACGGCGGACAGGCCGGTGCGGGCGCCCTCGCCGACGCCGGTGGCCGACTCGACGAAGACGGTCTGGCCTGAGGCGCCCGAGACGCCGCCGATCGCGCCGCCCGCGCCGTCGATGAACAGCGCCTTGGACAGGCCGGGCATGCGGCCCTTGTCGTCGGCGAGCCTGGCCTCGGTGCCGACGCCGATGATCGTGGCCATGGCGTCGAAGAACCCGGCGAGGACCAGGGTGAAGACGATCAGGCCGACGGTCATCGCGCCGACCTCTCCCCAGCCGCCGAACTCGACCTGGCCGAAGACCGAGAAGTCGGGCATGGAGACCGCGCTGCCGTGCAGCTCGGGCGCCCCGCCGACCCACTGCTTGGGGTCGATGACGCCGAAGGCGTTGAGGGCGACGGCGAGGACCGTGCCGCCGACGATGCCGATCAGGATGGCGCCGGGGACGCCTCGGGCCTGGAGCATGAAGATGGCGAGCAGGGTGACGGCGAACAGCAGCACCGGCCAGCCGGCGAGTTCACCGTCGGGGCCGAGCACGACGGGGCCGCCGCCGGGGGCCGGGTTCTCCTGCACGAATCCGGCCTTCACCAGGCCGATCAGGGCGATGAACAGTCCGATGCCCATGGTGATGCCGTGCTTGAGGGCGAGCGGTATCGCGTTCATGATCATCTCGCGCAGGCCGGTGACCACCAGCAGCATGATCACCGCGCCGTACATCACGCACATGCCCATGGCCTGCGGCCAGGTCATCTGGGGCACGACCTGGCCGGCGAGCACTCCGGAGACGGACAGGCCGGCGGCGAGGGCGAGCGGCACCTTGCCGACGAATCCCATCAGCAGGGTGGTGAGGGCGGCGGCGAACGCGGTGGCCGTGATCACCGCGGTGTGTCCGAGGGTGTTGCCCGCGGCGTCCTCACCGGAAAGGATCAGCGGGTTGAGCAGGAGGATGTAGGCCATCGCCATGAAGGTGGTGATGCCGCCGCGCACTTCCCGTGCGACCGTCGATCCTCGGTGCGTGATGTGGAAGTACCGGTCGAGCCAGGACCGGCCGGCCGGGACGCGGGTTCCCGCGCCCGCGTCCTCGGCGGTGGTCCTGGGCTCCACGGACTGCTGGGTCATGGTGCCGTCTCCCAAGGTTCATAGGGGCACCCGGCGGTGTGGCGTGCCGGGATTTGGGAGGTGCCAGACCCGGGGGACGGCCCGGTACTGCACCCGTGATCTGGAATATGGGGCGTAAGAATCGAGCCACTCCGCCTGCGGTGGGGGGCGGCTCGTTCATGTGCTGTTCACTCGGATCGGACTCAGTACACCGCCGTGTGTCCGCACGGGTCAGTCACGGAAAACATGAAGGAGTTGGCTGGCCAGCCGGGACATCTTGTAGATTCATATGAAAGGAGGCCCCGGCGGCCTCCCGCTTTTCCCCGGAAAGCTGAGGACACAGTCCTGGAGACGGCCGGCAGCGCTGCTCAGCCACCGACGGGCCATTTCCGGAGCCCCGGATCTCCGGAGACCGACCCGGGCTCCGGAGATCCGGCCCGAGGATCCGTGGAAGACCCCTGACGTTTCAGCGTAGACATCGAGACAAGGAACGGCGGCGACGAGAATGCGGCTGCGCGCACTGCTGGAGACCGACGCGCTGGGCCTGAAGCTGCTCGGCGGCGAGGAGGAACTGGACCGCACCGTGCGCGGTGTGATGACCACCGACCTCCGCGACCCCAGCCGCTACCTCTCGGGCGGGGAGCTGGTGCTCACCGGCCTCGCCTGGCGCCGTGACGCAGCGGACTCCGAGCCGTTCGTCCGCATCCTGGTGCAGTCCGGGGTGGCGGCGCTGGCGGCGGGCGAGGCGGAGCTCAACGAGATCCCGGACGACCTGGTGGTGGCCTGCGCCCGGCACCGGCTGCCGCTGTTCGCGGTGCACGAGTCGGTGGCGTTCGCGACGATCACCGAGCACGTGGTGCGGCAGGTGTCGGGCGAGCGGGCCGGGGACCTGGCGGCCGTGGTGGACCGGCACCGGCGGATGATGACCTCCGGCCCCGCGGGCGGCGGTCCCGACGTGGTGCTCGACCTGCTCCGCTCCGACCTGGACCTGCGGGCCTGGGTGCTGTCGCCGACCGGTCGGCTGATCGCCGGCGCCAAGGAGGCCGGCCCTGCGCTGCCCCCGGAGGTGTGCGCGCGGCTGGCGACGGAGCAGCTGGCCGCCGCCCGCACCGGGCGGCGGGGGCCGCACCGGGTCACGCTCGGGCCGACCACGTACAGCCTGTTCCCGGTGCGCAGCACCGGACGCGACCCGCAGCCCGCCCGGGATGTGCGCGAGACGATGCTGTCGGACTGGCTGCTCGCGGTCGAGGCGGACGCCGGGGAGTGGGCCGAGGAGCGCCTGGACCTGCTGCACGGGGTCACCCAGCTGATCGCGGTGGAGCGCGACCGCCGGGACGCCGCCCGCACGGTGCGGCGGCGGCTGGCGCAGGAGGTGCTCGAGCTGGTGCAGACGGGCGCGCCGCCGGCCGAGATCGCCGCCCGGCTGCGCGTGGCGGCGCCCGTGCTGCTGCCCGGTCTCGGCGCGGCACCGCACTGGCAGGTGGTCGTGGCCCGCGTGGAGTGGGACGACGCGCAGCTCGAGGGCCAGGCGGTGGCCCAGGCACTGCTGGAGGAGATCCTGGTCGACCCGTCGGCCACCGGGCCCGAGCCCTCCGACCGGATCGCGGTCGCGCACAGCGGCGAGGAGGCGATCGCCCTGGTCCCGCTGCCCGCGGTGACCGGCGAGCACGACGGCTCCGAGCAGGGCGTGCCCGCGGACGTGCTGCTCGAGGCCGTGCGGGGCCCGCTGTCGGCCGGCCTCGACGGCGACGGCAGGCTCACGCTCGGCGTCAGCGCGGCCGTGCACTCGGCGGAGGGGCTGCGCGGTGCGCTGGAGGAGGCGCGGCACGCGCGGCGGGTGGCGGCGGCGCGCCCGGGCCGGGTCTGCGCGGCGGGCCACCAGGAGCTGGCCTCCCACGTGCTGCTGCTGCCCTTCGTGCCGGACGACGTGCGCCGGGCCTTCACCGCCCGGCTGCTCGACCCGCTGCGCGAGTACGACCAGCGTCACCGCGCGGAGCTGATCTCCACGCTGGAGGCGTTCCTGGACTGCGACGGCTCCTGGACCCGGTGTGCCTCGCGGCTGCACCTGCACGTCAACACGCTGCGGTACCGGGTGGGCCGGATCGAGCAGCTGACGGGACGTGACCTGTCCCGCCTGGAGGACAAGCTGGACTTCTTCCTGGCGCTGCGGATGAGCTGAGCCGCGGGGCGCCCGCCGCCGGGTTCAGGTGTCCGCCCGCCGGTTCCGCCGTGCGCCCGTCATGGTCCGGTACTCCCGCGGTGGCATCCCGTAGGCGGCGCGGAAGAGGCGGCTGAAGTGGGCCGGGTCGGTGAACCCCCAGCGGGCGGCTATGGCCTGGACCGGGCGGGCGTCCAGGCCGGGGTCGGCCAGGTCGCGGCGGCAGCGTTCCAGGCGGCGGTGGCGGATCCAGGCCGCCGGGGAGGTGCCGTCCTCGGCGAACAGCTGCTGCAGGTGGCGCAGCGAGATGTGGTGGGCCTCCGCGACGGCCCGGGGCGTCAGGTCCGGGTCGGCGAGGTGCCGCTCGACGAACGCTTGGATCCGGGCCCGCAGCGCCGTCCTGCGGGTCTTCGGGCTCAGCCGTTCCTCGGCCTGAAGGCAGCCGGCGATGACGGAGGCCAGGAGGTCCAGGGTGACCGAGGTGAGGGCGGGGACGTCGGCCGCGGTGAACTCGTCGGCGCGCGCGTTGAGATCACCGAGCCAGCGGGCGAACACCCCGCCCATGCCGCTGCGGCCGTCGATCGGAAGCGCGAGCACCTGCCGCACCGTCCTTTCCGGCAGCGGCAGCATCCGGTGCGGCAGCTGCACCGTCAGCTGGGACCAGCCGTCCGGGACGGTGCGGCGGTGGGCCTCGAAGGGACGGCTGCTGTCCAGCACCACGAGGTCGCCCACGCGGGGCGTGGTGTGACGGCCCGTGTGGGACAGCCCGGCCTGCCCGTGGAGGACGCAGTTGATCATGTATACCTCGGGGTCGGCGCGCCGGATCTGCTCGGCCGTCCGCACGACCTCCAGATGCGGGAAGGACTGCGCGGACAGCTGCAGTTCCCCCAGGTCGACCACGCGCAGCCGGGCGCGGAAATCCTCCCGGTCGTCGCTGCGCAGGAGGTTGCGCAGGTGGGTGCCCGCGGAGACCTCCTCGAACAGCGCGAACCGCTCGGGCGGCGCCACGGCCTGCGTGCTGAACTCCGTCACCAGCATTCCGGTCCCCGTAGCCCCCCCGCTCGTCCGTGCCCGCCCGGCACCTGGCACGGGCCGGTGCCCGCGGTCGAGCTGACCTTCGGTCACATGCCTGGCCCGGCGTCCCTGTGATCCCCTGGCATCCCTCGGATCAACATTCCTGCACGCATTGTCAACAACGGTGCGCGCACGGACAAGGCCGCGGTCCCGCGCGCCCGGCATCCTGGGGACCGACCAGCGGACACGGCGCGGGCAGGAGCATCCCGCGGCCGCTGTGCCGGGTCTCCCGGACGCCGGGTACATCCCGGTCGGGCCCTGCTGAGGGGGGAGTTGGCGGGGCAGGGGCGGGCCGAGGGGCGCGAGTGATCCAGTGCGCCACCCGGCCCGCTTCCGCGTTCCGGGTCCTTGCCCCATGACTTTGTGAAATCCTTCACCCACCCTCTTGGCCGAGCCATGTTGTTCGTGCTGAGATGCGGCCACCACTCAACAGCTCGATGGCGTGCTCGGGGAGGGCAACGTGGCGCATACCGCCATGTCTGGTAACGGAACGACCGCCGAAGACGATCCCCTCCAGACCGCGGTATGGCGGCTGCGCTCGCGCGCCTGCTGGGCCGACGCCGCCGCCATGATCACGCCGACCACTCCGGCCGCCGCCCTGCAGCGGGCGTCCCTGCTGGTGGAGCGGTGCCTGTACACCGAGACCGGCTGGGAGGAGGCGGAGGACGCGCTGCGGACGGCGGAGGCGATGGCCCACACCGACGACGAGCGGGGTGCGGCCGCTTGTGAACGCGGGTACTTGGCCTACGCGGCGACCCTGTTCCAGGTCCGCGACCGGGCCGACGAGGCGCGGGCGGCTCTCGGCAGGGCGGCGGCGCTGATCGCGCCGGGGGCGGCGGGCAGAGCGCTGCTGGACTTCCGGCGGGGGCTGATCGCCGAGAACCTGACGCGGTCGCCGCAGGCGGCGCGGGCGGCCTACCGCCGGGCGCACGCGGGGGCCACGGCGCATGCGGATCCGCTGCTGCTGTCGGCCACCTGGCGGCATCTCGCGGGGCTGGCGTTGCGGGAGGGGGAGTTGGCGGAGGCGCGGCACGGGTTCGCGGAGTCGCTGCGGATCCGGGAGGAGCTCGGGTACCTGGTCGGGACGGCGCCGGCGCTGGTGTCGCTGGCGGACACGGAGAAGGAGCCGGAGGCGTCCAGGCTGCGGGACGAGGCGCGGCGGTTGTTCCGGCTGCTGGGGGGTGTGCCGACGTGGCTGGCGGGGCAGTTGGGGGAGGTTCCGGCTCAGGTGCAGGCGCCTCCGGCGGAGGGCGCGGCCAGCGCGTAGGGGCGGTTCCGGCGCCCGGCCGGGTGGCGGGCGCGTAGGGGGCTCGCAGAGTTCCCCGCGCCCCCGGGAGGGGACTCGCGGACCGCCTGGGCGGGTCGCGCCGCGGGCTCCCGCACCCGCGAGAAGGTTGCGGTCCGCCCGGCTGCCGTCCCGGCGTCAGCGGGCGCCGGTGAAGTGTTCTTCCACCAGGGCGCGGATGAGGTCGGCGTCGCCGGCGATCAGGGCGTCCAGGAGGGCCGTGTGTTCGTGGGCGTCGGCTATGAGATCGGCGCGGCTGCGGGCGCCGGGGGCGGTGCCGGCCAGGGGCCACTGGGCGCGGCGGTGCAGGTCCTCGGCGATGCGGACCAGCTGCTCGTTGCCGGCCAGGGACAGCACCGCGCGGTGGAAGGCACGGTCGGTCTCCGCGTACGTCGCCCGGCAGCCGGAGGAGGCCGCGCGGACCGTCGCCTCGGCGAGGGGCCGCAGCTCGGCCCACCGCTCGGCCGGGACGGAGCGGGCCAGCCGCAGCATCACCGGGACTTCGATCAGCGCCCTGACCTCCGCCAGCTCGGCCAGCTCCCGGCGGTCCCGCTCGACGACCCGGAATCCCCGGTTCGGGACGACTTCGACGGCGCCCTCGAGCGCGAGCTGCTGCATCGCCTCGCGCACGGGCGTCGCGGAGACGCCGAACCGCTCGCCGAGCGCGGGCGCCGAGTAGACCTCGCCGGGCCGCAGCTCCCCGCTCACCAGCGCGGTGCGCAGTGCGGTGAGGATCTGCTCCCGGACCGAGGTGCGCTGCACCACGGGCCGGGTGGCGGGCCGCACCGGTGCCGGTTCGCTGTGAGTGTGCTCTCCGCGGGCCGCCGTGTCGTGCCCGGGTCCGGCCGTCTGCGTCTGGCCGGTCCGGCGTTCGGGCCGGTGCTGCCGGTAGGACCGGTCCACGTCCTCCCGTCCGGGCTGGGCGGGCACCCGCGCGCGGCGCATGCCGGGCTCGGCGGAGCCCTGGGTGCCCTGCTTCACGGGGGCCTCCTGACGGCTACGGACGGGACGGCGGGCTGGGGGGACGGACGGCGGACGTATCGGTACTTCGGGCCATTACGGCGGGTTGCTGTCCGTCCGTCAAGCACCCTAAGCGACCGGACCCTCCGGTTCACACCTCACCGAGTTTGGGTAAGGTGAGCCTTACCTTGTCCGGCTCGTGCAACGACTCGGTCCCACGATGTGTGAATGGGTGGTCCCATGCCTGTGCCCGGTTCGGCCGTCACGGACGCCTACGACCGTCTGGCCGCGGCCTTCCCGGCCCTCGCCGTCACCGAGCTGCGCGCGGACGAGGAGGCGCCGGCCGGCGGCGGCTGGGTCTCCGCGGCCGGGCTCGCCGCGGGCGGTGCGGATCTGGAGAGCTTTCTGAGCTGGGACGACAGCCAGGTGCGGCGCGACTACGGCGTGCGGGCCCGCCCCGACGTGGTGGCCAGCTTCGGGCTGCACCGCTACGCCTGGCCGGCCTGTCTGCTGATCACCGTGCCGTGGTTCCTGCTGCGCCGGGTGCCGCGCTACCCCGTGACGCATGTCTCCTTCGACCGCACCGCGCCCGGCCTCGCCGTCGGCCGCATGGCGGTGCGCCCGGCCGGCTTCGCCTGCCTGCCCGGCGACCCGGCCGCGGACCTGCCCGGCGCCCGCGTCGTCCCGGACGAGCACGCGCTGCGCGCCGAGGTGCGAGCGGCGGTCTCCGAGCACCTCGAACCCGTGCTGACCGCCTTCGGCCCCCGGATGCGGCGGCGCGGCCGGGCCCTGTGGGGCATGGCGACCGACGAGGTCGTGGAGAGCCTGTGGTACGTGGCCCAGCTGCTCGGCGAGGAGGAGCGGGCGCGGCGCGAGCTGGAGCTGCTGCTGCCGGGCACGACCAAGCCGTACGTGGGCGCCGCGGCCTTCCGCCCGGCCACCGGCCCGGCGGGTGAGACCGCGCACACCCGCGACCGGGTCAGCTGCTGCATGTTCTACACGCTGCGCCCGGACGAGGTGTGCGCCACCTGCCCGCGCACCTGTGCGCCCCGGCGGACCCCGGCACGGGAGCTGGCGAAGGCCGGCTGACCGCCCCCTCCGGACGGCTTCCCGCATCCCTCCGTGCAGTCTCCCGCATCGCCTCCGCACAGTCTCCGCGTCACTCCCTGACGGCTTCCCGCTCACCCGCAGGCGGCCTCACGCATCACCGTGGCCACCGCAACCATCCGCCGCACGAACCACTCGCACGGTCACCGTTGTTCGAACACAACTGCCGCATTTCAAGCGGGAGTTCGAGACTCGAGGCGTCTGGGAGGGCCCCTTGCCCCTCCTTGGCGGCCTGTTGCCCCGAAACACCCTGAGAGCTGTGGGGATTGGGCCACTATGACGGGCGTTACGCCCTATCCCAATGCAAGGGACCCCTAGATGAGACTGACCGACATATCGCTGAACTGGCTGCTTCCGGGCGCCGTGCTGCTCCTGGGCATGCTGGCGGCGGTGGCGGTGCTGGCGCGCGGCAAGCGCTCCTCGGTCAAGGACACGAGCGTGGAGGACTCGTGGGAACGCAGCGAGGAGCGCCGCAGGCGCAAGGAGGCCATCTACGGCACCGTCTCCTATGTCCTGCTGTTCTGCTGTGCGGCAGTGGCCGCGGCTCTCTCCTTCCACGGCCTGGTCGGCTTCGGTGAACAGAACCTCGGCCTGTCGGGCGGCTGGCAGTACCTCGTCCCCTTCGGCCTGGACGGAGCGGCCATGTTCTGCTCGGTGCTCGCCGTGCGCGAGGCCAGCCACGGCGACGCGGCCCTCGGCTCACGCATACTCGTATGGACGTTCGCGTTCGCGGCGGCCTGGTTCAACTGGGTGCACGCGCCGCGCGGTGCCGGGCACGCGGGCGCCCCGCACTTCTTCGCGGGCATGTCGCTGTCCGCGGCGGTGCTGTTCGACCGCGCGCTGAAGCAGACCCGCCGGGCGGCCCTGCGCGAACAGGGCCTGGTGCCGCGCCCCTTGCCGCAGATCCGGATCGTGCGCTGGCTGCGGGCTCCCCGGGAGACCTACCGCGCCTGGTCACTGATGCTGCTGGAGGGCGTGCGCAGCCTCGACGAGGCGGTCGAGGAGGTCCGCGAGGACCAGCGGCAGAAGCAGGAGGCCCGCCGGCGCAGGCGGGAGCAGGAGCGGGTGGAACGGGCCCAGCTGAAGGCCATCAGCCGCGGGCACCGCGGTTTCGTGGGCCGTGGCGGGCGTCAGCTGGAGACGGCGACCGCGACCGTGGAGCGGGACGACGAGGTGGTCACGGCGGAGCCTGCCATATCCGCGCCGGAGCCCCTGCCCATGCGCACCCGGCCCTCCCTCGCGCCGGTGCGCGGCAGCAGTGACCCGGTGACGACCGTGGATCTGACCGCGGAGGACGACACGCAGGCGCTGCCGCGGCTGGACTCCCTGGAGCGCAAGCTGAAGGACCTGGAGCAGCAGTTCGGCTGACCCCGCGTCCCCACGTGCGCGTGACCGCGGGTCCCTCAGGCGGCGTCGGCACCGAGTTCGAACCAGACGGCCTTGCCCACGGCGTGCGGCCGTACCCCCCACTGATCGGCCAGGGACTCCAGCAGAACGAGGCCCCGGCCGTGCGTGCCGTCGCCGGCGCCCGGTACGCACGGCCGGGGCTCGCGTGCCACGAAGTCCCGCACCTCCACGCGCAGCCGGCGCGGCCCCACGGTGGCCGTCAGGACCGCCTCGCGGTCGGTGTGCACCAGGGCGTTGGTGACCAGCTCGCTGGTGAGCAGCTCCGCGATCTCCGACCGGCCGGGCCGGCCCCAGTGCCGCAGCAGCTCGCGCAGCGCCCGGCGGGACTCGGGCACGGCCCGTAGGTCGGCGCGCCCCAGTCTGCGCCGGAGCTGGGCCGCCGGGCCCCGTCGTCCACCGGGCCGGTCCTGCCCCCTTCTCACCGAGGAACCGCCCGTGCCGGGCCTGCCCTCTCGCACCTGACTCGTCATGACCCCCCGTCCGTGTGCCGTTCGGCTCCCCCGGCGTCTCGAACACGTACACGGGAATCCATGCCCCGTCGGCGGGGCGGCACGCATGCCGGGGTGGTCACGGACGGTTGTTGGCCGAAGTGCGACGGCCACCGGTCTGCGCGGGGTCGTCCTCCCGACCCCCGTGGCGGGAGGACGACCCCGGCTCCTCGCGGTGGTCGTGGGGGTGTGCGGTGGGCCGCCGGCTCTCGCCGTCAGCAGAGCCTTCGGCGCTCGCCGTCAGCAGAGTCCGTCAGTAGAGCTTGTTGACGGCGGTCTTCGTCGTCTTCTTGAAGGCGGCCACGGGGGCGTCCTTGAAGCCGCCCATCTGGCCCCAGCCGACGATCGTCACGGTCCGGCCGTCCCGGCCGACGGACAGCAGGTTGATGTCCGCGGCGCCGTAGGAGGTCTTGGTCTGCAGGCCGAAGACCTTGGCGCCCTCCTCGACCTTCAGCGCGCCGTAGTAGCGGCCCTCGGCCTCGACGTCCGGGTACTGCTGCTCCAGCCGGTCCGCGCAGCCGCGGATCACCTTGGCCAGGTGGTCGGCCAGCGCCTTGCCCTTGGCGGCCGAGCCGGTGACGGTGGTGACCTGCACGGCCTGGGTGTCGAGGTCGGTGTGGAACAGGCGGTGCCGGTAGTCGTAGGCGGGCACGCCCTCGCCCAGGCAGTAGGCGAGCTGCTCGGGGAAGCCGTCGGTCACAGGGCCGGCGGTCCAGCTCGACGACGGGTGCGGCGGCAGCTGGGACGCCGAGAGGAACCGCGGCTGCTTGCTCTTGGCCGAGGCGGCTCCGGCCGGTGCGGTCCCCGCGGTGAGCGCGGTGCCGGCGGCGAGGGCGGCTACGGCGAGCGCGGCGAGAGCCCGGGCCCGGGTGCGGTTGGTCATACGTGTCCCCCGTACGGAGTGCGTGGATCGACGGAAATGACCGCGGCGCGCGGTGCGGGGACCGTAGGGTCCCCGTGGTGCGCGCGGACCGGGGTCACCGCGACGGCCGGTGCGGTCCGTCCGGTGGCCGTCGGTGCGGCGCGGCCAGGTGCCATGAGCATCGGACGTCCCGGGCGGCCGGTGCAAGCGGCGGTGGCGTTTCGGCGGGCATGGAACCATCCCAGCCCGTCTGACGTGCAGATATATGGGGTGCCTGGGATGCCGTTCCAGGCTCTGGGACCCCGCGAACGGGTGAACGTGAGGCGACGAGAGGCAGGGTGACGGTGTCGGCACAGGGCGGCGGCCAGGACGAGGTGACCGGCTTCGCGGCGCTGCTCCGGGAGCTGAAGGAACGGACGGACCGCAGCTACGGCTCGCTGGCCCGCCGCCTCGGCATGAACACCTCCACCCTGCACCGCTACTGCGCCGGTGAGGCGGTGCCGGTCGACTTCGCCCCCATCGAACGCTTCGCCGCGCTGTGCGGGGCGAGCCCCGAGGAACGCCTCGAACTCCACCGCCGCTGGCTCAGCGCCACGGCGGCCC
>Ga0207873_1001818_pt1 | contig 19348 bp, 15 predicted proteins | sample BGWIniCompost_FD_187373 | JGI IMG/M metagenome (GOLD analysis project Ga0207873, IMG submission 187373) | Cellulose adapted compost microbial communities from Newby Island Compost Facility, Milpitas, CA, USA - BGW Initial Compost (SPAdes)... ...
ACCTTCGGGGGCGTACGGACGAAGGTGACGTCCGTGTGCCACTGGTTGGAGCGGACGCCCTCCTCGCCGTCCACCGGCAGGATGTTCGGCTGCCCCTCGACGGCCGGCACGGTGGGGTGCGCCGTGGTGAGTTCGCCGAAGAGGGCGGCGAAGCGCAGCTGGGCGGCGTCGTCGAGGTTCTGGTCGCGGAAGACCAGGGCCTTGTGCTCCAGGAGCGCCGCGTTGATCTCGGCGAACACGGCGGGGTCGAGCTCGCCGGAGAGGTCCGCACCGAGGATCTCGGCGCCGATGCGCCCGCCGATCCGGCGGATGTCGAAGGCGGTACCGGTGGTCATGGGACGGTTCCTTTCGTGTGTCGGGCAGCGGAGGCCGGAAGAGGGAGGCAGGGGGACACAGGCGGGTCAGGAGGCGGGAGCCGGGGCCGCGTTCTCGGGGCGGGCGAGCCCGTAGTGCTCGCGCAGGGTGCGGCCGGTGTACTCGGTGCGGAAGAGCCCGCGCCGCTGAAGGACCGGCACCACATGGTCGACGAAGTCCTCCAGGCCGCCCGGCAGCAGCGGCGGCATGACGTTGAAGCCGTCGGCGGCGCCCTGGGTGAACCACTCCTCGAGCTGGTCGGCGACCTGCTCGGGGGTGCCCGCGAACACCCGGTGGCCGCGGCCGGCACCGAGCCGGGCGATCAGCTCCCGCAGCGTGAGCCCGTCGCGCCGGGCGAGTTCGGCGACGAGGGTGAAGCGGGACTTGTTGCCGTTGATGTCCCGCTCCTCGGGCAGCTCGGGCAGCGGGCCGTCCAGCGGCAGCCCGGTCAGGTCGACGCCGAGCATCCCCGACAGCTGGGCCAGCCCGTACTCGGGCACCTGCAGGTCGGTGAGCTCCTGCTCCAGGGCCCGCGCCTCGGCCTCGGTGGAGCCCAGGACGGGCGCGATGCCGGGGAGGACCAGCAGCTGGTCCTCGGTGCGGCCGTAGCGGGCGAGCCGGGACTTGAGGTCCTTGTAGAAGGCCTGGCCGTCGGCGAGCGTCTGCTGCGCGGTGAAGACCGCCTCCGCGTACTGGGCCGCGAACTCCTTGCCGTCCTCCGAGGAACCGGCCTGCACCAGCAGCGGGTGCCCCTGTGGCGGGCGTGGCACATTCAGCGGCCCCTCGACCCCGAAGTACGCACCGCGGTGGTTGATCGGCCGCACCCGGTCGGTGTCGGCGTAGATCCCGCGCTCCCGGTCGAGCACGATCGCGTCGTCCGCCCAGCTGTCCCACAGCCGGGTGGCGACCTCGACGAACTCGCGGGCCCGCTCGTAGCGCAGACTGTGCTCGAGGTGCTCGTCCTGCCCGAAGTTGCGGGCCTCGGCCACGGTCCCCGAGGTGACGATGTTCCAGCCGGCCCGGCCGCCGCTGAGATGGTCCAGGGAGGCGAACTTGCGCGCCACATGGAACGGTTCGTTGAAGGTGGTGGAGACGGTGGCGATCAGACCGACGCGTTCGGTGACGGCCGCCAGCGCGGACAGCAGGGTGAGCGGCTCGAAGCCGCCCAGGGCGTTGTGCCGCACCTTGTTGAACAGGGCGAGCCCGTCGGCCAGGAACACCGAGTCCAGCAGGCCGCGTTCGGCGGTGCGCGCCAGGTGCTGGAAGTAGCCGAGATCGGTGACGCGCTCGGGCTGGGTTCGCGGATGCCGCCAGGCGGCGTCGTGATGGCCCGCGTTCATCAGGAACGCGTTCAGATGCAGTTGACGGGGGCGGGACGTGGTCATGGTTCTTCCTCAGCGGACGACGGATGACAGGACGGCGGGCGGCAGGAGGGTGCGGGTCAGCCGGCGAGCGGGATCCGCCAGGAGCTGAGCCGGCGCTCCACGGTCACCAGGAGCTGGTTGAACGCCACGCCGATGACGGAGATCGTCACGATGCCCGCGTACATCTGCGGGATGGCGAAGTTGAACTGCGAGGCGTTGATCAGATAGCCGAGGCCGGCCTTGGCGCCGATCATCTCGGCGGCGACCAGCACCAGGATGGACACGGCGCCCGCCAGCCGGATGCCGGTGAACATCACCGGGACCGACGACGGCAGGATCACCTTCTGGAACAGCCGGGGAGCGGACAGGTCCATCGACCTCGCCAGCTTCAGCAGGGTCGGATCGACATTGCGGACGGCGCTGATGGTGTTCAGCAGGATCGGCCAGGTGCACGCGTACATCACGATGGAGATCTTCGACGTCTCGCCGATGCCCAGGAGCAGCACGAACACCGGCAGCAGGGCCAGTGCGGCGGTGTTGCGGAACACCTCGAGCAGCGGGTTGAGCAGCTCGGCCACCGGCCGGTACCAGCCGATCAGCAGGCCGAGCGGCACCGCGATCAGCACCGCGAGGCCGAAGCCGCTGAACGAACGGGCCAGGCTGGCCCGGGTGTTGTCGAGCAGCCGGCCGTCACCGGCCAGCTCCCACCAGGCGCGCGCCACCTCGGTGAACGGCGGCAGGAAGGTGCGGTCCACCAGCCCGAGCCGGGGCGCGGTCTCCCACAGCACCAGCAGGGCTAGCACGGCCGCCGACTTGGCCGCCGCGTGCAGCAGCAGGTGCGGCAGCCGCCTCAGGGCACCGGACAGCCGGCCGGACCGGGGTGCGTCCGGACGGGCGGAGGCATTCGCCGGCGGGGCCGCCGTGGTGAGCTGATCGGCCGGCCCGGGGGCCCCGGCGGCGGGCGTCCGCGCCGATGCCGCCCTCCGGGTCTCCTCGGGGGCCGTACCGGTCGTCGTGGGGCTCATACGGAAACCTCCTCCTTCTCCAGCTGCTGGGCCCTGGCCACCTCGTCGTGCAGCAGCGACCAGATCTCGTGCCGGTGGCGGGCGAACTCGGGACTGGAGCGCAGGTCGTCCGTGTCGGTGCGGGCGCCGAGCTCCACCCGCACGATCTGCTTGATGCGGCCCGGCCGGGAGGTCATCACCGCGACGCGCTGCCCCAGGTAGACGGCCTCGTCGATGCCGTGGGTGATGAACACGACGGTCTTGCCGGTGCGCTGCCAGATGCGCAGCAGCTCGTCCTGCAGCACCTCGCGGGTCTGCGCGTCCAGCGCGGCGAACGGTTCGTCCATCAGCAGCACGTCCGGGTCGTAGGCGAGGCTGCGGGCGATCGCGACCCGCTGGCGCATGCCGCCGGACAGCTCGTGCGGATGCCGGTCCTCGAACCCGGCCAGACCCACCAGGTCCAGGAACTCCCGTGCGCGCTCGGCGCGTTCGCGGCGCGGCACGCCGGTGGCCTCCAGGCCGAACTCCACGTTGCCCTGGGCGGTGCGCCACGGCAGCAGCGCGTACTGCTGGAACACGATGCCCCTGTCGAGGCCGGGCCCGGTGACGGGTGCGCCGTCCAGCAGGATCCGCCCGCCGTCCGGCCGGGTGAGACCACCCAGCAGGTCGAGCAGGGTGGACTTGCCGCAGCCGCTCGGTCCGACCAGGACGGTGAACTCCCCGGCGGCTATCTCCAGGTCGATGCCGTCGAGTGCGGTCAGCCGCGTGGCCCGCGCCGGCGAACCGGCGTCGCGGCCCCGCCGCTTGACCGTGAAGTCCTTGCGCACCTGCTCCAGTACGAGCTTGGGCACGGGGGACGACGTCGATGCGGTCACGATGTCAGCTCCCACTCGTCGAGGCGGAGGGCGCGCTGCCCCGGCCGGCCTTGTTGAAGTCGTTGGTGTACAGCTCGGGCAGGGAGACCTGGTCCTTGTCGATGTCGCCGCGATCGCCCAGCCAGTCGATCCACAGCCGCAGTTCCCTGTCGGTGATCCGGCCGTCCGGGGTGGCCACGCCGTAGGACCGCCAGTACTTCAGCGCGGTGGTGTCCTCGTTGCGGCGCCGCCGCTTGACGATCTCGGTCATCCGGTCGACGACCTCGTCGCGAGGTGTGGCGCGAGACCAGGCGAGGGCCCGCCCGACCCCGGTGACGAAGGTGCGGACCGTGTCGGGGTTCTGCTGCAGGAACCGGTTCGTCATCACATAGGTTCCGGCGCTGAACGAGCCGAGCAGCTGGGTGTCGGTGAACAGCGGGCGTATGCCGCCCCGTTCCAGTGCCTTGTCGCGGAGCATTCCGCCGAGCACCGCCACCTGGATCTGCTTCTGCCGCAGCGCCTGTTCGGTGTTGACCGGAGGCACCACCAGCGGCTCCACCCTGGCGGCCTCGGCCGCGCTGAGCCCTTTGCGCCGCAGATAGATGTCGAGCAGGGCCTCCGCGTGTCCGCCCAGGGTGTTCATTCCGACCTTCTTGCCGAACAGGTCGCGGGGCGAGCGGATGGGACTGTCCTCGAGGACGTAGAAGCCCTGATAGGCCTCCTCGTCGGATCCGTAATAGCTGATGACGGCTTTGACCGGAGCATTGTTGGCGGCGAGTTTGACCACCGCTCCGTTGAACGCCCCGCCGAAGTCGACCTGACCGGTGGCAGCGGACTGGATGTCCTGCGGACCACTGATCGTGTTGCCGACCCACTCCAGCTCCACGTCCTCCAGATAACCCAGGTCCGCGGCGAGTTCGGCGGGGGTCACCTGGCCGGCCCAGCCCTGGTACCTGAGCGTTTTCGTCTGGCCCTTGCCGGAGGGTGCGCCGGTGGCGGCACCGCAGCTCACGGACACCGCCGAAAGGCCGAGCAGGGTGAGGAACTGGCGTCTGGTCGATGCCGTCGTGGCCATGTGAAAGGGTCCTTGTCGAGAGCGTCCGAAAGGCCGGGAGAACCGCCCGGAATTACTGCGTGGAACGAGCGAGCGGAAGGAAGACGATTCCTGCTCGCAGTCACGAGCGAACCAGCGGTTCCGAGGCCCGGTCAACGCCTCGAGGGCTCACGTCGCACACTCTCAACACCCTGAAATGCGAACGACGTACGCCGTTCACACAACAGCGGACGGGAATCCACGCGCATGGTTCACGAACGATGCCGGGGAGAGGGGGCGAAGAAAGTGACGTGGTGTCAGACGGGAAGGGAGAAAGGCGGGTAGGCGCCATTGAGGAAATAGTCGCCGACGTCGCGGAGCCGGTCGGCGGCCGGCTCGTAGAGGGTGTGGGTGCGGGCGTTGCGCCAGAAACGGTCGAAGCCCAGCCGCGCCGACATCGCCCGGGCGCCGATGACCTCGAGCGCGCGGGCCGTGCACTCCTGTGCGGCTCTGGCCGCGGCGGCCTCCGCCATGCCCACCAGGACGGAGGTCTCCGCGTACTCGCCGTAGCTCAGCTCCTCGCCGCGCGCCAGCGCCTGCCGCACGGCGTCCAGCGCCTGGCCGGCGAGCGCGGCGGCGGAACGGGTGAGCACCGTCAGCTCGCCGTAGACGGTCAGCGCGCGCGGGTCGTCGAGCGCGTGCTCCGGCCCGCCGGGCTCCCACGAGCAGCCGCCCGTGCGGCGGTACTCGCGGGCCTCGGCCAGCACACCCTCCGCGAGTCCCAGCCGCAGCTGCACCGAGAGCAGCCGGCCCACCGGCGAGACCAGCGCGGCCGGCGGCGGCATCTCGTCCTCGTCGGCCGACAGCGAGCCCAGGATGTCGTCGTCCGTCACGGGCACCGCGTCGAACTCCACGCTGCCGCCCCCCGCCAGGCGCTGCCCGAAGGTGCCGGCGTCCCCGCCGGCCACGACACCGTCGGACACCGGATCGACCACCACGGCCAGCGGCTCTCCGGTGTCGGGGCGGACCGCCCGCACGGCGAGGACGTCGGCGACCAGCACCCCGGTGGCGTAGCTCTGCCGGCCGTTCAGCACATGGCCGCCCGGCCGTTTCGTCAGCGTCGGCGGTGCCGCCTGGTGGGCGAAGCCCCCGCCCCAGCACCACTCCAGGGCCGCCGAACGCGACAGCAGCCGGGTGGCGCGCTGGGGCTCGGTGAGGAAGCGGGTGCTGAACGACAGGAAGTAGTGGCCGGCGAGCAGTTGACCGATCGCGCCGTCGGCCGCGGCGATCTCCCGCACCACCGCGCAGGCCGTGGCCCACTGCGCACCGCCGCCGTCGGGTGCGGCCGGCGTCAGCAGGGTGAGCAGCCCCGCCTCGCGCAGCCGTGACACCTCGTCGAACGGAACCTTGCCCGCCAGTTCCCGGGCGGCGGCGTCCGTGGCCAGATCGTCCGCCGCCTCACGGGCCACCCGCAGCCAGTGCTCCCGGCTCGGCCCGGCCCGGTCCGCGTCCGGTTCGGCGACGGTCGGCCCAGGGGGTATGCCCATGGAGGTGGTCTCCTCTGAAGTCGGCCGGTCCTCATCGTGCGCAGCGGCGTCGGCCGGGGTCAACACTTCCCTAGTAAATCGATAGGAAAAGTGGGGAGAGGTGGTCCGACTGGAGGGCCGATCGGGTGATATGACCGGTGTGCGGCGTCGCCGATTCGCGCGGGGGAGCCGATCACGCTAGAGTCGATCCCGGCCCCACGGGAGCAACACCCTTGAGGGGGCCGCGCGTTGGTGGTCCAAGGAAAGACGCCTCGCTTCCCGCGGGGAGATGCAGGTGCAAGGCCTGCCCAGCGCTCCGAGGGCGACGTACCCCGGCTTCCGTGCTGCGGAGGCCGGGGTACGTCGTGTTTCAGGGGGCACGTGTCCGGTGCCGTCGTGGCCGGGGGCGCATGCCCCGGCGGGGGCACGGTGGCGACGTCACGCTCAGGCCGCGGTCTCCGTGCTGCCGAAGCCGTCGCCGAACGCGTCGAGTTCCCTGGGGGTGCCCGCGCCCCGGCCGCCCGCCGGCGGCGTGCCGTCCTGCGCCGCGCCCGCCGCCTGTGCCGACGGCACCGGCTTGCGGAGGAGAAGGAGTGCCGCGTCGTCGTGCAGCCGGCCGCCGACGTGACGCAGCAGCTCCTGGTGCAGGGCGGCGACGGTGCGGTCCGGCTCGTCGCACACGTTCCGGGCCAGCCCCTGCGCGAGGGGGTAGAACTCCCGGTCGGCGTCCCGGGCTTCGGTGACCCCGTCGGTGTACAGCAGCAGCTGGTCCCCGTCGCCGAAGGGCAGCGTGTGCAGGCAGGGCGCCTCTCCCGACAGGGCGCGCAGTCCCAGCGGCGGCGTCGGCCGGACGGGCACCACCGCGGTCACCTCGCGGTCGCGGACCAGCAGCGGGGGAGCGTGGCCGCAGTTGACCACCTCCAGGTGCCCCCCGCCCGGGTACCCGGCGACCACCGCGGTGACGAAGTCGTCGGGCCCCAGGTTCCGGGCCAGGCTGCGCTCGATCCGTTCGACGACGTCGAGCAGTTCCGGTTCGTCGTGCGCCGCCTCGCGGAAGACGCCGAGCACCAGCGCGGCCGTCCCCACCGCGGGCAGCCCCTTGCCGCGAACGTCCCCGACGATCATCCGCACGCCGTGCGGGGTCTGGATCAGCGCGTAGAGGTCGCCGCCGATGCGGGCCTCCGCCGCGGCGGCACTGTAACGGACGGCCACCTCGAACGGGCCGACCCTGCCGGGTACGGGGGCCAGCAGCGCGTGCTGCGCGGTCTCGGCGACGGACCGCACGGCGGCGAGCACGCGCTCCCGCCGCCCGCGCAGGGCGCTGGCCAGGGCGCTGGCCAGCGTGACGGTGACCAGCGCGGCCAGGATGACGGTCAGCTCCCGGCCGGGCACCCCGCCGCGGACGCCGCTCGTCGCACCGGCGACCGTGGCGAGCAGGCCGACCCCCGTCACCTGCCGCCACCCACTGGTGGCGGCCGCCAGAGCGGGGCCGGTGGCGAGCAGGGGCAGCCACAGCATCCCCCTGCCCCCGAGAATGTCGACGAGGACGACGACGCAGACGACCAGGAGGGGCAGCGCAGGCGTGGTGCCGGCCCAGTGGGCCAGAGCGCGCGTCCGGGGCGACGACTCGCGATCCGTGGTCCTGCTCCTCTTCCCGCTGCGCAGCTTCGGCAGATGGCCGTCGTCACCATGCTGTCGGGCGTGCCTCATGTGGTGTCTGCAGTCCTCACCGGCAGCGCAGCGGGCGCCGCCTAGTAGATCTGTCCGGCGGATGTCCTCTCATGTTCAAGCAAACCCGGACATACCGTATTGCTGCAAGAGTGCCGATTTCAGATGGTGAGTGACAGGTTGCGGGTGATCCGGCCCGCCGTGGGGATCAGCAGCCGGCGCACTTCGTCCAGCCGGATCAGGCGCTCCGTGCGCATGGAGACACCGATCGAGCCCAGCCGGCCGCCGCCGTGGACGGGCACCGCGACGCACAGGGTGCCCAGCGCGTACTCCTCCCGGTCCATGACCGCGGGCTCCTCGGGGTCGGCGTCGAGCCGGCGCAGCAGCTCCCGCTCGCTGGTGATGGTCCGCGGGGTGAGGTCCTCCAGGCGGTGCCGGGAGAGGTAGTCCCGGCGGGAGGCGTCGTCCAGCTCGCGCAGTACGGACTTGCCGAGCGCGGTGGCGTGCCCGGCCTCCTCGAACCCCACCCACAGGTCCACCCGGGGCGCGCGCGGCCCGTCGACGATCTCGGCGATCCGGATCTCGCCGTCCTCGTAGAAGGTGAGATACGCGGCCGCGGCCAGCTCGTCCCGCAGGGCCGCGAGCGCCGGGCGGACCCGGGCGAGCAGCGCCTGCGTGCGTCCGCCCTCGTGCAGCGTGCGGAGCTGGTCGCCGAGGACGAACCCGCCGTCGTCCAGCTTCCGCAGATAGCCGTCGTGGACCATCGTCCGCAGCAGGTGGTACGCGGTGGCCGGCGGCAGCCCCGTCTCCCGCGCCAGCTGCTTGGCCGGTGCGCCGTTCTCGTGCCCTGCCGCCGCCTCCAGCAACCGGAAGGCGCGCTGCACGGAGGTGATCAGCGTGGGACCGCCGCTCATGGGTCAAGACTGCCCCCGTACATCGTCCGGAGCAACGCGGGGCCGCGCCCGGCCGCCACCGGGACGCCGGCCCACCGGACCTCCCGGACGCCTGCCCGCCGGCGGCCGGCCGCGCTCTGCGTGTGCACCGGGGCGGGCGATTCCGGATGATCTACGGTGATCCGATGCGACGTGTGCCGTGGTGGACCCTGCTCTCGTCGGGACTGGCGCCCGTGGCGCTGACCGCCGGCTGGGTGGTCGCGGGCCTGATGGCGGGCAGCTCCTACGACCCCGCCACCCAGACCATCAGCGTGCTGGCCGCCGACGGCGCCCCCGGAGCCTGGGTGATGACCGCGGCCCTGGTCGTCCTCGGGCTGTGCCACCTGGCCACCGCCTGGGGGCCGAGGCCGGCCGCGCTCCCTGGGCGGCTCACCCTGGGCGGCGGTGGGGCGGCGGCCGTGGTGGTGGCGCTGTTCCCGGCGCCGAGCAGCGAGGGCTCCCTGCAGCACGGTTCGCCGGCGGCGGTCGGATTCGTCCTGCTCGCCGTGTGGCCGGTCCTGGCCCACGACCCGGACGGCACGGCGGCGTGGGCGCTGCGCCGGGGCCCCTGCCTGGCGGCGACCGCGGTGATGGGCCTGGGCGCCCTGTGGTTCCTGTTCGAGATGCAGCGGCACGGCGCCCTCGGCGTCGCGGAACGCTTCGTCACCTTCGTCCAGTCCGTCTGCCCGCTGCTCGTGGTCGTCTCCTGCCTGCGCCACCAGCGGCTGCGCAGCCCGGTGGCGTCACGGTCCCGGGTGTGACGACCCGGCAAGACGCCTCTCCCGGCGGGCGCGGGCGTGAGCTCAGACCTTCGCCCGGTACGCCCGCATCGCCAGCGGGGCGAACACCGCCGCGATGCCCACGGCCCACACCAGCGACCACATCACCGGCTCCGCCACCGGACCGCCGACCAGCAGCCCGCGATAGGCGTCGGACAGATGCGTCACCGGATTGACGTCGCTCCAGGCCTGCAGCCAGCCCGGCATGGTGTCCACGACCACGAAGGCGCTGCTGGCGAAGGTGATCGGGAAGATCACGGTGAACGAGAACGCCTGCACCTTCTCCGGGTCCCCGGCGAGCATCCCGATGAGCACCGCCGTCCAGGAGACCGCGGCCGCGAACACCACCAGCAGCAGCGCGCCCAGCAGGAACCCGCCGGGCCCGCCGGTGATCCGGAACCCCATCAGGGTCCCGATGCCGATCATCAGCAGCATCGCCCACACATGCTTGGTGAGGTCCGCGGTGATCCGGCCGATCAGCGGCGCCGACCGGGCGATGGGCAGGCTGCGCAGCCGGTCGAACACCCCTTTGGTCAGATCGGTGTTCAGCGCCATCGCCGTGTACACCGTCATGAACAGGGTGTTCTGGACGATGATGCCGGGCAGTGCGTACATCAGGTACGCCTCCGACGAGCCCGCCATCTGCCCGCCCAGCACATAGGTGAACAGGAACACGAACATGATCGGCGTGACGCTGTAGTCGACCAGTTCCAGCGGGTTGTGCTTCACCGCCACCAGGCTGCGCCACGCCATCGTCAGGGTCTGGCTCGCCCAGGCCAGGGGCCGCACCCGGCCCGGGCCGGTGAGCGGGGCGGCCATCGTCGCGCCGGTCATCGTGCGCTCACCGCCCTCTCCGGCTCGGCGGCCCCGGCGCCCTCGGCGTCGTCGCTCTCCGCGTCGTCGTCCGTCCGCGGCTCCGCCCGGTGCCCGGTGAGGGCCAGGAAGACCTCGTCGAGCGAGGAGCGCCGCAGCGCCAGCTCGCCGACCCGGACGCCGGCCCCGTCCAGCCGCCGCACCACCGTCGGCATCAGCTCCGGGTCCTTCACCGGGACGGTGATCACCTCGCCCTCGATCCGGGTGTCCGGCCCGGCCGCCTCGCTCACCAGAGCGTGCACCACGGGCAGGTCGGCGGGGCCGAGCGGGCGGACCTCGAGCACCTGACCGCCCACCTCGGACTTCAGCTGGTCGGGCGTGCCCTCGGCGATCACCCGGCCGCGGTCGATCACCACGATGTCGTCGGCCAGTACATCGGCCTCGTTCAGGTACTGGGTGGTCAGCAGGGCGGTGGTGCCGTCGGCGACCAGACCGCGCACCATGTCCCACAGCTCGCCGCGGCTGTGCGGGTCGAGCCCCGTGGTGGGCTCGTCCAGGAACAGGATGCTGGGCCGCCCGACCAGACTGGCCGCCAGATCGAGCCGTCGCCGCATGCCGCCGGAGAACGTCTTCACCGCGCGTCCCGCGGCGTCGCTCAGCCGGAACCGGTCCAGCAGCTCGCGGGCCCGCGCCCGCGCGTCCCGTCTGCTCATGCCCAGCAGACGGCCGATGAGCAGCAGATTCTCCGTACCGGTGAGATTCTCGTCGACCGCCGCGTACTGGCCGGTGAGGCCGATCAGCGAACGGACGGCGGACGCCTCCCTGACGACGTCGTGTCCCGCCACCCGCGCGTGCCCGCCGTCCGGCGGCAGCAGCGTGGCGAAGATCCGTACCGCGGTCGTCTTGCCCGCGCCGTTCGGACCGAGCACGCCCAGCACCGAACCGGTCCGGGCCGCCAGATCCACCCCCGCCAGGGCCTCGGTGTCCTTGAACCGCTTGACCAGGCCCTCCGCCTGGATCGCGTAGGTCATGGGATTCCCCTTGCGGCTCTCGCGCTGTCGCGGACGTCGCCGTTCGGCGCCCACCTCTTCCACAACTGTGACGCACGCCACTGACATTCCTCTCGGCGTGCACGCGAGGGCGCGCACCTCGGGCGGCCAGGGGCTCCGCCGGCACGGCGCGGGCGACTGCGGCTCAGGCGTCCGCCGCCACCTGTCCGCGCAGTGCGGTGAGCAGCCAGTCGTGGGCCGCACCCGGGGTGGGCTCCGGCCGGCCTCCCGGCGCGGTGGCCACCACGGAGGCCAGCTCCCAGTACCCGTCCAGCCGGGGGTCGGTGGCCAGCTGCCCGGCCAGCAGGCGGCGGAAGTCCGGCGTGTCCCTGGTGCGGTACGCGGCGGCGTACGCGGCGACGAAGCCGTCCAGCGCCTCCCCGGGCCCCGGCGCCTCACCCCGGCCGATCCGGACGCCCGCCAGCCGGTACGCCTCGTCGAGCCCGGCGTACAGCACGGCCGCTCCCTCGGACCCGGCCGCCTTGTGCGCGGCGGGCTGCGGCTGGGCCGCGCCCGAGCAGGGACGGGACACCAGGGCGTGCAGCCGGGCGAACGCGAGCACCTGCCCTGGTGCCGGATCGTCCGGCACCTGGGGGACGGCCACCTGCAGGAAGGCGTCGACCGCGCGGGCCGGCATCCGCGGCGGCAGCCAGCCGCGCCAGAACCGCGCCAGCGGCGCCGTGCTCGGCGGCACCTCCACCGAGCCGATCAGCATCAGCCGCTCCGCCCGCTCACCGGGCGGGCACTCGTGCACCAGCCGCAGCGCCGCCTCCCGCCACCGCAGCGCCCTCAGCTCGGAGCCGAGCTCGCGAAGCCGTCCCGCGACGGCGCTCTCCAGTGCCCCGCCCGCCCCGTCGCGTTCGCCGTTCTCCTCCCGCCGGTTCTGCTCGGCGAGGATCCGCCGCACCTCGGGCAGCGGCACGCCGAGGGTGCGCAGGGAACGGATCAGCCGCAGCCGCTCCAGCGCGCCGGGGCCGTAGCGGCGATGCCCGCCCGCGCTGCGCGAGGCCTCCGGCAGGAGCCCCTGGTCGGAGTAGAAGCGGACGGTCTTGACGGTCACGCCCGCGTGCTCGGCGAGCTCGCCGATGCTCCACAGACCGTCGTGCGCCATGGACAGTTGAACCTCCCTCAGGGGGAGTTCCTACGGTACCGGCCGGTGCGGGCCCGGGGCCGATCCGGGACCGCTGACGACGATCTGCCGAGGAGTCTCCATGACCGTCTTCATCCTGGTGCCCGGTGTGTTCACCGGCCCCCGCATCTGGCGGGACACGGCCGCGCGGCTGACCGAGGCGGGCGCCCACGCGCACCCGGTCGCCCTCACCGGGCTCTCCGGCGACCGCACTCCCGTGCCCTCCGGCGTCTCGCTGGAGACCCACATCGAGGACGTGGTCGCGGCCCTGGACACGGTGTGGTCGGCCTTCGGGCAGAAGATCGTGCTGGTCGGCCACGACTACGGGATCCACCCCGCGGTGGGTGCCGCGGACCGCAGGCCGGACCGCATCAGCCGGATCGTCCACCTCGACGCGGGGTTGCCGCGGGACGGCGTCCCCGCTCTCGCCGCCGTGCCCGACGGCACGGTCCGCGCCGAGGTGGCCGCGCGCGCCGGGAGCGAGGGACCCGACGGCGAACTGCCGCCGCCGGAGGGCGAGGGCTGGGCGCGCTGGGGGAGCGTCCAGGGCCTGTCCGCCGCCGCGCTCGACACCCTGGCCGCCCTCGCCGCACCGCAACCGCTCGGCACTCTGATCCAGCCGCTGCGCCTGACCGGCGCCGCGGCGGCGCTGCCCACCACGGGCGTCCTGTGCACGGGCAACGGCACCGGCATCGAGATGGTGCAGCGTCTGGTCGACTTCGGGGACCCCGCCCTGCAGGTGCTGGCCCGCCCCGAGGTGACCTTCTTCGAACTGGCCACCGGGCACTGGCCGATGCTCTCCCGCCCCGGCGAACTGGCCGAGGTGCTCCTGGAGGCCGCCGCCGGCGAGGGCCACCGGCTCCAGCCGGCCGGCGCCGGTCAGCTCCCGCCGCACCTGCGGCCGTTCCTGCTGGACGTGCCCGAACGCCCCCGGGAGCGCCACGGAGCGGTCGACCTCCATCTCCCCGACGGCGACGGACCGCACCCGGCAGTGGTCTTCGTGCACGGCGGTCCGTTGCCGGCGGACGCCCGCCCCACCCCGCGCGACTGGCCCGCCCTCAGGGGATACGCGCAGTACGCGGCATCCGAGGGCGTGATGGGAGCGGTCCTCGACCACCGCCTGCACGACCTCTCCGCCTACCCGCTCGCCGCCGCGGACGTGGCCGCCGCCGTGGAGCTGGTGCGCAAGGACCCGCGCGTCGACGCCGACCGGATCGCCCTGTGGTTCTTCTCGGGCGGCGGACTGCTCAGCGCCGACTGGATCGCCGCGCCCCCGCCGTGGCTGCGCTGCCTGGCGGCCACCTACCCGGTGCTCGCGCCGCTGCCCGGCTGGGGTCTGAACGACGGCCGGTTCCGTCCGGTGGCGGCGCTGGCGGACGCCGGGGACCTGCCCCCGTTCGTCCTCACCCGGGTGGGCCGGGAGTCGCCGGAGATCGCCGCGACCGTGGAGCGGTTCCTCGCCGCCGCCGAGGGCCGGGAGCCCGGCGTCGAGATCATCGACGTGCCGGACGCCCCGCACGCCTTCGAGACCCTCGACCACAGCCAGGAGGCGCGCGAGGCCGTGCGACGGGCGATGCGCACGGTGCTCACCCACCTCCGGCGGCGCGCCTGACCCTCGTCGAGAAGCGGCAGGACGCCCGACCCCCGTCGAGAGGCGACAGGATTGGGGTGGGCTATACCGCGTGGCGCGCCAGCACCCGGCGGGCCGCCTCGGCCTCCGCCGCCGGCGGCGACAGCTCGTCGAGCGTGTCCAGTTCGTCGTCGCTCTCCAGTTCGCGTTCCCAGGCCGCCGCGAGCCGCTCCTGATCCTCGCGCGGTGCGGAGCCGACGTCCTCCCGGCGCTCCGGGGCCAGTGCCGCCAGGAATCGTCCGACGGGATCGGTCACCATGCCCAGCTCCTCTCCTCGAGTGCTCTCGGCTGGACCGGCGGCCCTGGCGCCGTCCGTCCGGCATGGCACGGCGGCATCCGGCGGCCGCTCTCACGTCCAGTGTCCCGCTTGCGGGAGGTATCGAATATCGATAGATTCCCATCGTCATTCGATCGAGAGGTGCTGCCGTCATGCCGATATCCGTCGCTGCTTCCGACCGTCCGGGCGCCGAGACCCGCACCGACGTCCTGGTGGTCGGGGCCGGGCTGGCCGGCCTGCACGTCGCCACGCTGCTCGCCGGACGCGGCCACGACGTGCTCCTCGCCGAACGGCGCACCCGCCTCACCGGGGCGATCCGCACCACCGGGATCTTCGTGCGCAAGACGCTCGACGACTTCCCGTTGCCCGCCGCCCATCTCGGCCCGCCCATCCGCCGCGTGGTGCTCTACCCGCCCGGCCTCGACCGCCCCGTCGACCTGGTCAGTGACCGCGACGAGTACCGGGTCGGCGACATGGGACCGCTCTACGCGTCGGCCGCGGCCGACGCTGCCGCGGCCGGCGTACGCGTGGCGCTGGGCACCCGCTACGCCGGCCGCGAGGGGGACGGCACCGTGCGCCTGATCGGCCGCGACGGGCCCCTGACCGTCCGCGCACGCTTCGTCGTCGGCGCCGACGGCGCCCGCTCACGCGTCGCCCGCGACCTCGGCCTGGACCGCAACCGCCGTTTGCTGGTCGGCGCCGAGGAGGTGTTCGAGGTCCCCGCGCACGACGCACCGCCCGCCTTCCACTGCGTGCTCGACCCGTCGCTCGCCCCCGGCTATCTGGCCTGGGTGGTCGACGACGGCCGGCACGCCCACGTCGGCGTCGCCGGCTACCCCGACCGCTTCCCCGAGGGCCTGCGCCGCGCACTCACCCGGTTCAGCGCCACGGCCCCCGGCCTGCGGGGCGTGCCACGTCCCGGCGCCGTGGAGCGGCGCGGCGGACCGATACCCGTGGGCGGCGTGCTGCGCCGCATCGGCTGCCCCGGCGGACTGCTGGTGGGGGACGCGGCGGGCGCCGTCTCCCCGCTCACCGCGGGCGGCCTCGACCCCTGCCTGCGGCTCTCCGAACTGGCCGCGGACGTCCTCCACACGGCCCTGCGCACCGGCAGCAAATCACCGCTCGACCGCTACGACGGGGCCGCGCTGCGCGCCGAGTTCCGCGGGCGCCTCACCCTGCGCCGCGGGCTCGGCCTGGTCAGGACGCCCGCCGCGGCGAGTGCCGCGTTCGCCCTGCTGCGCACACCGCTCGGCCGGGCGGCGGCCGGCCGCGTCCTCTTCGGCGACCGCTCCTTCCCGGCCGTGCGCGCGGAAGGACTGCCGGTCACAGGCCGCTGACCTTGCCGCTCGCCGCGATGTCGTAGACCAGGGTGACGGTGCGGCGGCCGCCCGGAGCCAGCGGGACGTCCCAGCGCACGATGCCGTCCGCGTCGACCGAGTCCGGCGCGGGCGAGCAGGCCTCCTCGCGCAGCCGCACCTCCACCGCGGACACCTCGGAGACCGGGATGCGTTCGCGCACCACGATCACCCGCTCGTCGCGCTCCGAGGGAGGGGAGAAGCGGGACAGGTGCAGCCGGACCGTCCGGGTGGTGAGGGTCCGCCCGGTCAGGCCCGTCTCGCGGGTCTCCTCGGTGTGCCGCAGCACGCGATGGTCGTCCCGGCTGCCGAAGGCCAGCCGGACGGGCGCCTGGGGGGCGGTGAAGTCCAGGGTGCCGCGGCCGGTGAACCCGCTGTCGCGGATCAGGTCCACGGGTCCGGCCAGCAGGGCGTGCCCCGAGCGATTGTCGAACCGCACCACCTGGGTGACCAGCGGCGACAGCTCGGGTGCGCAGGCGTACTCGCTCACCGCCGGCGCGGTGAAGGAGGACAGCGGCACCCGGTGGGCGCGGCCGTCCGCCGGCACGGAGACCGGGGCCGGGGAGTGCAGCACCCGCACCTCCCCGCCGTCGTCCACACCCGGCAGGCCCGGCACCGGGGCCGGACCCAGGTCCGAGAGCTCCTCCTCACGCAGCTCCACCTGCACCGTGCGCCGCTCGGTGGGGGAGCGGTCCTGGAGCGTCAGCCGGTCCTCGTCGAGCCGCGGTGGTTCGGTCGAGTGAGCGGACCGCGCGGTGGACAAGGTGAGCCGCACGTCCGACCAGTCCTCGCCGGTGCGCTGCCAGACCACCGCCTCGGTGTCCAGCGTCAGCGAGTCCCCGTCCAGCGCGGCACGGTACGCGGGCCGCCACAGCGCGCACGGAGTCAGATGACGTACCGTCAGCTCCGCCGGTCCCGCAGCGGTGGCGTCGACGGTCAGCTCGATGTGGCCGGTCAGCTCGGCGGGTTCGGTCTCCGCGAGGCTCTTCGCCCGCAGAGCCTCATCGAGTTCGGTGGTGAGGGACGCCAACCGGCCGTCGAGCGACCGCAGTTGCTCGCCGCAGTCCTCGCGTTCCGCGTCCACCCGGTCCAGTTCACGGCTCCAGCGGTCGCGGTCCGTCTCGCCGCGGCCGGCGCCCTCGCCGATCTCCCGCAGCAGATCGGCGGCGAGTTTCGCGAGCAGATCCGCGCGGGCCCGCAGCCGGGCGCGCCGCTGCTTCAGGGCGACCTGCTCCTCCGCCAGGGCCCGCACCCGGCGCCGCAACGCCGAGTCGTCCTCGGCGGGCTCCGGCCCGCGCGGCGTCCAGGTGCGGACCGTCCGCACGTCGAGCACGGTGACCGGGGTCCCGGCGGTCACCTCGGCCTGCAGCGTGCGGTCGACGACCAGCGCGCTGACCGGCCCCAGACGCAACCGCTGGGTTCCGGCCCGCAGTTCGAGCGAGGCGCTGCGCTCGACGTGGGCGCGGTCCTCCAGGCAGGTGACGGCGGTGACGGGAAGGGCGATCGTCTCCGGTGTGGTGGACATGCGTGTGTCAGCTCCTGCGGTTGCCGCCTGCCAGGGCCTTGCCGGCCGGGATACGGATGTCGTAGCCGCCGTCGAGCGTGACGGTGCCGCCCGCGGGCAGTGTGACCCGCCACAGGCGCGTGCCCGGCGCGTGCTCCTCGGCCTCCGCCTGCCTCTCCCGCTGCGCACCGGCCCCGGAACCGGCCTCCTCCGGCGCGCTCCAGTCGGCCCGCTCCTCGATGCGGATGTCCGCCTCCGAGGTCACCGGCACCCGCTCACGCACCTCCACCGCGACCGGCTGCGCCAGCCGGTTGGCCAGCTCGACGCGGACCCGGTGCTCGAGCACGGTGACGTTGTTGCGCAGCCCCGCGGCCGATTCCCGCAGGCTGGTCCTGCGGGTGACCGCCAGGGCCTCGGCCGGACCGAGCCCGACCCGGCACCCGCCGCCCGGAGCGAGCGTCGGCAGCGACGTCGTCGCCAGGTACTCCCCGTCGGCGGTGACCTCCACGGGACCGGCCAGCAGCGCCCGGTCGGTGGCGTTGTGCAGCACCAGCGTCGCGTAGACCGCCTCCTCCACGGACGGCACGCACACGTACTCGGTGCGCAGACCGACCGGGATCTCGGCGACGGTGACGGTGTGCCAGGTCCCGTCCGAGGGGATGTCGGCGCGGGCGGCGGCGTCGTAGCGGTGGTCGAACGAACCGGCCGACTCCCGGGGCGGCACGGCGCGCCCCGGCAGCGGCAGCGCGGCGACCCCTTCCGCGCGCCGGCGGTGCTCCGCGGTCACCGGGTCGACGGCGGCACCGGGCAACAGCAGGCCCCGGCGCCCCTCCGGCTCCTCAGGACCGCTCAGCACCAGGGCGGAGTAGTCGAGCTCCTCGCCGCTCGGCCGCGGCGGGCCGACAGCAGGGGGCGCGGAGGGCGGAGCGGCGGACCCGCCGGGTGCGGACGGCGGCGCGCCGTATCCGGCCGGCGCGCCGTACCCGCCCGGAGCGGCGGGCGCCGCCGGCGCGGCCCGGGGAGGGGGCGTGGCCGTCCGGCCCCGTGCGCCAGGGGCCGAGGTGGGGCCGCCGGGCCCGCCGCGGCCACCGCGGCCGCCGCGCGCCCAGGCCGCGGCTGCACGAGGTCTGGCCCGCGGCGCAGCGCCGTCCGGACCGTCCGAGGGGAGCCCGCCGAATTCCACCTCGTGCTCGAAGAGGTCGTCGAGGGCCTCGTCGCCGTCAGAGGCCCGGCCGCCGGGGGCCGGGGGCGGGGAACCGTACGCGGCCACGGGCATCGGGGCCGGCGGGGGCACCGGAGGCCCGGCCGCCGCGCCCACCGCCGTCTCCCGCGCGCCCGTGGCCGCCCGGTCCCGCGCGCCCGCCGAGTCGTACCCGGCGAACAGATCGGCCAGGCCCGCAGGGGGCTCGCGCCAGCCGGACGGGGCGGGGGCCGGCTGGCTCCGCCCGATGCGGACCGAGCGCAGCCGCGGCAGATCGGTGCGGCGCCGCAGGTCGGCGGTGGCGAAGGCGATGCGCACCCCGGTCCAGTCCTCACCCGTGCGCTGGGCCACCGAGGCGCGGAGCACCAGACGCGCCTCCCCGTCGCCCCGGTCGTGCGTCAGCCGGTAGGCGGGCACCCACAGCGCGCCGGGCACCCCGTACTCGACCTCGATCTCCACCTCGCCGGTGTCGCCGGCGTCCTGGGCGCCGTCCGTGCCGTCGAGGGTGAGCACCGCGCACATCGCGGTCTCCACATGTGCCGCCGGAGCGTCGTTCGAGGCGCGGACCTGCCGGTCCACGGCGATCGCCAGCTCGTGCTCGATCCGGCGCAGTTCCTCCTCCAGCTCCACGAGCCGGGCGTGCAGCCCGGTCAGCCGCTCGTCGACGAAGCCGGCCAGCTCCAGCCAGGCGTCGACCGGGGTGCGCCGGTGCGTGTCGTCGTCCTTCCCGCGGGGCGGCGGCACCGGGCGCAGCGCCTCGACCTCCCCGATCCGGGCGAGCTGCCGGTCGCGCCGGTCCTTGGCCGCCGCGCGCTCCTCGCTCAGCCGCTCCACCTCGCGCCGCAGGGCGTCGGCGGGGTCCGGGCCGGCCGGCTC
>Ga0207873_1001821_pt1 | contig 19303 bp, 14 predicted proteins | sample BGWIniCompost_FD_187373 | JGI IMG/M metagenome (GOLD analysis project Ga0207873, IMG submission 187373) | Cellulose adapted compost microbial communities from Newby Island Compost Facility, Milpitas, CA, USA - BGW Initial Compost (SPAdes)... ...
GCACGCGGACTACGCGAGCGCGCACGTGGTGCACGGGCGGGTGCTGCTGGACCTGGGGCTGGAGGCGGAGGCGGAGGCGGCGTTCCGGCGGGTGCTGGGACTGGACCCGGAGAACCTGGTGGCGCTGCGGGCGCTGGGCGATCTGGCCCGGCGCGCGGGCCGCGCCGCCGAGGCGCTCGGCTACTACGAGCAGGTCCGCAGGCGGGATCCGACGAACCCCGAGGTCGAGGCGGTCGTGGCGGCTCTCGCGGCCGAAGCCGGCGAAGCGGGCGCGGCGGCGGTCGAGGCGGCCGCGGACGTCGGCGTGCTGGTCGAGGTGGATGGCCTCGAACCCGCCGGCGCTGAACCGGCCCTGGAGGTGGAGGAGGTGGCGGACGAGTCCCCCGCCGCGGTCGACGATCCCGGCGCCTCGCCTGTCTGGAGTGATCCCACCGCGGCGCCTGCGTGGGAAGAGCCCGGCGCGCCGCCGGCGTGGAACGAGCCCGCGCCGCTGATCGCGCCGGAGGAGCCCGAACCGCCGCCACCGGCTGACTCAGAGGACACGTCCGAGCCCGACGAGCCGGAGGCGGCCACTGCGAGCGCGCCGTCCGAGCCCGTCGCCGTCGCCAGCGGCGTGGAGGTGGGTGAGTCCGCCGCCGACGCGGTTGGCCCGGAGGCCTTTGAGTCGGTGGTCGTCGATGGGGTTCAGGATGCTACGGAGCCCGTCGCGGTCAATGGTGGTCCGGACGCCGCCGAGCCCGCCCCGATCCCTGAGGGCCACGATGTAACCGAGCCCGTCGCCGCGAATGATGGCGCGGAGAGTACCGCGCCCGCAGCGGCAGCCCTGGACCCGGTTCCCGTTGACGAGACGGCGCTGCTGGGCGGCGAGATGGTGACGGAGACGCTCGCGGATCTCTACCTCTCGCAAGGGCTGGCCGAGCGCGCCGCGACCCTGTACCGGCAGCTCCTGATCATGCGCCCCGGCGACCCGCGGCTGCTGGATCGGCTGGAGCAGGCGCTTGCGGCGGCGGCGATGCCTCAGAACGGCCAGCACGCGAAGGCGCGCGAGGAGGGCCCGCGGCCGGAGCAGCCCACGGACGCAGCCGACGCGGCAGCGAGCGATGCGGGACCCGTCGTCGCCGCTCAGACGGAAGGTGCGGACGACGAGCCGACCGCCGCGATTTTCGAGCTGGATCGCCTGGCCGAGGTCGAGGCCGCGTGGACGGGTGGCGAGGCGGCTGGCACGGAAAGCATCAGCCCGTACACGTGGCAGGAGGAAGCCGGCCCGGCCGCATCGCACCGCCCGGCCGAGCCGACGATCCGCGCCTACTTCCAGAGGCTCATGGATTGGGAGCCGAGCGAGGGGGCGCTACTACCCGCCGGCTCGCCCGGCGCACCGCCAGCCACGCCGATCGACGAGTTCGACGCGCTCTTCACGCCGGCGGCCTATGCGGAGCCGCTGCCGCACGCGGCGCCGGCGGCGGAGCCGCGGCCTGAGCCGCGCCCTGGAGTCGTTGCTGAAGCGCCGGAGCCGGCCGCCGCGTCCGGCACGCTCGTGGGCCTCGCCGACCTGCTGGTCGGCCTGCTCGAGTACCAGGACCCGGGCACGCCGGGCGGCAGTGGGCTCGTCCGGCAGGTCGCGACCGCGATCGGCCGCGAGCTCGGCATGGCCGATCCGCCACTGCGCACGCTCGCGCTTGCCGCGGTCCTCCAGGGCATCGGCCGCCTCGCGCTCCGCCGGCGGCCAGGCGCAGACGCCGGCTCCGCGACGGAGCCGGATGCCCGCGCGCTCGCGGTCACGCTCGACCTGCTGGACGGGCTCGATCTGCCGACCGGCGTCCGGGACGCCATCGCGCACGTGAACCACTGTTGGGACGGCACGGACGGCGCGGTACCGGCCGGCGCCGCCATCCCGCTTTCCGCCCGGATCCTCGCCGTCGCCCGCGACTTCGCGGCGCTGCTCGCGCCATCGGCCGTCGAGCACTCGCGCCGCGTCGAGGCCGCGCTGGATCAACTGAGGCGCGAAGCGGGCCGGCGCTACGACCCCACGGTCGTCAACGTACTGGTCCGGCTCGTCGGTTCGCAGGCGCGCATCGGGTTCGGCCTCCGGCACCACGTCATCATCGTGCATCGGCACTCGCCCACCGCCGCCGTCCTTGCCGCGCGGCTCCGCTCGAGCGGCTATCTCCCGGAGGCCGTGGACGATGTCGCGCGCGCGTGGGAGCGACTCTCCGCCGTGCCCGCCGATGCGCTACTGCTCGCGGATGATGTGGGCGAGGCCGACATCCCGCACTTCCTCACCCGGCTGCGCGAGGATCGCCGGCTCGGCGGCATCCCCGTCGTCGTCGCGGGCGCCGATGCACTCGAGCGGCGCATCGAGCTTCTCAACGCCGGTGCCGACGTCTGCTTCCCCGCCGACGTGAGCTTCAACGAGCTCCGCGCCACGCTCACCGCGCTGCTGCGCCGCGCCGCGCGGCCGGGCGCGGCGGCGGAAGCCGTGCGCAACGTCGCCGAGCACGCGCGCCGCTACGCGCTCCAGGGCGACCTCGTCGACTTCCCGCTCACCTGGCTGCTGGACATCCTGGCGTTCGACGGCCGGACCGCAGTCATCTCCGTGGCCGCGCCGGACGACGAAGGGACGGTGTACGTCGAGCGCGGCGCGCCGCGGCACGCGGAGACGCGCTCGCGCTACGGCGAGGATGCGCTGCGGGCGATGCTGCAGTGGCGGTATGGCAGCTTCTCCGTGCACCTCGACGCGCCAACGGTCCCGCAGACCATCCACCACACGGTCATGGAGCTGCTCGTCGCCGACGGCCTCGCGCAGGACGGCGGCGACGGCTCTCCCGCCCGGGACTGAACGGCCCGGCCGATGGCGCGCGGCGCGCACGGCGCCGCGCTGAGACGATCCCGCGCGTGCGTCAGGTCGGCTCCAGCGCCGCGTGCCCGGCCTGCTCCGTGCGCTCGGCCTCGGCGGCTACAAGGCGGACCGCACGCGCGAACCCGTCCCGGAGCTGGTCCAGATCCTCGCGGCTCAGCTCACCACCCGCACGCGTCTCGCCCCGGAACAGGAACGAGAGCCAGAGGCCGCCCTCCGCCTCGAAGAGCACGTGCCGGATCTCGCCTTCGAACTTGGGATGCTCGAGGAACTGGAACAGGATCTCGGACTCCGGGACCAGCACGACGCGCTCGGTCACCTCCGTCCCATCATCGAACCGCACACGCCGCAGCAGCTCGTCCTCGCCCCGCTCCTCGACCTCACACGCCTGGATTCGCGAGAGGTGCCGTTCCGGGGCGCGGACCTTGCCTTCGAGCACGCGCCACGTCGCGCCACGCGACGCGCGCACCGGTACGGCACATTCCATGTGGATCACGCTCCCTCCCGTTTCGCCGTGATCGGGAGGCGGCGCCCGCACCGCCATGGAAGAGCGCTGCAGTGACTATGCCGACGATGAGGAGGAAGCGTGCGTCGTCGTCGGCTCGAGATCGAGCGCCATGTCGATCTCCGGCGCCCAGAGCGAGCCCGGCAACTGGCGGAAGCCCGCGTTCTGGTAGGAGCGGATCGCCGGCCGGTTCGACGGCTCGACCGAGAGCCACAGGCGGCGGTAGCCCGCCTCGCGCGCGATCTCGGCGGCCAGCCGGTTCAGCGCCGTGCCGATCCCCCGGTTGCGGATGGACTGGTGCAGGAAGTTGGCGAGCTCCGTCGTGGCCTCGTCCATCGGGATCAGCATCACGTGCCCGAGCACGCGGCCGCCCACCTCGACGACGATGTGGATGCCACGCGCCAGCACGCGGTCCAACCACGCGCGCAGCCGTTCGGGTGAATCGGGCGGCAAGCCTTGCGCCGCGCGCTTGGGCTCGAAGTCCGCGTACATCGCTTCGAGCGCGGGCCGGTCCGCCGGATCGTAGTAGCGGACCAGGTACGGCCTGCCCGACCGATCCGTCTGTCGCAGTGGAAGTTCCATCATCCCATCAGAAGGCGAGTCCCCACCCCGTGAGCAGCGGCAGCACCCGGCGCTGCACGTAGCGGACGGTCTGTGCGTTCACCGCCTCGACCTCGGCGCGCCCCGGCCATGGCGGGAAGGCGTCCGGAGCATCGCGCAGGGTGGTCGGCACGGCCGCTCCGCTTTCCTCCCGCAGGGCCTGCACGAACCGCTCCGGGATCTCGTCCGGCGCGGGCTCCCCGCACAGCGCCCCCCACACGAGCGTCCAGGCGCGTGGGACCACCGTGTGGATCGCGTAGCCGCCGCCGCCCGTCGCGATGATGCGCCCATCGCAGTAGCGGTCGGCCACGTCGCACACCACCCGCACCAGATCCTCGAACAGCCGCGTCGTGGCGCGCAGGTGCGTCAACGGATCCAGCACGTGGCCATCGCAGCCGTTCTGGAGCACGATCACGTCCGGCCGGAACGCGTCGGCGAGCGCCGGGACGAGCGTCGCGAACGCGACGCGCCAGGAGTCGTCCTCCGTATGCGCGTCCAGCGGCACGTTGACCGCGTAGCCGTAACCATCGCCCGCGCCCAGCTCGTCGATGAACCCGGTGCCCGGAAACAGGTACGCGCCGCTCTCGTGGAACGAGACCGTCAGGACCTCCGGGTCCTCGTAGAAGATCTGCTGCACGCCATCGCCGTGGTGCGCGTCGTAGTCGATGTACATGACGCGCGCGCCGAACTCGCGCTGGATCCAGCGGATCGCGACGGCGAGGTCGTTGTAGACGCAGAAGCCGGACGCCCGCGCACGGAACGCGTGATGCAGCCCGCCTGCGGGGCTAAACGCGCGGCGTACCCGCCCGGTCATCACTGCCTCGGCCGCGACCAGCGTCGCCCCCGCGACCATGGCGGCCATGTCGTGCATCCCTTCCACGACGGGCGTGTCCTCCGTTCCGAGCCCCCACGCCAGCCCGTCCAGCTCGTTGGCTCCGGGCTCGGACAGGCGCTTGACCGCGTCCACGTACTCGGGCGCGTGCACGGTGAGCAGCTCCGCATCCGTCGCGGGCCGCGGCGCGAGCACGGGCCGCGCCTCGTCTCCGACGAGCCCGAGCGCACGGATGAGGCCGACCGTCAGCTCGAGGCGGCGCGGGTTCAATGGATGGTCCGGCCGAAAGCGGTAGGTCGCGAGAGTGTCGTCCCAGATCAGCGCCGTTTCGGCCACGGGCGGTTCCATCCGTTCAACGGTGCGTCCGGGCGCGGCACGTGCCGCCAGGTTCACCATGACGCGGGGAGGTTGTCGAGCGGCCGGGCCGCTGGTCCGGCAGGCGCAGCCGGTGACCAGCCCCTGTTCGGTGGATCCGTTTCAGGCGCGGCTCTCCGTGGTCAGCCCAGGGACGGCCAACCCACCTGGTAGCCCAGCTTCTCCAGCGCCTCGATCAGGTCGCGCGGGTCCAGCGTCTGGAGATGGATGATGGCGAGTGCCTCTCCGTCGCTCAGGGGCGGCACGACCAACCCCGTGATGTTGATCTTGAAGTCCACGCCGATCAGGCGCACGACGCGCGCCAGCTCGCCCGGCCGGTCCGGCATGCGGACCTCGATCCGGCTGGATGGGCCGTTCGCGCGGAACAGCTCGACGAACGCATGCAGCACGTCCGTCTCGGTCAGGATGCCGACCAGCCGCCCGTCGGACAGCACGGGCAGGCAGCCGATCCTGTGCTCCTCCAGCAGCGCGGCGGCCTCCTCGATCGGCGCGTCCGGCGAGACGGTGATCACCTCCTTCACCATCACGTCGCCGACCCGCGTGGACTCCATCAGCTCCCACCGCTCCCGCTCCGGCATGCTGCCCTGCGGCGGGATCGCGAGGCGCAGGTCGCGGTCGCTCGCCACCCCGACCAACCGCCCGTCTTCCACGACGGGCAGGTGCCGGATGCGGTGTTCCCGCGTAAGAGCGACGGCTGCGGCCACCGTCATCGTGGGCGAGGCGGTGATGACCTCGCGGGTCATCCGGCTGCGCACGAGCATACCGGTAATCCGGGGAAGTCGGTCGAGTTGTGTGGGGAGATGTCGCCAGGTCTATTCTACGACGCCGCCGCGCTTCGGTCAAGGAACTTCCGATGCCCCGGCGCTCGTGCGGGCGCGGCCGGGCACGGCCGCAGCGCTATTCCTTTACCATCAGCCGATCCAGAATCGCCTCTGCCTTAGCCACGAGCGGCCGGGCGCCGGCCCGCGCCGCGCGCGCGCGGACCCGCCGCGCCGTCCGGCGCGCCTCCTCCCTGTCGAGATTGAGCAGCAGCCGAGCCCGCTCGAGCTGGAGCCGCGACCAGCACAGCGCGTCCCGCCCCTCGTACGCAGCGACCGCCCGGTCCAGGCGCGCGAGCCCCTTCTCCTCTTCCCCTTCCACCGCCGCCAGCCGCGCGAGGAACATCTCGGCGTAGGAGAAGTCCCCGACCCAGAAATCCCGCCCCTCGAACAGCGCGAGGATCTCCCGCCGGCACCGGTTCGCCTCGGACAGTTGCCCGCGCTCGAGGGCGTGGAGGCCGAGGACGGCGAGGGCGGTGGCCGATCCCCACCAGGCGCCTACACTCGCGTTGCATGAGAGAGCGGACATGGCGGCCTCCTCTGCACGCTCCGCTTCCCCACGCTCGAAGTAGGCCAAGCTAGTGTTTGTCCAAACAAAAACCATGTCATGGAGCGCCGACGCTTCAAGAGCAGTCATACTGGCACGATCCAACGTGTCCAGCGCCCCATCAAGATCTCCAAGCTCCATCTTAACGACCGCCGAATCATTAAGTACCTCGAACGCATAGCTAGCGACAGCGAACCGCTCGCCTAATGCGAGCGCTTCGTCAAGGTCGGCCCGTGCTCCGTCCAACATTCCGCTCTGGAGACGGTTCCGAGCCCGTGCGAGCAGCGCGGATATTATTGTTGGGATGTCTCCACTCTGGCGCGCCCTAACTAGCGCCCTTTCAGAGTACTCAAGACCGCGGCTAACACGGTCGTAAAGTCCCGTCATTGTCGCTGCCGTGGTGAGTGCACGGATACCTGGGGCTGTACTTTCGTTCTCAGTGGCAAGGTGTACCAGCTGTTCCGTCACATCGCGGACTATGGCTATGTCGCCCACATCGTGAGCAGTTGCCGCGATGATTCGCAGCAGATCCACCTCAAGATCTGGATCCTTCAAAGATCCCATCGTTTCTGCAAGTTCTCGGAGCTGCCCGATGAGCTCGCGTGCAGGGACCGATCCCAAGCGTCCACGAGCCGCCAAGCGGTCTACTTCAGCGCTGACCCACATCCTGACATCCGAATTCGCTTGGCTCCTCGACGCCACTCGCGAAAGGAGCTTGTCCGCCTCCTGAAAACGCCGATTCCGCAGCAGGAACCTAGCCAAGCGCTCTTCGACATAGAACTGCTGCTGTTCCGTAATCGCATTGGCCGAAGCCATTCGCAGGAAAAACTCTGTTTCTGCGGGGGCATAAACTCTGTCGCTGGCTTCCGCCGCCCTTAGCGCGTATCGGTAGGCCATGGCCTTGCTACCAGCCATGTCGTAATGGAGTGCAATTGCGCCAGGCTGTCCTTCCTTCGCGCGGCGTAGCACGCTGGCAGCCCGGCCATGTAGGACCCTTCGGCGTGCACCTGCAATTGATCGGTACGCCGCTTCTCTTACGAGGTCGTGCGTGATTCGAAGGCCAGACCCATCGTCGCGGATGAATCCACAGCGAAGGAGTTCGTCGATGCCTTGTAGTACTACCCGCATCGACCGACCACTAACGCCCCGCAATATTGCGTGGTTCGTGCCTTTTCCGAGAACGGCGAGTGCGTTGAGCACCTCCTGCGCTGCGGCGGGGAGAGCTCTAATCCTTGCGGCTAGGGACTCTTCGAGCGATGCTGGAAGAAGAACGCGAGGACGCTGGCCCTGCTCTTCTGCCGTACCAGAGACCGGAAGTTCACCATCCCGGATTGCCCGTAGGGTCTCCAAGAGAAAGAAGGGACGCCCCGCTGACTGCGCGACGATAAGCTCTCTAATCCCGGGAGCTAGCCTAACGCCGTGATGCTCAACGAACCAGTCCACAAGTTCGGTGCTGGTTATAACGTCAAGCTCGCGCAGGCGCACACGTCGAAGGTGATCTCCGGTTGCACGCTCAACTAGGACACGTACGGCCGAGTCGCTGCGTATCTCATCAGTTCGTACTGCGAGCAGGAAGAGGAGCCGAGAGGAGGAGAGTCTTCGGGCCAGATAGTGCATAAGGGCGACGGTCGAGTCGTCGGCCCACTGGTAATCATCGACGAAAAGCACAGTTGGCGCCTGCGCACTCACGTACTCCAAGATGCGGGCGATAGCCTCGAACATCCGCCGCCTCGGCTGCTCGTGCTCGCTTCGCAAGAGCTCGCGTGCTCCTGACTCACCAGCGGACACCTGCGGCAACAGCTCCGCGGCGGCAGCTGCCCATGCAGGAGACAGTGCCTGTAGGTCCTCGCGATGGACGCCATCCGCGAGAGCATCGATGATTGGTACGTATGGCAGCCGACTCTCTATCTCATGGCACCGCGATTGGAGAATCCGTCCGCCTTGGAGAGCGGCAAGGCGCAAGAGCCGCTGGCAGAGGCGAGTCTTTCCGATTCCGGCTTCTCCGAGGACTAGCACAGTCCTGCTATCAGCGTTCTTCACGCGGTCCCATTCCTCACGAAGTGCCGCGAACTCATGCGAGCGGCCTACGAAGGGAGGACTATGCTCGTGGGGATTGTCGGCCTCCTCGCGGGCGCTCAGCCGGTCCAGATTGCCTGACGCTAGTGATTCCGCGAGGGCGATCGTTCGGAGATCCAGGCTGCGACCCAGCTCTCTTCGGAGATAGTCCTCGAAGCGCCTGAGATCACGAGCCGCACGGCCGTGATCGCCTCGCGCCGCAATCGCCATTGCCCGGCGGTAGTGGAGGTCCTCATCAAGTGGATCTAGGGAGATCAGGCAATCGGCAATGTCCTCAACCGTCCGCCAATCGCCCTCGGACTCTGCCTGCCGCAACGCAGGACTGAGTACCGCTTCTATAGAGCGCGCTAGCTGAGTACGCGTTGACTCCAGCCATTCCTCGAATGGAGGAGATCGGGGAACCCAGAATCCGTCCAGGAACGGCCCAGTATGTACTCGGAGGATATCTCTTGCGTCACCCCGGCGAAGCGCACTCCGCAGAACGAGGAAGTCGCTATGGACACTATCCTCCGGAAGACCCACCTCCTCACGTCCGCTCGTGGCGAGGCCGAGGCCGGGGAGAGCTCGGGACAGGCCGTATAGTGCCTGGCTTAGTGAGTGCCGAGCCTTGAGGTTGGGCGAGTTCCCCCACAGTAGGCTCGCCAAGGTGTCGCGACTGAGCGATCGCCCGGCATTCGTCACCAGATACGCGAGCAATGCCGCATACTTTCGGGATCGAAAACGGACGTTCCTGCCGTCGCAGACTACCGCGAATCCACCCAGCAACTGAACCTCTATCATCTTCTCACCGGCCCCTGACCCTGCTGCACAATTTTCAAGCCAAGTAGCGGGGATGATGATAAGCTGATGATAGCGTGAGCCTATCCTTCCGGGGCGTACTCCCGTCACTCACCTCAACCGGGGGGCCCCCATGTCCCGACAGTCCATTGACTTGCCGCAGCTGTCTGTATTCTCGCCACCCTACTCGTCCTTCAAGCCAATAGAAGTCGGGTGGGTGCCCCAGACCCTACCGCCGCGCGGAGAGGCCATCGTGTGGCGGCTGTGCGATTCGGCCCGCCAAGAGCAGGAATTCGACTGGCTCGCTACCCGGCCGGTCGGGCTACCCTTGATCGTGGTTCTGCCACCTGTACGGGAAGTATCCCGAGCGCTCCCCCTGCTCGGTTACATCCCCTCTCTCGATCCAAAGGTGATCCTCCCAAGCGGACGCATCGTTTCTCCCCAGCGTCTTCGGGGCCTGCTCGGGGCACCTCCTAGGCAGCTTCCTCGCATGGTCGTTGGCTACCTGTCCCGTCGGCAACTGCTAACCACAGACGCTATCAGACGAGATGTCCGACGCATCTTTGAACTCGCACCCGCCACTCGAAGCATCGCGAAGCTCGCGCAGCAGGCTTCAACGTCTCGCCGCACACTCGGCCGTCGGTTCGCCGATCTAGGCCTTCCTGTCCCCTCACACTGGCTACAGTTCGCGCGCCTGCTGCACGTCGCCGTTCGACTACAGAATGAGCAAACCGCGGCTTTCCGTATCGCCGCACGCTACGGCTACCCAGACGGCTTTACAATGAGCAACCAAATGAAGCGCTTGATAGATGCTCGACCCACGGAGATCCGCCAATGCCTGGGCTGGGAATGGATCGTCGAAGCTTGGCTCGCCCAGGAGACCCGAACCGGTGGACTCGATCCAGACCTGCACCGGGAAGCCGTTAGCATGTATGTGTAGTCGGCGGAGCCGAATCACCGCCGGTGTTCGATTGTGACGCATTCCCCGGATAGAGGGCGTTGCCGCCCTGCGACGGAGCGCTCATGCGGCGGCGCCCCGGGGTGAAAAGCCATCACACGCTCGCCCGCGAGCCCGGCTGGCAGGTCAGGCGTCCTTGATCTTGGTCCGTGGGGACCGCTCTTGGTGAGATCATCGAGCGCACCCGGATCCGATTCGCGAAGCTAAGCGAACTCACGACGGCACGGGAGATTGTTCCCTTTAGGCGAACCCGCTTGCTAGACCTGCGGACCACCTTTTCGATAGTTACGTGAAGGTGCAGGCCCCTAGACTGGCAGCACTCGGCTATGATCCCCCTTCGGATATCTGGAATCCCTAGTCATGCAGCCTTGCCGTTGAGTCCCTGACAGAGCCAGTAATCGAACGAACTGTGCCCTAAGGCCCAATACCGAGAATGTCACGTTAGATGAGGCTATGTTATCCGCGCTAACCAAGCGCGCTAACCGAGTGTCGTCACCGGGTCCTTTCTGACGGCTGCAGGAGAGAGCGGACAACTATCCCTCGCCATCTCGCCAACCGACCCAATCTAGGTAGAATAGGACACTCGCCTAGAAGGCAGTGCGCCATTGAATCGGGCTCCCGATTCCACGGCGCTATGCGAGTTGTGCCGCAGACGGATCCTGGGTTATTGCCCCCGATTGGCGCCCGAGCACGGTAGCCCTTTCAAGGGTGTTCCGTCGCAGTATGACCTCAACTATCTCCGGATCGAATTGGGTGCCAGCGCAGCGCAGTAGCTCCACGCGAGCCTGTTCAACCGTCAACGCCCGACGATACGGGCGATCTGATAGCATCGCATCGATCGAGTCACATAGCATGATGATCCTGGCAGCAAGCGGGATCTCATCTCTGGCCAGCCCATCTGGGTATCCACTTCCGTCATAACGCTCATGATGATGACGAACGGCCCTGATAACCTCGTCGTCAAGCAAGCTTAGGCTGCGCAGGAGCTCCGCTCCACGAGCAGCATGGCTCTGTATCACCCGCCGTTCCTCCTCGGTCAGCTCGGAAGGCTTTCGAATGAGGGGAGCGTAGGCTGTATCGATCTTTCCGATGTCGTGGAGTAGCGCCGCAGTTTCGACCTGTTCGACCCTACGGCGAGGCAGGCCCAAATCTTCCGCAATAGCCCGTGCCAGTGTAGAGACTCTTACGGAATGACCGGATGTATACGGGTCTCGCGTCTCGATGGTCTTGACGAGTACGCGCAGCAGATCGCGGTTGGCCTGCAGGAGCTGCACCTTGGACAGGTATGAGTACCGGATGAGCATCAGTGGCAGGATAAGCATGATGAGGCCACCGATGTCGAATTGCCGGTACAAGATTGCCGCTGCAAGAGCTACCGGACTAGCCAGGAAGCCGTATAGAAGGTTGCCTCCGCCACTGCCAAACATTCCGCGGAGGACATTTGTGAATTGCTGCCCCTGCCTGATTGCGTAGTGTCCACTGACAGTGAGAATGTTTACTGCAAACGCTGTCAATGTCAGAAGGGTAAACGCGAGGAAAACCTGCAGGCTCTTGGAGTCTGGGGTCGCGATGGTAGTATAAACGAGTGCCCCTGTACCGATACCAAGCACGTTTTGGGAGATATTGAACGCCGCACGCCAAAGAACCCGCTCGCGCAACAGCAGTTCCGTAACGCCGATCACGATCACCGTAGCGGCGACCGCTGCTGATGGTGGGAACACCATCGCGCATGCGAACAACGGCAGGAAGACGACAGACGATTTCGCATGTCGACCGTTGCCGACGGAAAAGTCTATCGCTAGCGCTTCCGATAAGATCGCGATACCAATAAATGTAGCGAGCCCTAGAATCTCACTAGGCCCAAACGAAAGCAGCTCGGACCACGGCAGGCACGCAGCCAACGCCAGGGCCAGAGCCGATACGACGGCAAGGTAGATATAGGCAGGTCGATTCATTAATTGGTCGGAGCCCCCAATCCTTCAGTTACCGACCTGGATCCAGCCCGCGCCGAGCAGGCTCAGCAGCTGGCCAACGAAATCGAAAAGCGCCTCCAACACCCAGCGTCACCTCCCTTCAGGGTGCGTCGACCGAGGTCTGACTTCAGTTGGTCGCAACGCTCCGCTGATCTTGCAATCGCTGGGGTCTCCGCTAGTCGGACCGGGGGCTCCTTACTCCATGTTCTGTGCGGTAGCACGATCTCGAGGGTCAGCGGTCGCCGGCCGGCCTCGTCCACAGCCGGCCGCTGACCCATCGGTTGGTCGCCTGCAATGCGGCAAGGGCCGCGGCATGCTCGGCGGAATCCTCCACCGCCGCAGCACCCGCGAGCACCTTGATCATTCTACCTTGACGGGTCTGGACCGCAGCCACCACATGGTCGCGGCCCGCAATGTCGACACGGCTCACGCCATCGAGCACCAGCGGCGCGGCCTCCGGCCCCGCAAGCGCCCGCATCGCCTCGACCGCTGCGCGCGCCGCCACCTCGAGCGACATGCCGTCCACCTCGAGGCCCTCGGCCTCGCCCGTCACGACTCGATCTTCCAACGAAAGCGTTACGCGGCACCGCACCTGACCCGGATGCTCGCGCTGGATCTCCACTCGCTCCAGCCGCGGCCGGGGGTCGGGCCGCGAAAGAATCCGCACCGTCTGCTCGGCTCCCGCTGCCGACGGCCGGCGACCGTTGTCCCGCCCGGCCACCTCGCCCTGTACGCCGGCCGCTGTCACCACGATCTTGCCCGCCGCTACCGAGATGCCGAAGCGGGCCAACAACGCCGACTGGATGCTGCGCACCAGGTCCGCCGGCGCCACGGTCGGCTCGGCCACCACCCGGATCTCCGCCAGGTCCCCGTCGGCGCTACCACGAACGCTCGCGCTCTTCACGCCGGTGAGCGAGCGTATCAGCTCCTCCGCTCGCTCCAGCGAGACGTTGTCAGCACCGGTTTCGCCGCTGATCCTGTCCATGTATCCCCGCGCGTATGCAGATCGCGCTGGCCGCGTGGCACCCCGGGGTACGTCGCCCACGACGCCGCTGCCGCTTCCTTACGACGTGGGCCCTGCCTGCGGGCCTTCGGTTCCGTCTACGCGAACAGAGGCGGGTGAGGAGGCAGGTTGGCATATAGATGAGCATTCCGCGCGCGCGTGTCAAGCCGGTTCGTATCACACCGGGTCGCCCGGGCGCGATCACGGAAATCCCCCCGGCGGACGGGGTAGCAGATCACGGAGGCTAAGTATCGTAACGGCAACGGATTGGGTTTCGTCCGTGAAGACCAGTAGAAACGATGACGCGCGCTGGAATGTCCGCTCCGCCGGCGGGATCGACGTCGACCGGCTCGAGCGCTCCCTCAAGCTCCGCGTCCGCCGCGTCGGCAGGGGGCGCTACCGCGTTTGGGGAGGCCGCGAACCGCACTGGGTGGATCTGTACACACGACGTTTACCGCGCTGCGACTGCGGCGACCATCTGTGGCGGGACCGCGTGTGCAAGCACATCCTCGCCGTGCTGTTGCGCGAGGGCGACGAACACGTGATCGGCTCACTCGCCGAGCTCGTGGACCGCTACCGCCGTCGCCCGGACGCGGCCTGAGCTCCGTCAATTCCGGATCGTTCCACGGCCGCCAGCGAGAAAGCGAAAGAGGAAGTGGCCCGGGCCGGCGCCTGGGCCCCGGCCCGGGGCGCCACGCGCCGCAGCCGTGGGCCCCTCTGACCGGCCTGCAAGCACCGCCCGCCCCCGGGGCGTTACCACTTACGACCGGAACCCCGGACAACGCCAGAAAGCCGGGCGCCCCCCAGGCCCCTATCGCACCGTCGTCAGCACCGATGCCTCGAGGACCCGGTCGATCCGCACCTTCGACTCCTCGAGATGCGCGCGCGTCATGGCGTCCAGGCCGCCCGGCGAGGCCAGCACCTGCGCCATGCGCGCGGACAGCCGGGTCAGCTCGAGTCGCGCGAGCGAGCGCGCGTCCTCCGGCGTGCCGACCGACCTCGCGCCGCCAGGCGTGATCAGCAACCCGGCGCCGCCGGAGACCAGCATCCCGCTGAGGTGCGAGAGGTGCGCGCGCTGGAGGTTGCGCCGGAAGGCGTTGACCGGCCGCGCCGTCGTCCCCGCCTCGCCCAGCTCGGACCACACCGCGTTCGTCACCGTCCGGAACAGCTCCGCCGCCGTGAACGCCTCCCCTGGCCGCGCGCGCAACTCGTTCGCGACGAGACGGTTCACCCTCACCGGGTCGAGCAGGTCCTCCATCAGGAACCTCTGGACGAGCCCGACCATCTCCAGGATCGGGTAGTCCATCGGCAGCTCGAACCACGAGACGCCCCAGTGCGCCCAGCGGTTGGGCGCGAGCTTCGCGAGCAGATCTGGCTCGAAGTGGAACGCATTCTCAGCCAGCGCGCCCTCGACGATCGCACGGACCGCCTCACGCTGCCGCGCCGCCGGCACGGGCGTGAACGGCAGGCGCGCGTCCGGGTCGCCCTTGTGGGCCCTCGAGACGTACAGCCCGCCGACCTCCTTGGTCACCGGGTACAGCGCCCTGTAGCGCTCGGAGATCAACGTGGACAGCGCATCGCGCAGCCGCTGGTAGCCCTGCCCGTCCGCGATGAGCCGCTCCTCGAGCCGCGGCTGGAGCCGCTTCACCAGCGCGGTGCGGTCCCGCGCGAAGCGCACGGGGTCCGAGCCCAGGTCCCACGCGTTCGTGAGCGGGTCGACGGCGAACGGGCCCAGCCAGTTGTCCTCATCCGTGCCATACGCGTGCAGCGGCTCCGACGCCAGCCGCGCGATCTTCTCCAGGCCGACGAGCTCCGCCTCCGGCGTCGCGGCCAGAGTGCCGGAAAATGCGAATGGTGCATCCGCAGGCTGCTCGTAGACCGGCGCGTACGCGTACTGAATCGCCCACACGTCGTACGTGCCGACGGTCTTATTCCAGTAGTGGCCCTGCCGCTTGCCGTCCGGCGCGATGTTGACCGCGCCGTAATCCATCACCGAAAGCGTCACGCCGTGCCGCGCGGTGAACGCCGTGTCCTGGAGCCGGTCGTAGGGAATCCCGGATGAGCCCTTGAAGTTGTGTCTCAACCCGAGCGTGTGACCGACTTCGTGCATCACGAGATCGCGGATCGCGTCACCGAGGTACTCCTCGGGGATCGGGTCGCCGGGCTCGATGACTCCGCTGGCCGCGAGCAGCGTGTGCTGCAGCCGGAGCTGCTGCGCGACGCCGAAGCCCGCGAGGCAAAGGCGGTCCAGCGCGTTGCGGGCGAGGGGCAGCTCCCCACGGTACAGCGCGCGCATGCGGCGCAGCATGTCGGGCCCGGAGAGCTGCCGGTACTCCTCGGCCCAGAAGCTGACGATGCCGGCCGCGATCAGCACGTCGGCGTTGAGGATCTCACCCGTGCGCGGGTCGGTTTGAGATGGGCCGATCGCCCACGCGCCGCGGTCGCTGGTCCAGCGCACGGTCGAGTAGCGGATGTCCTCGGCGCTCCAGGTGGAGTCGTCCTCGGGCGCCTCGACCGCAACGATGGCGTTGCGGAACCCGGCCTTCTCGAACGCCTTGTTCCACGCCTCGATGCCTTCCTTCACGTAGCGCCTGTACTCGCGCGGCACGCTGCGGTCGATGTAATAGACGATGGGCTTCACGGGCTCGGAGATCTCCGCCGAGGGGTCCCGCTTCTCGAGCCGCCAGCGGTTCACGTACCGGATGAACGGCGTCGGTTCACGATCCCGCGAGTAGTCCCAGACTGCGGTGACGAAGTGGCCGACGCGGTCGTCCGCCAGCCGCGGGCGCATCGGCGTCTCCGGCAGCGCGACCAGCGAGTAGCGCACGCCCACGGGCACGGAGCGGAAGTCCGCGACCCCCTCGGCCGGCAACAGCGGCGGGTCGGTGGCCTGGAAGGTCAGCTCCGCGTCGATCTCGACGTTGCGCGGGAACCCCTGCACGCGCGCGACGCGGCTGCGCTCCCGATCCAGATTCACGGGCCGGCTCGCGTAGACGAGCTTGAGCCACTGCCCGAGGTCGGCGTAGTCCGAGACGAAGAAGGACGTCACGTCGAGCAGCAGCGCCTTCGTTTCCTTGTGCTCGCTCTCGATCTTGAACGAGGCCACGATCGAGTGCGCGACGTTCTCCTCCACGGCCGTACGCATGGGCGAGCCGTCGGCCGCGGTGAAGCGCGGGTTCAGGTGCAGGAGCTGGATCCGGTCGCCGACGCGGCGGAAGCGCATGAGCCGCATCTCGCCGTCAATGGCGAGGCCTGCGTTCAGGCCGAGGTCCGCGACGCCAGGGCCCTGGTGCATCGCCATGCCGAAGTCCATCTCGAGCTGCTCGGGCTTCAGCTCCAGCAGCAGGGTGTTGTCCCGCTTGAGGTGGAAGCGGAAGTAGCCGTCGATCGGCCGCGTGTCCTCGAGGACGTCGTCCCACGGCTTGAACGGGTCTTTCTCCTTTTCCTCCTGGGACTGCGCCGGGGCCGGGTCCGGCGCTCTCGCGCCGGCGGGGCCGGGCTGCTGCGGCGGGAAGACCTGCACACAGGCGGCAAGGCCGATCGCGAGCAGGACGGGGAGAGGCCGCTTCATGAAGACCTCCGACAAAGCGGTGGGTGGAGCCGAAAGCCGTGCACCCTACAACGCGCGCCGGCCGGGAGTCAAGACGGGAAGGCCCCGCTGGACACGACCCCTTGCTGGAGGGTAACATCCGGCATGCACGAAAGCGTTGGTGGTTGGATCGAGGTCATCAGCGGCGTGATGTTCAGCGGCAAGTCCGAGGAGCTGATGCGCCGCGTGCGGCGCGCCATGCTGGCGCGCAAACGGGTACAGGTCTTCAAGAGCTCGCTGGACGCGCGCTACGGGATCGATGCCGTCGCCTCCCACGACGGCGGCCGCATCCAGGCCGAGCCCGTGCAGACCGCGCTCGAGCTGATGGAAAAGGTGCGGCCCGAGACCGAGGTCGTCGCGGTGGACGAGGTCCAGTTCCTGGACGACGACATCGTCAAGGCCGCCAACACGCTCGCCGATCGCGGCGTCCGCGTGATCCTCGCCGGGACCGACATGGACTTCCGCGGCCGGCCGTTCGGGCCGATGCCGGCGCTGCTCGCGGTCGCGGAGAAGGTGGACAAGCTCCACGCGATCTGCGTGCGGTGCGGCGAGCTGGCCACACGCAACCAGCGGCTGATCGATGGCCGGCCCGCGCCGGCGGAGGGGCCGACCATCCAGGTGGGCGGGCTCGAATCCTACGAGGCGCGCTGCCGCCGCTGCCACGAGGTGCCGTCCGAGGCGCGCGCGCAGACCTCCCTGCTCGAATAGCGGATTCCCATGAGCGGTACGCGGATCGGGGCGGACCCCGCGGCCAAGCGAGGAGCCGGCCCCGCCACCGACCGGGGCGCGGAGGTGCGCGTCGAGGCCGGCGCCGTGCACGTGCTGCGGCTGTACGACGTCGCGTACGCGATCGACCTGGCGCGCGTCGAGGCGCTCATCGCGGCGCAGACCCCGGAGGCGGTCGCGCGCATCCGCCTCACGCGCGCGGGTCCGAAGGCCATGGCGTTCGGCGTGCCGCCGCTCGAGATCGGGATGGGGCCGGTCGCGCTGCCAATGGTCGAGGGCCCGCCCATCATGGCGGACGCGACGGCGCGGCTCTACGATTTCGGCGCGGTCTCGATCGCCCTGCGCGTCCCCGCTGCCGGGCTCACGTGGAACCAGTTCACCGACCTCGCGCTCAGCGTGGACCGCGCGGCGGCCGAGCCCGCCGCGGCGGAGCTGTGGACCACGCTGGTCGAGCGGGTGCGCCGGCTCGCGCTGCCCGCGTTCGAGCGGCCGTCCGCCGGCGGGGTCGGCCGCCCGACCGTCGCCGGCCTCGAGGAGGACTACCTCCTCGCCACGGTCCAGCGGTTCGACCCGCCGCTCGAGGCGGCACAGGTGCTGAACGAGCTGAACCTCGCTCCGCTGCTCAGCGGCGAGCGGAGCGAGCTCTCCGAGGCCGCACGCGCGGACCTGCTGCGATACCGCTTCTCCTACTACACGACAGACCTCGCCGTGCTGACGTGGGACCGCGCCTTCCTGGTCGAGCCCACGGGCGACCGCGCCGTCGCGGACGTGCTCGAAGTCGCGAACGCGCAGCTCCTCGAGCTGCGCTACTACGACGAGCTGCTGGATCAGGAGCTGCCGCGCACGTACGCGCGCGTGGCGGAGGCGCGGCTCGCGCGGTTCGCGTTGTCACCGCGGCGGTACCGTTCCCTCGCGCGCGACATCCAGACGCTGGTCGCGGAAGTCACGGAGATCACCGAGCGAATCGACAACGCCATCAAGGTCACGGAAGACATCTACCTGGCACGCATCTACGCGAGCGCGCTGGAGCTCTTCCGCGTCCCGAGCTGGGTCACCGCCGTGGACCGCAAGCTCGCGATCCTCAAGGACACCTACACCGCGCTGTCCGACGAGGCCGCGACCATCCGCATCGAGGTGCTTGAGGCCGCGATCGTGCTGCTGATCGTGCTCGAGATCGTGCTGGCGTTCGTGTTCTGAGGACAGCGCGCACGACGGCGTTACCGCCCACCGCGTTCGATCCGATACGCGACGACGTAAGGCACGTCCAGCTCATCGAGCTCGACGCCCCACACCACGCCCTGGTGGATGAGGTGGACCGTGATGCGCGCCGGCATGCGCACCGCCGCGACCGGCTCGCCATCCGGATCGTAGACCTCCCAGAGCTGGTCTTCAGCGCCGTCCCGGGCCTCGCGGCGGAGCCACAGGTTGCCGTCATCGGCGAAGCGCGCGGCGGTGACCGGCGGGTAGGAGGCGGGCGGGTCCAGCGCTTCGCGGATCTTCCGCTCCGCCTCGATCGGGCCTCCGAGCCTTTGCCCCGCGCCAGCGACCAGGCGGTCGACCACCCGGTCGACGACCTCCGCAGGAATCGGAACCGGCGAATAGCGATAGCTCCGCGAGTACAGGGTGTCGTGCGAGAGGGTCGTCACCGTGACGCGGAAGCTGGCCTCCTC
>Ga0207873_1001822_pt1 | contig 19300 bp, 21 predicted proteins | sample BGWIniCompost_FD_187373 | JGI IMG/M metagenome (GOLD analysis project Ga0207873, IMG submission 187373) | Cellulose adapted compost microbial communities from Newby Island Compost Facility, Milpitas, CA, USA - BGW Initial Compost (SPAdes)... ...
CCTGCCGCTCGACCTTCAGGCCGAAGAACGTACGCCCTGTGAGGCGGAAGATGGGGGAGGCGACGGCCCAGATCAGCCGCGAGCGGCGCGCGGCGCGGTCAGGGTCAGGAGGCGGGCGTTTCACCTGTCGATCCACGAGACGGCCACAGTTTGGCGTTGCGGCAGTCGCCTCGGAAGCGACACGACGTCGGATTGCATTCGACTCGCTGTCGACGAGCCCGGTTCGTAGCTTCGACGCTCCGCGACCCGCACATCCCACTGAGACTCACGACATTCACCTTCGCCTATCCCGGCGTGCCGGCAGAGCGCCGCGCTGACCTGGCGCTAGTCGGCGAGGCCGTCGCACACGCCCACAACCTCCTCCGCGGTGAGGGGGTGGAGGCGTTCGTTCTCTCGACCTGCCTGCGAGTCGAACTCGCCGTCGTCGGTGACGAAGGCACCGCCCGCAAGGCACTAGGCGTCCTCTACGACGATGCCGATGGGCTGTCGGACCTCGCCGCGATCAGACACGACGAGGACGGTTTCCTACACCTGTGCCGGGTTGCCGCCGGACTCGAATCTCCGGTCGTGGGAGAACTCGAAGTGCTCGGCCAATTCCGTTCGGCTGTCGCCGCCTTCGCAGGTGCCCACCCCGGTTCGCCGCTGAAGGCGATCCTCGACAGTGCCGTCGGGGTCGCCCGGGCAGCGCGCCGCCGCTCCAACGTGTCTCCCCGCGGGTCGCTGGCCGCCATCGCAGCTCGGGAAGTCAGTCGCTTCGGACGAGTGGCGATTTTCGGGGCTGGTGCCATGGCACGAGCGGCTGCCGACGAACTGGCGGAAGCAGAGGTCACCGTCTTTTCGCGTCGCCCGCAGCGAATGACGAGACACGCCACCCGATCGTGGGAAGAGGCCTTCGACGCCCTCGCCGCCTTCCCTGCGGTTGTCTCGACAGTTCCAGGGAGCGAGGAGCCATTCCCGTCCGACCGGGTCTCGGAGGCCCTCGCGTTCCGCCGCCGACCTCTCGTGCTCGTAGACCTCGGCATGCCGCCCGCCTTCAGGCACCTGCCCGAAACCCCACTTCTCGAGCACCTGACGATCGATGATGTGGCGGACCTGGCTGACTCTCTGGCTGCGCCTGATCTCGAGGCCTCCGTCGCCGAGGAGGCGCAGAAGACGTGGAGCCGCTTGTCCGCACCCGATCGTGCCCGAACGGTCATCGCCGAGATGGTCGACCAGGCTGAGTCGGCAGTCGACGAGGAGGTGAGCAGGTTCGCCGGGCGCCTGCATTCGGCGGATGACCCAGAGGAGGTCCTCCGCCAGACCGCCCGCACTGTCGCTCGGCGCATCCTCCATGGCCCGATCTCCTACATCAACGACTCGGCCCGGAAACCGGGGGCCCTCGATGTTCTGGCCGAGGCGTTCGGGGTGGACCGATGACCAAGGTGCGGATCGCCACTCGCGGGTCCCGGCTGGCGCTAGCCCAGGCCCACCGGGTCGCTGAGCTGTTGAGGTCCCGGGCCGGGGTCGACGACGTGGAACTGGTCGAGATCCAGACCCTGGGTGACCACGACCGGACGAGTTCCCTGACCCGGTTGAGCGAAGTCGGGGCGTTCGTGCGTGCAGTCCAGGAAGCGGTTCTGGACCGTCGCGCCGACCTGGCGGTGCACTCTCTGAAAGACTTGCCGGTCACCCATCCCGCTGGGCTCGAGGTGGTGGCTTTCCCGGAGCGAAGATCGCCTCACGACGTGCTCGTCGGCTCCGCCCTCACCGCGCTCCCGGCGAGAGCCTCGGTCGGGACCTCCAGCCCGCGGCGAGCGACCCAACTGCAGGAGCTTCGAGCCGACCTGAGAACCGTCCCGATTCGGGGAAACGTCGACACGCGCCTGGACAAAGTCGCGACGGGCCAGCCTGCTGCTGCAGTCCTCGCCGAGGCCGGACTCGAGCGTCTCGGACGCCTGGATGCCGTTGCCGAACGCTTCCCCATCGACCGGATGGTCCCCGCCCCCGGGCAGGGCGCGCTCGCCGTTGAGGCCGCAGCCCACACCTTCGGAGCGGAGATAGGAGCCGTCCTGGACGATCCTTCTCTGCGGCCAGTGCTCGAAACCGAACGCCTCCTGCTGGCCGAGACCGGCGCCGGCTGCCGGTCGGCGCTCGGAGCGCTGGCCGAGTGGGAAGCCGGTCGGATTCGGCTCACCGCCTTCGTCTCGGATGACACAGGGAGCCGCCGCACCGTTGTCGTCGGGGATTCGCCGGAGGAGGTCGTTGCCGAGGCCAGGAAGGAATTGGACCTGTGAAACGCGTCGCGGTCACGACCGACCGTTTCGATCTCGCCGCTCCTTGGTTCGCCGCCAACGGACTGGAGCCGGTTCCGTTGCCGTGTGTCCGTGTCGACATCGCTTCCGAAGAGGTCTTGGACGAGGCCCGGACGGCAGCCGCGAGAGCTGACTTGTTGGTGGTCACCTCGCCCCGCACCGTCGACCTGTTGTGGAGGGGACGGGGCATGCCGCCGGTCCCGGTGGCTGCCGTGGGGGAGGCGACGGCCGCCGCCGTCGAGGACGTCGGGGGACGAGTGCGGTTCGTAGGTTCGGCCGGCCTCGCCGGGTTGGTGTCAGAGTTGGCGAAAGAAGAGCCGCTGGGACGCATCGTGTTCCCGCGGGCGGCGAACTCGGACCCGGTACCTCTCGAGCAGCTCCGCGGTGAGGGCACCGACGTCGTCCCGATCGACGTCTACCGGACCGTCCCGATCGCCCCCGGCCGAGACGCCGTCCACGCGGTGGCCTTCGCCTCGCCGTCGGCGGTTGAAGGTTGGCTGCTCTCCCGTCCGCTCGACGGCCTCGTGATAGGAGCCATCGGACACACCACCGCCTCGGCTCTCACCGGCCACCGGCCCGTGATCGTCCCGTATCGCCCGTCCCATCGAGCCCTCGCCGAAGCTCTGGCTCAGTTCATGGAGGTACCTGCATGACTTTCCCCACCGTCCGTCCCCGTCGCCTGCGCATGCGCAATGCCCTGCGCCGCACCGTCGCCGAGACACACCTCCATCCGTCCCGGTTCGTCCTCCCAGTGTTCGTCGTCGACGGGGAAGGGGTACGCAATCCGATCGAGGCGATGCCCGGACACGCCCAACTGTCGGTCGACCAGGTGGTGCTCGTTGCCAAGGAGGCGGAGTCACTGGGCGTCGGCGGAATGATGTTCTTCGGCGTACCCACCCACAAGGACGAGTCGGGTACATCGGCATGGGACCCCGGCGGTCCTGTGCCCCGGGCGCTCGAAGCGGTGGCGGGGGCCGCGCCCGAACTGGTGCGGTGGGCGGACGTGTGCCTCTGCGAGTACACGAGCCACGGCCACTGTGGGCCCATCCGCGACGGGGTGGTCGACAACGACGCCGCCTTGCCCCTCCTCGCCCGGGCGGCTGTCACCTACGCCGAAGCCGGTGCCGACATCGTGGCCCCCTCGGACATGATGGACGGTCGGGTCGCCGCCATCCGCTCCGAGTTGGACGCAGCCGGCCACCTGGAGACGGTCATCTGCTCGTACGCGGTGAAGTACGCCTCCGCGTACTACGGGCCGTTCCGGGAGGCCGCCGGCTCCGCTCCTGCCTTCGGCGACCGGCGCACCCACCAGATGGACCCCCCCAACGTGCGCGAGGCGCTCCGGGAGGCCCGCCTCGACATCGCAGAAGGCGCGGACATGATCATGGTCAAGCCGGCAGGTCCCTATCTGGACGTCGTCAAGGCGGTGGCGGAGCAGTCGGAAGTACCGGTGGCGGCCTATCAGGTCTCCGGAGAGTTCGCCCTCGTCGAGGCTGCCGGTGAGCGGGGATGGATCGACCGTGATCGGGTCATGATGGAGTCGCTCATCGGCGTCGCCCGGGCTGGCGCCGACATCATCCTCACCTACTTCGCCCTGGACGCCGCCCGGATTCTGGAGGGATCGCGATGACCCAGGCGGCAGCCCGCATTCGTTCGACTGAATGGTTCGCCCGTGCGATCGAAGTGATGCCCGGGGGCGTGAACTCGCCGGTGCGCGCCTTCGGTGCGGTAGGAGGCACGCCGCCATTCATCGAGTCGGCCGAAGGCGCTTACCTGCGTTCGATCGACGGGGAGGAATACGTCGACTTCATCGCCTCTTGGGGAGCGATGGTCCTCGGGCACGCCCATCCCGTCGTCGTCAGGGCCCTCGAGGAGGCCGTTGCCAACGGCACTTCGTTCGGCCTTCCCACTGTCGCCGAGGTGGAACTCGCCGAGCTCATCTGCTCGCTCGTGCCGGCGGTCGAGGTGGTGCGGATGGTCAACTCCGGGACGGAGGCGACGGCCTCCGTGCTGCGGATCGCTCGCGCCGCCACCGGTCGCTCCAAGATCGTCAAATTCGAAGGCTGCTACCACGGCCACAGCGATTCCTTTCTCGTGAAAGCGGGATCCGGCCTGGCGACGTTCGGGGAGCCGTCCAGCCCCGGAGTGCCGCCTGCCACCGCCTCCGATACCCGGGTGGCCCGCTACAACGATCTCGACTCGGTGGCGGAGTGCCTGGCCGACTCACAGGTGGCGGCGGTGATCGTGGAACCGGTCGCCGGGAACATGGGCTGTGTTCCGCCCGCTCCCGGGTTCCTCGCCGGAATGCGCCGCTTGTGCGACGAGCACGGCACGCTCCTCGTCTTCGACGAGGTGATGACCGGGTTCCGGGTCGCCCTGGGAGGCGCCCAGTCGCGCTACGACGTCGCCCCCGACCTCACCGCCCTCGGCAAAGTGGTCGCCGGTGGGGCGCCGGGGGCCGCCTATGGGGGCAGAGCAGACCTGATGCGGCAAGTAGCTCCCGAGGGCCCCGTCTATCAGGCGGGGACTCTCGCCGGGAACCCCCTCGTCACCGCAGCCGGCCTCACGACTCTCCGCTACCTCGCCGATCACCCCGAGCTGTACGACCGATTCGAAATCGCTGGACGGCGAGTAGCCGACTGCCTCAACGCCGTGTTCTCACGGATCGGCCGGCCCGGAGTGGTCACCCACGTCGGCGGGATGCTCGGGATCTTCCTCGGTATCGACGAGGTCCGGAGCTGGGACGAAGTTGCCGGGGTGGACCGTGATTGGTTCGGCCGTTTCTTCCATGCCGCCCTCGATCGTCGGGTGATGCTGCCGCCGTCGCCGTTCGAGGCGTGGTTCCTGATGGAGGCCCATCTCGACCGCGCCCTCGACCGGGCACTCGCTGCCCTGGAAGAGGCGCTGGAGGTGAGCGCTCGATGAGGCTCCTCGCCGCATTGCGAGGGGAGCACCTCGACCGGCCTCCCATCTGGTTCATGCGCCAAGCCGGTCGCTACCTGCCTGAGTACCGGCAACTGAGAGAGCGGTACTCGTTCGGGGAAGCGATGCGGTCGCCGGACATAGCTGCCGAGATCACCCTGCAGCCCCTGCGCCGCTTCCCCCTCGACGCAGCCATCGTCTTCGCCGACATCATGACCCCGCTCGAAGGGATGGGCGTCCAAGTCGAATTCGACCCCGGCCCCCGCCTCCGCCCGATGATGGTCGAGGAAGTCGCCCGTCTGCCCCGCCTCGACCCCCAGGCGGTGGAGCACGTGGCCATGACGATCACCCGGGTCAGGGCAGAGGTTTCCTCAGATGTGGCCGTGATCGGATTCGCCGGCGGTCCCGCCACCGTCCTCGCCTACCTACTCGAGGGATCGGGTTCGCGCCAGTTCCCCGCGTTCCGGCGGGCGATGCTCGCCGGAGGGGTCGACGCCTCCCTCCATCGTCTGGCCGAGGCGACCCGTCTCTATCTGCGGATGCAGGTCGAGGCCGGAGCGGATGTGGTCCAGCTGTTCGACAGCTGGGCAGGCGTTCTTTCGGTCGACGTGTTCCGCCGCCACGTCGTGCCGGCCGCTCGGGCGGCTCTGGCCGACCTGGGAGTGCCGACGATCTACTTCGCCCCTGCCGGCCCCCATCTGCTCGAGACGATGCCGGAGATCGGGGCGACTGCCTATGGGGTGGACTGGCGGCTACCTATCGACGAGGCGTGGAGGCGCCTCGGTGGCGGTCATCCCGTCCAAGGCAACCTCGACCCGAGCGTCCTCCTCACCGACCCCGCCACTGTCGCCACGGCCACGACCGAGGTGCTGAAGCGCGCCACGGGCGTCAGCGGCCACGTCTTCAACCTCGGCCACGGGATCCTCCCGGCCACCCCCATCGACAACGTCGGGGCCATGGTCGAAACGGTGATCGGTTGGGATCGGCCGCTTTCGACCGCCGCAACGAAAGGAGCAACTACTTGAGCGCCCCCGAGACACTCGAGGGCTGGTACGCCCTCCACGACTTCCGCCGCCTCGACAGGGCGGCGTGGCAATCGGCGTCGCCGGAGACGAGGGAGAAGGCGCTGGCGGAGGCTCGTGACCTGCTCGACGCCTTCGCACGGGTCGACGATGCCCCTGAAGGGCGCAGCGTCGCCTTCGCCGTGCTCGGCCACAAAGCCGACCTGCTGCTGTTCCATCTCCGGCCCGAGGTGAGCCACCTCGCCGATCTGGAGCGGGCCTTCGACCGAACCCTCCTCGGGTCCATGACCACCCGGCCCTACTCGTACGTGTCTGTGATCGAGATCAGCCGCCACAACGCACCCGAGGGAGCCGCCGAGAACGTCGAGAACAGTCCATACATCCGATCCCGACTTCGACCCGAGATCCCCGAGCACAGTCGATACGTCTGTTTCTACCCGATGAGCAAGAAGCGGGACCTCACCGACAACTGGTACACGCTGGCTCCCGACGCGCGGGCGCAGTTCATGAGGGAACACGGTCGGACCGGCCGGAAGTACGCGGGCAAGGTGACTCAGATCGTCACCGGGTCGATGGGGCTCGACGACTGGGAGTGGGGGGTGACTCTCTTCTCCGATGACCCGCTCCAGTTCAAGAAGCTCGTCTACGAGATGCGTTTCGACGAGGTCAGCGCTCGATACGGGGAGTTCGGCCCCTTCTACGTAGGTCAGAAAGTCGACGATCTCAGGAGGTTGTTCGGTGAGTGAGAGAGCCGTGTTGTTGGTCGGGTTCGGCGGTCCCGAATCGTTGGAGGAGGTGCCGCCCTTCGTGGAGAGCGTGCTCGGACGCACCCCGCCGGCGCATGTCACCGAGCATGCAGTGGAGCGTTACCGCCTCATCGGCGGAGGTTCCCCGCTGCCGGCCATGACTCGTCGTCAGGCAGAGCTGGTCGGGGAGGAGCTGAAGCGCCGCGGCGAAGACCTCGAGGTCTACGTAGGCATGCTCCATGCCGACCCCACCATCGAATCGGCTGCCGACCAGATGGTCGCCGACGGCGTCCGCGACGTGACCGTCGTCAGTCTCGCCCCCTACCGGTGCGAGGTCTCGACCGACGCCTACGAGGTCGCCGCCCGCTCGGCCCTGGAGGGTCGGGTAGAGACTCTGCGGTTCACGCCCGACTGGAACTTGGCGCCTCGCTATGTCGAAGGCCTGGTCGAAATGCTGTCCGACGCCCTCCGCCGGGCCCCAGAGGGCACCCCGGTGGTCTTCGCCGCCCACAGCCTGCCGCAGCGGATGATCGACCAGGGCGACCCCTACGTCGACCAGCTGACCGCCACGGCGAAGGAGGTGGCCTCCCGTCTCGGCCTCGCCGACTGGCACATCGGCTACCAGAGCGTGTCGGCGGCGGCGCGGGAGCCGTGGCTCGGTCCTGCAGTGGAGGAGTTGATGGACGAGCTGAAGGCGAGAGGCGAGACCGCGGTTTTGGTCGACCCGATCGGCTTCATCGCCGACCACGTCGAGACGCTCTACGACAACGATGTCGAACACCGGGAGCACGCCGACCAGATCGGCATCGACTTCTATCGCTGTCGCTGCCTCAACGACCACCCGGCTCTGATCGACGCGCTCTGCGACGTCGTGGTGGACGCCCTGGCAGGTGTCTGAGATCGGGCCCGTCGTCGTAGTCGGAGGGGGTGTCACCGGCCTCGTCGCTGCCCGTGATCTCCTTCAGGCAGGGGTCGACGTGGCGATCGTCGAGGCGTCGCCTCGGCTGGGTGGAAAGGTCCAGACCGAGCGCGTCGACGGGTTCGTGGTCGAAGGCGGGCCCGACAGCTTCGTCGCCGGAAAGCAGACCGTCTTGGAACTGGCCGACGAATTGGGTCTGCGTGACCAGGTTCGATCGACCAGGCCCAATGGCGGCGGTTCCCAGGTGTGGTGGGACGGGAAGCTGCATCCCCTGCCCGAAGGGCTGCTGCTCATGACCCCGTCCCGCCTCGCCCCGCTGTTCCGATCGTCGCTCCTCTCGTGGCGGGGCAAGCTGCGTGTTCTCGGCGACCTCTTCCTCCCGCGCGGTGGGGGAGAGGACGAGAGCCTGGAGTCGTTCGTGCTCCGGCGGCTGGGACACGAGATGCTGGAGCGAGTCGCCCAGCCGCTGGTCGCCGGGATCCACGCCGCCGAGCCCCACACCATGAGCCTCCGGGCGAGCTTCCCCCGCTTCCTCACCATGGAGAGGGAGCACCGTAGCTTGATCCTGGCAGCCCGAGCCGCGATGAAGCGGGCGCCTCAGCAGAACGGACGCAGCCACTTCGTGACCTTCACCCGAGGGATGGGCCAGCTCACCGAGGCGCTGGTCGGGGTGACGGCTCCCGCCGATGTGCGCACCGGCGTAGCGGTGAGAGGACTCCACCCTCACGGCTCCGGCTACAGGCTCGTCCTCGATGACGGATCGAGGCTCGAGGCTGCCGCGGTGGTGCTGGCCGTGCCGGCGAAGACGGCCGCCGAACTGCTCGGTCCGATCGTTCCCCGAGCCAGCCGCGCCATCGGGGGCATCGCCCAGGTGTCGACAGCGACCGTCACCCTCGTCTACCGGTCGGACGAGGTTCCAGAGCTCACCGGCTCTGGTTTCGTGGTGCCGGCGGCAGAAGGCCGGCAGGTCACGGGAGTGTCGTTCCTATCCAACAAATGGGAGGGTCGTGTTCCCGACGACCGGTTCGTCATGCTCCGGGCATTCGTGGGAGGGCGGCACGGCCAGGAGGCCGCCACAGCACCTACTGATCGACTCCAGGCGATCGTCCGCGGAGAGCTGCAGGCGATGCTCGACCTGCGTGCCGATCCGGTGTTCGTCAAAGTGTCCTCCTGGGAGGGTGGGCTGCACCGCTACACGATCGGCCACCTCGACCGAGTGGCAGAAGCCGAGGCCGCTCTGAGGGATCATCCCAGGCTGGCCATCGCCGGAGCGGCTTACCACGGCATCGGCCTCAACGAATGTGTCGCCTCCGGGCGCCGGGCGGCGAGACGGCTGCTGGAAGCCGGCGTAACAGTCTCATCGGACGGCGGGTTACGCTCGGCGGGATGATCGAGGTGGATCGATGACCGAGCGTGGCCGCGATCCGGCCGAACAGGGGGTCTTGCGGATCTTCTACAAGGATTGGCGGCCCACCCGGCTCGGCCGGATCGCCAATCGTATGACGGGGTGGTGGGCGTCCAAAGGTCTGCCGCCGAGGTTCCAGCAGACGCTCGAGGTTCGGGGTCGGAAGTCCGGCCAGATCCGCTCCACACCCGTCGTCGTCACGACCGTCGGCGGCGAGCGCTACCTGGTGGCGATGCTCGGCTCCGACACGGAATGGGTCAAGAACGTCGAGGCCGCCGACGGCGAAGCCACCCTTCGCCACGGCACCCGCGAGCCGATCCGTCTCGTGGAAGTCCCGCCCGAGGAACGGGCTCCAGTCCTCGCCGCGTACGTGAGGATCGCGACCAGCGGGCGGCGCCACATCCCTGTAGCTCCGGGAGCGTCCCTGTCCGAGTTCGCCACCGTCGCTCACCTCTACCCGGTGTTTCGGATCGAGAGCCGCTGACCTCACCCAGGGCGCGCCACCTCCCGGGGTGGTGTCCCGTCGTGCCGCACCATGCTCGACGGGCGCGCCCGCCTTTTGGATCAACGATCCATGCGACCGGTGGCCCATGCCCAGGCGGCCAACTCCACCCTGTTGCGCGCCCCGACCTTCGTCATGAGATGCGACAGGTGCGTCTTCACCGTCGGCAGGGAGATGAAGAGTTTGTCGGCGATTTCGTTGTTCGTCAGCCCGGTGGCCACCGCCCGCAGCACCTCCTCCTCTCGCTCGGTGAGCGGCTCGACGGGCTGCGCTGCCTCCTGCGGCCGCGTCTTCGAGAAATGCCGCAGCAGCCTCACAGTGATCGAAGGCGACACCAGCGCGTCACCGCGGGCGGCGGCGTGCACCGCCTCGACCAGCAACTGAGGGCCGGCGTCCTTGAGCAAGAACCCAGAAGCGCCGTTGCGGAGGGCCGTGTACACGTACTCGTCGAGGTCGAAGGTGGTCACGACCACCACCGGAATCGGATCCTCCGCGCCGGGGGCGGCCAACTTGCGGGTCGCCTCTAGCCCGTCCATCTCCGGCATACGGATGTCGAGGAGGGCGACGTCGGGGCGGAGACGACGCGCCTCGGCGACCGCAGCCCGGCCGTCGGCCGCCTCGCCCACGACCTCGATACCGTTCGACTCGAGGATCAGCTTGAAGCCTGACCGGACGAGCTCCTGGTCGTCCGCCACGAACACTCGCAGAGGCCGGTCCGACGTCATCGCTCGACGGGTATCCACGCCGTAACCGACCACCCGCGGCCGGGTCGCTGCCCGGCCCAGAACTGCCCGCCCAGCGCCGAGACCCTCTCCGACATCCCGGTGAGGCCGAAGCCGCGGTCTCCCGGGCGTTCGTGGTGTTCGCCGTCGTCGACCACGCTCACCTGGACTCCGTCGTCCTGGCGCCGGACCTTGACCTCGACCCGCGACACGTCCACGCCATGGCGGCCGACATTCGTCAGACTCTCCTGGACGATCCGGAAGATCGAGGGCTCGACTGACGGGGGGATGGCGGCACGATCGATGTCCAGGTCGAGCACGTATCCGTCTCTCTTGGCGGCTTCGCGGGCGAGCGTCTCCAAATCGACGAGCCCTGACGTCGGCGCCAGCGGCTCGTCGCCGCTGCTCTCGCGGAGTGCACCCACGAGCCGGCGCATCGCATTCATGGTTGCGACCCCGCTCTCTTCGATCTTCGCCAACGCCTGCTGGACCGCCTCCGGGTCCTTGTCCCCCACCGCCCGGGCGGCTTGCGCCTGGACGACGATGCCGGTCACGTGGTGGGCCACGGTGTCGTGCAGTTCCCGGGCGATGGCGAGCCGCTCTTCGCGCCGAGCGGCGTCCTCGCTCATCTCCCGGCTGCGCTGCGACCACCGGCGAGACAGGCCCGCCACGACGGCCAATGTGAGGGTCAGCCAATACAGCAACACGATCGGAAGGGGGGCGGGACTGCGGAGAGCGATGAAGCCGGTGGAGACGACGGCGATCGTCACCCCGTTGGAGGCGCGGCTGGGAAGTTCGGTCCTGACCACCTCGCTGGCGAGGATCGAGATGGCGGCTACCTCAGCGAGCCCGAGAGTGTGGAAGTCCAACCCCAGGACGGCCCGAAGGGCGAAGTAACTGACAGTGAGCGAGATGCTGAGACCCGATGCGACGACCACGCCAGAGAGCGGATTGCGGAAGGTGGCGAGCACCACCCACACCATCACGGCTACCACCGGCAAGACGAGCCAGAAGCTGAAGCGGCCGCCGGCCGACGTGATCAGTTCGATGGCCGAATACGACACCATGCCGACGACCATCCCGCCGTGGACGATGGCGTCGAGGGCGCGACTCCACTCGAGTGAGCGCAACCGCGCCCACCCGCGCTCGGACCCGGAAGGTGAGGGGGTGGAGTCCACGATCGCGAGCCTATCGGGCAGCGACCGGAGAGGAATCGTCCATTCGGATGATGCCTGATTCGTCTCGCCGGCCGATGCGGCGGGCGGGCCGGTCTCTCACAGTGGCAGGCATGAACACGTTCCTCGACTTGATTCTCGGGACCGGCCTCGTAGTCGCCGCGTCCCTGACGGCTCTGATGCTGATAGGCGGGGCCCTGACGGCGATCCTCGAGTGGCTTCGTCCGCAGGGCCCGCTGACAGAAAGGAGCGCTCGATGACGCTCGAACGACCCGTGCTGATCGGCCGCGGGCTCACCAAGCGCTACGGAGACGTGACCGCCATCGCCGACGTCGACATCGACATCTGGCGGGGTAGTTCGATCGCCCTCACCGGGCCCAGCGGCGCCGGCAAGACCACTCTTCTCCACGTCCTCGCCGGCATCATCAGGCCCGACGAGGGCACGGTGACCCTGGAAGGAGTTCGGATCGACTCAGCTTCGGACCGGGAGCGATCGCGCCTGCGCCGGCGACATTTCGGGTTCGTGTTCCAAGAGGGATATCTGGTCCCCGAGTTGACGGCGCTGGAGAACGTTGCCCTTCCGCTCATGCTCCTCGGTCAGCCGAAGGCGCGTGCACTGCGCGAAGCCCAGCGCTGGTTCGAGCCGTTCGGCATCGGCGGCCTGGAGCATCGCCGTCCGGCCGAGCTGTCGGGAGGCCAGGCCCAACGCGTGGCCATCGCCCGGTCGATCGTCACCGGGCCTTCTGTGGTGTTTGCCGACGAGCCCACTGCTGCCCTGGACTCCGAGACCACCCATCGCACGATGACATTGCTCGAGTCGGCGGTGCGTCACGCCAACGCTGGTCTCGTGGTCGTCACCCACGATCCCGAGGTGGCGGCTCGCTGCGACGTCCAGATCTCGATCCTCGATGGGCGACTGAGGCGGGCCGCATGAGGAACATGCTCTCGCTCGCCGGTTCGTTGCTGCGCGGTGGCGGTCGCCGCACGGTTCTCGACCTCAGCCTCACGGTGGTAGGCGTCGCCATACCGGTTGCCGTCATCCTCCTGGTCGTGGGCACGGTCACCGGGTTCCGGGAACGGGAGAACGCCATGGCCTGGCGCGAGCCGACTCCTGCCGAGGCCGGGGCGACGGCGCTACAACGGCGCAGCTACCAAGCGTGGCAGGGTCAGAGGGTGGACGTAGTGGAGCTCAAGTCGCTAGATGGGACTCCGCCCGTCCCTCCGGGAATGGAACGCTTCCCGCGAGAAGGCGAGATCTGGATCTCGCCCGCTCTCGAGGAGGTCCTCGACGACGGCGGATGGTCGACGTTCCAGGAGCGGCTGGGAGGCCAGATCGTCGGCGTCCTCGGCAGGGAGGCCCTCGCCTACGGCGACGAGTTGGTCGCCGTCGTCGGCAACGGCTCCCTCGAGCCCACGTCCGAGGACGAGTTGCTTCCGTTCGACCATCGGCACGGCGGCGGTTTCATGCCGTCCGATGTGCTGCCGATCGCCGAGTTCGCCGAATCGGGCACGGATCCCAGCCTTCCCTTGCTCTACACGATCGCGGCCTGGATCGCCGGGGCGCTGCTGGTCGCGCCGTCGATATCGCTCCTCGGGGCTGGCGCCCGACTGACGGCCGCCCGCCGTGGCCGGCGTTTGGCAGCGCTCCGCCTCGCCGGCGCCACTTCGGGGCAGGTGACTGCGCTCGCCGCCCTCGAGACCGCATTCGGGGCGGTGCTCGGCATCGGCCTCGGCGTGGTCGTGGCGCTGGCAGGGATGGGGGTCGTCGCCTCGAGCATCCCGCTGGGCGGAGGTCGGTTCGGCTTCGCCGACCTCATTCCCAGCCCGTTGGCGTTCGCCATGATCCTCATCGGGGCCCTGGTCGTCGCTGTCGGTTCCGCCTTGGCCGGACTGCGAGAGGTACGCGCCACACCCCTCGGTGTCGTACGTCAAGCCCGGCGGAAGCGGCCGGGATGGCGGCGGTTCTTCGTCATGGTCGCGGCCTGGGCGGCATTCATCGCCACCATCCCGATTACACAGGCCTCCGGTCAATACGTGATGCTCGTCGGCGGTCTCGCCGTCGTGATCCTGTCGATCTCGACAGTTGGCCCGGTTTTCGCCTGGGTGATGGGCTGGATCACGACCCGTTTCTCGCGCGGTCCACGTGGTCTGGTCGCCGGTCGTCGGCTCATGGCCGACCCCATCGGGAGCTTCCGTCCCACCACCGGGCTGGTGCTCATCGCGTTCGTGGCGGGGTTCCTCCTTCTGAGCAGCGCCACGCTGCCCGAGATCTCGACGGATGACTCGGCGCTGGTGCTTGCGGCTCCGGGCCCGGGTGTAGAGGTCGACATCGAATCGTGGCAGCAGCGGTTGGCGAAGGAATATCCCGAGGCGACGTTCGGCACCTCGACGTACGGACAGTTGTCGATCACTCTCCCTCGGGGGACCGACGTGGAGGCAGAACGAACGCGCATCGCCCAGATCACAGGAGCACTTACTCTCACGGAAGCGGAGATCGACTACGAGAACCGGCTGTTCATCGAGGACGTGAGACGGGCGATGTGGGTGGTCGTGGGGATCGCCCTCATCCAGGCAGCTTTTGCCACCGGAGTCGGATCGGCGGCGTCGGTGCTGGAACAGGCCAACACATTGGCGGCGCTGTCACTCGCCGGCACACCGACGTCACAACTCCAGGGCGCCCGTGCGCTCCAGAGTGCGATACCGATCACGATTTCGTCGGCGGTCTTCGTGGCGCTCGGTGCGGCCGCCGGTGGCCTCACCATGATCGGCGTCGACCCCGACGTCACCATCGTGATCCCGTCCCTGATCCAGGGAGCCTTCGTAGTGGTGGCGGCCGCCGTTGCCGCCGTGGGCGGTGCTGCTCTGAGCCGGCCGGTCCTGCAATCGGTGCTAGCCCAGCCGCTGGCCGAACGATGACGCAAGGGGAGCGGTGACTCAGTCGCCGCTCCTTCCATTCAGACGGTGGAGAGAATCATCGCGGCAACTACTTGCACTCCACTCATCTACTTGAATAAGATTCAACTACATGAGTAGTGGTAAAGACCTCAGCCGAGAAAGGCCACTCGACCCGAGACAGGCACTGGCGGAGGCGGACCGGATCGGGACCACGGTCCGCCGGCGAATCCGCTGGAACGGATGGGTATGGCTGGTGATCGCCATCGCCACCCCGCTGTTCTGGCTCGGCACCTGGACCAATTGGCTCTCGCGACCTCTTCAGTTCTGGGTTGCAGTCGGTTTCCTGATCGTGGCGGCCATGATCACCGTCGTGGCGATGGTCCGGGAGGCCAGGCGGGGCGTCGTCGATCGACGCGTCGCTCGGATGGAGTGGCCGATCACATGGGCCTATATGGCCGTGGTGTTCGTCATGGCTGTTCTCGTCATCGTCTTCGACACCTCCGAAGCGCCCCTCTGGTTCGTGCTCGGCGCGTTGGCCACGGCGGTGCCCGGCCTGGTCGGAGCCTGGCGGACGCTCGTCCGATGAACGACAGCCAGCACCCTCGACACCGTCTCGACGAGCTCATCCACACTCCGGTCCGCCTGTCCGTGATGGCGGCGCTGGCGGCGGCCGACGCCCTCGACTTCCGCCACCTGCGCGACTTCCTGGAGGTGAGCGACTCGCTCCTCTCGAAGCACATCGCGGTCCTGGAGGAAGCGGGCTATGTCCGAGTCGAGAAGGGTTTCGAGGGGAAGCGCCCCCGCACGTGGCTCTCGCTGACGGACATCGGCCGCAAGGCATACGACGACTACATCGCCGCCCTGCGTTCGATCACTCAGGGAGCCGAGGTCTAGGCGGTCACCGCCAGGGCGGGCGCGGGATCGGGTTCCCGTGCCATCAGTCCCAATACCGCGGCCTGCAATCCCATCCCGATCAAGGTTCCGTGGGGGTAGTAGCGGATGAGCAAGGTGCTCACGACGATCACGATTGGAGTGAGCGCAAGCAAGGCCGCCGACGAGCGCGGGATACCGCGGCGGAAGGCGGCGATTCCGGCGGCCAGCCCGGTGAGGCCGATGGCCATGAACAGCACAGCTTCGACACCCCACAACGCCCGCCATGGTTCCTGCCAGTTCTCGGCGGCGTAGCTCACGACAACGAGGGCCGTTCCCGCCAGGGTGAGCCCGGCGAACAGGCGCCCTGTCCAGCCGAGACCGCGGACGACATGGGCCAGCACCAACCCGATCAGCAGAAACGAGGGCGCCACCCCGGCGCCGTAGAGGAAGTAGGCGTCGGTCAGTCCTACGGACGCTCCAACGGACGAGAACCACTCGTAGACGCCGGCGTTGGCCAGGCGAGCGATCCAATCGGGGGTGTCGCTGGGTGCCCAGACGATCAGCTGGGGCGGTAGGAGAAAGGCCGCCCACAGGGTGGCGGCCACTCCCATCGTGGCGCGGATGGAGGGTTTGACCATGCGGCGGCTCAATCTAGGCGGCCTTCAGGGCACCCCAATCCGGCCGTCTCGCTGACGCCACCGCTCGACCCTGCGAGAACAGCCTCGCGATCAGGACTCGCTCGCCGTAGTCCTCAGGGGATGCTCAGAGTCGTTGACGTAGCCCGGGCAGCGGCAGCGGGGGACCGTACACATCACCAGGGGCCGGTGTTCCACGCGTGGATGGCCGCACATAGTGCATCGCTGCCGTCCACCGTCGACGGTGCGCGGCGAAGGCTTTCTCAAGTGCGCTTCCTGGCGATGTTCACTTTGAGGGCGCGGCCGTCGAAGTCGTGTCCGTCGAGGGCGGCTATCGCTTGGCGGGCGCTCGCTGCATCTGGCATCTCGACGAAACCGAAGCCTCGGGAGCGTCCGGTTTCGCGATCGACGATCACCTGGGCGCTGGCCACCTCGCCGTGCTGAGCGAAGAGCTTCTCGAGGTCAGCGGAACTCGTGCCGAAGGCCAGGTTCCCTACATAGAGGTTGGTGGACATCGCTTCTCCTATTCGAACCGTCAGCTGTCGCGCCCCGCGGGATGGACTCGGAATCGGCCGAGTCACTCCTGCGTGCACTCCACTGACGGAACGAAGGCGGAGTAGGCGATGGTGGCGATTGCCACTCCTGTGATACCCACGGTAGCCCTGGCGAGCCGTATCGCCAACCACTCCCCGTCGACGTTCAGTCAGGCTCCCCACTCATGGGGTCGATTCCCTCTCCGCTGAAGGCTGACGTCTTGAGCCGGCCCCCGATGCATGGCAGCATCGAGCGCGTGAGCAACTCCGAGCGACGTCTCGAGGACCTGGCGACGCTCCGTCGGGTTCGAGACCGGATCGATCGTGAATACGACCAGCCGCTGGACGTGGAGGCTCTGGCTCGCGACGCCTTCATGTCGGCGGGCCACCTCAGCCGCCTCTTCAAGCAGGCTTTCGGAGAGTCGCCTTACTCCTACTTGATGACACGACGGATCGAGCGGGCCATGGCGCTGCTGCGTCGGGGCGGCATGTCGGTGACCGAGGTGTGCTTCGCAGTGGGGTTCTCCTCACTCGGCACTTTCAGCACCCGCTTCACGGAGCTGGTGGGCGTGCCCCCCAGTGTCTACCGTCAGCAAGCAGACGGGATCATGACAGGCGTTCCGCCGTGCATCTCCAAACAGGTCACGCGGCCGATCCGCCAGAAGCCGAGCCAGGCGAAGGCACAAGCAACTGAGCAGTCAGGCGTCGACGTCGCTCAGCTTGGGTGAGATATCGAAGATCCGAATCGGGCGCCGGATCCCCTTCAGCCTGATCTCCTCGACCAGGACGCCGTCGACCTCGTCCTTCACCGCCGCCATCGTCCGCTCGGCGACGAGGATGTGGCCCGGCTCCGCCTTCGATGCCAGTCGCGAAGCGAGGTTGACGTGGTTTCCGACGACGGTGTACTCGGTCCGGGTCGGCGACCCGATGTTGCCGACCGTCACGTAGCCGGTGCTGATCCCGACACCGATGTCGAGTTCCTCGTCGAAGTCCAAGAGCCACCGCTCACGCAGTTCGGCTACCGCCTCGCGCATCTCGAAGGCGGTAGCCACCGCCCGCCCGGCATGGTCTTCGAAGGGGATCGGATCGCCGAAGAACGAGAGGATCCCGTCGCCCATGTACTTGTCGAGGGTCCCTCCATGTCGGAAGACGATGTCGGTCATGACGGTGAAGTACTCGTTGAGTGCCTCCACCAGCTCTTCCGGCTCCATCCGCTCCGACATCTCGGTGAACCCGCGGATGTCGGAGAAGAGCACCGTGAGATTGCGGCGCGTCGAGGCGAGCGACACGGCAGTCCCACCGCTCAGTACTGCATCGGCCACCTGAGGTGACACATAGCGGCGCAACTCCTCGGTGCGCCGCAATTGAGCGAGCTGCTCTTCGATCGTCTTCTCCAGGTTCTCGTTGAGCGATTTCAGGTCTGCGTAGAGCGACGCGAGGCGGGAGCTAGTCCGGTTCAGATTGGTGGTGAGCCGCCCGAACTCGTCCTGGTTGGGCACCTCGACCTTCTGCTCGAAGTCGCCGGCGGCGATGCGGGCGAGCGCCACGTCCATCTTGCGGACGGGCCGGATCAGCGACCACGACAAGATCGCTCCCAGCGTCAGGGCGGCGGCCAGACTTGCAGCCGAGAAGACGATGACCGTCCCGGTCAAGAACGAGCGGCTCGCCTTGAAAGCGTTGGTCTGCATGGCTATCGCCTGTTCCGACTGGGAGATGACGGCGTTGAGCTCGTCCTCGAGTTCGTGGGAGATCTCGTGTTCGGCGGCGATGTGGAGGTCGAGGGCGTCCTCTATCTCACCCGCTTCGTAGAGGGCCAGCACCTCTTCGCCGGCCCGGTCGAAACGGATATCTATCTCGGCGATGCGATCGAGGACGGGGATCATCGCCGGGATGCCGATCTGGCGGATCGCCTCCATGTCGGCGGTGAAATTGGCTTTGGCGTTCGGAATCTTGTCGTTCCACGAGTCGACGCCCGTGATGAGGGCCATCGCCCGGTAGTGGCTTTGGGCGGTGACGGCATAGATGCCCTGGCGGGCCAGGTCAGTCTGCTGCTGCAGTTCGTTGAGCCGATTGACCTGGGCGTTCATCTGGTTGATCACGAGGACGCTGAGCACGGCCATCGCCAAGAGGAGGAGCGAGGTGACGAGAAACCCCGCCAGGAGCTTGGCGTGTACCGAGGCTCGGGCTCGGGCGACCACATCGACGAGCGGGCGGATCACTCGAACCGGACGAGGCTCATCGAGTGACGTCGTGGGATCGAGCGGCGGGTGTGATGTGGCCATCGGGGAGTTCCCAGGGTTGGCGACCCAATTCCCCCACGAGCTTGTGCCCGATTCGGGCCGGTACGGAGCTGTCGGTAGTCCAACCTACCGATTGCTGTCTCCCGACGCGGGAATGGAGGCCAAGAATAAGTATCGACTTATCATAAGTATCAACTTATAATTCGACCCGTGGACGTCGGAGCGACACTGACGGCCCTGGCCGACCCGACGCGGCGGCGGGTGTTCGAACTCGTGGCGGATTCGCCGCGTTCGGTGAAACAACTCACCGAATTGGTGCCCGTGTCCCAACCCGCGGTGTCGCAGCACCTCAAAGTGCTCGGCGAGGCGGGGCTGGTCGTCGGCAGGCGGCAGGGAGCGCGGACGATCTATGGCGCTGCC